>CETH01183160.1_pt1 | contig 39315 bp, 27 predicted proteins | sample 361461 | NCBI WGS metagenome assembly CETH01 (sample SAMEA2622695, study PRJEB7988) | marine metagenome | isolation source: saline water (ENVO:00002010), including
TTTCTTGATTATTAGTTAAAATTGCTCCACCAATAATTTGATTATGTCCGCTTAAATACTTAGTAGTACTATGCATTGCAATATCTGCCCCAAATTCAAGGGGTCTCAAAAAAACAGGCGTAGAAAATGTTGAATCTACTCCGAATAATAAATTATTATCCTTAGCAATTTGATTCATTGCATTTAAATCTGTTATTTTCAATAATGGATTAGTGGGAGTTTCAATCCACAATAATTTTGTATTATCTTTTATAGCATTTTTTACACTTTCAGGATTAGATGAATTAACATACGTAAACTCTAAACCATAATGAACTAAAACTTGATTGAAATGTCTAGAAACACCACCATAAACATCATCTGAACAAATAACATGATCACCTACTTTCAGTAATTTCATAATACTATCCACTGCAGACATTCCACTTGAAAAACATACGCCATATTTTGCTCCCTCGATAGCAGCTAAATGTTCTTCTAATAATTGACGACTAGGATTAGATGCTCTTGTATAATCAAAACCTTTATCTTTACCAACCTCCTCTAGAACATATGTTGCTGTTTGATATATAGGAGGAACAACAGCTCCTGTAGTTTTATCTGGTTTAGAAGATGCTCTTACAATTTTAGTATCTAATTTCAATTCAAGTTCCTTTCATTTTATATAATTTTAAGATTTATAATTTATTCAAAAGTTCTTAATAAATAATCATAAAATTCATTATAATCATTATTTAATTCCACTGATTTCTTTTCTAACAATAAAACATCTTTTAATCTTTTTGGCAACTCTATAGTATCATTTATAATAGGATTAACGATATCTGAAAATTTTCCAGGATGAGCAGTACCTAAAAACACATTATTCATATGATTTGACTGCATGCTCATATACTTTAATAAACCTAAAAGGCCAATGGAACTATGCGGACACATTACATAATCATATTTTTTGCTTATATCAGATATCATAATCGAAGTTTCATCATCATTAAAGGACCAGCTCAGCAGATTACTCCTAATACTGTCTATATCAGAATATAAATCAATAATTCTTACCAAATTACTAGGATTCCCAACATCCATTGCGTTAGATATCGTTTGGACAGAAGGCTTGGGTTTATATTTCTCTGTAATTAAATAATTAGGAACAATATCGTTTGAATTTGTTGCCCCAATAAATTGATATATCGGAATACCTATGTTTTTGCCTATCATACCTGCTGTAATATTTCCAAAATTTCCACATGGAACAGAAAAAACAGTTGGAAGAGACTTGTTTTCTAATTGTAAATATGAATATGCATAATAAAAAATCTGAGGAATAAGCCTAGCTATATTAATAGAATTTGCAGAAGATAAATTAATTTTATCTTTTAAACTTTTATCTAAAAAAGCTTTTTTAACTAACTTTTGGCAATCATCAAAAGTACCATCTATTTCTAAAACATAAATATTTTTATCCAATGTAGTCAACTGCTTTTCTTGGATATTACTAACTTTACCTTTAGGATATAAAATAATTACATTAATTCCCTCAACATCATAAAAACCATGAGCAACAGCACTTCCCGTATCTCCTGATGTAGCAACTAAGATATTAATTTCTTTATTTGCACTTTGAATAAAAGATTCCATACAACGAGCCATAAAACGCGCTCCAAAATCTTTAAATGCAAGAGTTGGCCCATAAAATAATTCTAAACAATAAACATTGTCAAAAATATTATAATTAGGGGCTTCAAATGTAATACACTTTTCAATAATATCTTGAACCTGCGAAACTGATAATTCTTTATCTATAAATTCAGACGATATTAAAAAGGATATTTCTTGAAAAGTTAAATCATTATCCTGCTTAAATATACTTGATAAATCAGGAATACTCTCTGGCATATAGAGGCCTTTATCTTGAGGCATTCCAGTTAATAAAGCATCTTTAAAACTAACTGGATTAGATTGTCCGTTTGTGCTATAAAATTTCATCTATACAATTATAGGTCCACTATCATTGATTTTTGATAAAAAAACATCACACCCTATATTTAAAGACTTATAATAGGAATTCGAAAACTCTAATATTTCAGTAGCAATAATCTTTGATTCACATATTGCAAAAATCGTTGGTCCTGAACCTGATATTCCTGAACCAATAGAACCTAATTTAATAGCATTATTTTTAATAGTATAAAATCCTTCTATTAGATTTGACCGCACAGGTTCAACAATAAAATCTTCCATAGACCTTTTAATAAGTTCTTTATTATTAGATGATAATCCAAATATAAGGGCACCTACATTTCCCCATTGTTTAATCGCTATATCTAATTTTACATTTTTAGGTAAAATATTACGTGCTTGCTCAGTTTTTATTTCTATGTGCGGATGTATTAATGCGACATAATAATTTTCTACAGGAATATTTATAACATCTAAAGACTTAGTATCTCTAATTAAAGTTAATCCACCTAAAAGACATGGAGCTATATTGTCTGCATGAGGATTAGAAGCAGAAATCTTTTCTCCCTCTAATGCATATTCCAGCATTTGTTTCTGACTTAATTTGCTATCTAATAAACAATTAATAGCATATACTACTCCTACAGAAGTTGCAGCACTAGACCCTAGCCCGCCACAAAGCGGAATTCCTTTCTTGATTTTAATATGAAAACCAAAATCTAAATCTTTCTGAATTAACTGAGCAGGGACTCCTCCCGTATTATCATTTGGATTATCTGGAATATTACTATAAGGAGACTCTAAAATTTCAAGAGTTACTTTTCTTTCTAATATTTTACTAACCTCTATTTCATCATAAGGGTGATTAAGACAGAGTCCTAAAACATCAAAACCACATGATAAATTAGCAACTGTTGCAGGTGCATGAATTTTAATTCTATCCATAAAAATTATATTTTATAAATTCTGCATCATATCAGCAGCCATCCCCTTGGTTGCTAAACTATTTGAACGAGATCTAAACATTAATGCTTTTTGTGCATCTAGTCTATTAGAACCAGCCCATGCTTTTAATGCATCCTCTTGTAAAGCCCTTCCATAAGAAAAAGTTAAGTTCCAAGGCATATTATCAATATATTTTTCATTCATAGTATTTAAATGAGCTGTTGCTAAATCGCTGCTTTGACCTCCAGATAAAAAAGCAATACCAGGAACATCAGAAGGAACATTATCTTTCAAACATTTAAATGTTAATTCTGATACTTTTTCAACACTAGCCTGCTCATTACAGTCTAAACCAGATATTATCATATTAGGTTTCAAAACAATCCCATCTAATAAAACATGATGCATAATAAGTTGCTCAAAAACAACATTCAAAGTTCTTTGTGATACCTCATAACAATCTTCTATTGTATGAGAACCATTCATTAAAATTTCAGGTTCTACAATTGGGACTAAACCATTTTCCTGACATAATGAAGCATAACGAGCTAAGCCATGTGCATTAGAATAGATACATGCATCTGAAGGAATCATATCACCGATAGTAATAACTGCTCTCCATTTTGCAAATCTTGCCCCTAATTTATAATATTCTTTCAATCTGTCTCTTAAACCATCAAGACCTTCAGTTATCTTTTCATTAGTAAAACCGGCAAACTCCTTAGCTCCAGTATCAACTTTTATACCTGGTAAAATTCCTTTTGAATCTAAATAATCTGTAAAGGGAATCTTATCTTTACAAGTAGTTGATTGTCTAAGAGTTTCATCAAACATAATAACCCCACTTATATACTCATTTAAACCTTCTGTAGTTAACAACATATCTCTATATTCATTTCTATTTTCATATGTTGATTCAACACCTATAGATTCAAACCTTTTTGAGCACGTTGGAGTACTTTCATCCGCAGCCAAAATACCTTTACCTTTAGCAACCATTTTATTTGCAATAATATTCAATGCTTCCATATTCAAATTTCCTTATTAATTCTTTACTTAAAATCAGTTTAATTTAATCATTTTATATATTTTTATTTCTAATTAATATTTTTAATTGCAACAAAATAAACTTAAATTAAAACACTATTTTTATGTCAAATTATTCAAAAAACATATGGTTTAATGGTGAAGTTGTTCCATTTGAAAAAGGACAAATTCATATATTATCACATTGCATTCATTATGGAACAGGAGTTTTTGAAGGTATAAAGTGCTACGATACTCCTAAAGGACCTGCTATATTCCGCTTAAAAGAGCATATGGAAAGATTGATTAATTCTGGTAACAATTACAATATGAAAATACCATATTCTGTGCAAGAATTATGCAGTGGAACTAAAGAATTAATCAAAGCTAATAATTTGAAAAATTCATACATAAGACCAATTGCATACTATGGATATGATACATTAGGAGTACATCCAAAAAATTGTCCTGTAGATGTAGCAATTGGAACATTAGACTGGGGTGCATACGTTGGTAAAGATGCTCTTAAAAGGGGAGCACATATAACAATTAGTCCATGGAAAAAATATCAATCAAAATCATTTCCAGCAAGCACCAAATCATCTGGAACTTATCTTAATTCATTACTAGCAGTACAAGATGCTAAAAGCAGAGGATTTGATGAAGCTTTACTTTTAAATTTAGATGAAACTATAGCTGAAGGTTCTGGCCAAAATTTCTTTATTATTAAAGATGGAATTTTTCATACCAATGATAAGAATGCAAATATTCTTATGGGAATCACAAGAGAAACCGTATTAACATTAATTAAAGATCTTGGAATGGAATATAAAATAGAAGATATTACTCAAGAAGACTTGTACAATGCAGATGAAGCATTCTTTACAGGTAGCGCATCAGAAATAACACCTATCAGGAAAATTGACAACCATGAATTCTCCGGAGGAAGAGCAGGAGAATTAACATTAAAAATACAAGAACTATACTACAATATAGTTAGAGGAAAAAATAATCAATATGATTCTTGGTTAACCTATGTTTAATTGTCCTTTTGGACCTTGTGAATTTTTAACATATTAGTGCTACCTATAATTCCAACAGGAACCCCTGCTGTTAAAACAAAAGTATCACCATAATTTAGCAGCTTATTATCTACTAATATTTTTTGTGCTTCTTCTATCATTTGATCTGTTGATTCATATTCAGGAATCAAAATGGATGAAATACCCCAAACTAAAGATAATCTATTACAAATATTTTTATTAGGAGTAAGTGCAAATAAAGCACTACTAGGCCTGTAGTGTGATACAATAATACCAGTACTACCTGATTCAGTCATAACTACAATTGCATCTATATTTAAATGCTGTGATATTAATTTAACAGATTCACCTATAGCTGATCTCATATCTTTATCTGCATCAAAAGATATTGTATTTTCAGTATTATTTTCCATCATTTCATTTTCAGTATTCATTAAAATATCACGCATTATTTCTACTGCTTCAATGGGATACTTTCCAACAGCTGTTTCTCCTGACAACATAACAGCATCAGTATTCTCATAAACAGCATTTGCAACATCATTTACCTCAGCTCTTGTAGGGCTTGGGTTTTCTACCATAGATTCTAACATCTGAGTAGCTACAATTACAGGCTTCTTAAATTTTCTACATTTTTCTATCACCAATTTTTGTAATCCCGGTAATTTAGATAAGCTTACTTCAACGCCTAAATCTCCCCTAGCTATCAAGATTCCATCAAATATATCTATAATAGAATCTAAATTATCTATAGCTTCAGGTTTCTCAATTTTAGCTATAATAGGAATTGTATATTTTTCTTTTTTATAGATTTTAAGTATAGGGTCTATATCATTACTTTCTCTAACAAAAGATAAAGCAAGCCAATCAATATTATTTTTGATTCCCAAAACAATATGCTCAATATCTTTCTCTGTTAAAGGATCAATATCTAAACTAACTCCAGGGAAATTGACTCCTTTTCTATTTAAAACAATTCCATCATTTTCTGCTTCAATAACTAAATTATTATTATTTTTATCAATTATTTTAAATATAACTTTTCCATCATCAATTTTAACAAATGAATTTTTAGAATCAATTAACCCAAACTTTATATTTGAATTTATCTTCAAATCATTATCATCAGAATAACCTAAAGTATATTGTCTATTCTTTTTTATTTGAATTGATTTACCATCTAGATGCTTTAAATCAAGCCTAATCTTAGGACCTGCTAAATCCATCAGAATACCTACATGTTTATTTTGAACTGAAGATTCATTTCTAATAATACTAACGATAGTTTCAAAACTATTAATTGTACTAAAATGAGACATATTAATACGCATAACGTTCACACCTGAATCTATCAATTTAGATATCATTGATTTATTAGATGTTGCTGGACCAACTGTTGCTACAATTTTTGTTTTTATATTATGCATAATAAAACCTTAAATTATTTTTTAGATATTCTATAAATACTACCACTATAATCTACTAACAATAGTTCTCCATTTTCTGATTCTCCAAATGAAGATAAATAAAATTTATTTTTATTAATACTACCTAAAAGTTCATTAGTATGATTTCTAAAATCTATAGCTTTTCCATCATTAAGATAAAAACTCCAAATTTTTCCAGTACAATAATCTCCAAAAAAATAACGACCATATAACTCAGGAATTCTAGATCCTCTATAAACATAGCCTCCAGTAACAGAGCAGCCATGAACATCTTTCTGTTTAATACCTAATATAGTTCTAACATATTTAGCATCATTAGGATATTCAAATACAGGTAATTGATAATGATGAAGGGTAGAATCGTTATAATCTCTTAAAAAAACACTAGAAGCTTCCATTATATTCCATCCGAAATTAAGGCCTCCTTTAGAATCATGAGAAATATAATTAATTTCTTCCCATGCATTTTGGCCAACATCTCCCAAATACATATCATTATTTAATCTATCAAATGAAAATCTCCATACATTTCTCAAGCCATACAACCATATTTCTTTCATATAATTATCTTTCAAAAAAGGATTATCCTTAGGAATAGAATAAGAACCATCATCATTTAATTTTATTCTTAAAATTGAACCAAATAAATTCGTTAAATCCTGAGCTCTATTATCAGGATCTCCGGCAGAACCTCCATCACCTACTGAAATATAAAAATAACCTTCAGAGTCAAAGGCAATATGTCCTCCATTATGATTTGAATAGGGTTGTTTAAATCTTAGAATATACTGTTCTGTATTAATATCAACTTTATTACTTTCAGCCTTAAATCGAGATATAATAGTATTGTCATCTTTATCATTATAATTAATGTATATAAAACCGTTATCAGTAAAATTTGGATCAAAAGCAAATCCCAATAATCCCATCTCATCAGCAGGGAATAATGGCTTATGTACCCTATCCGTAATATCTAAAAAAGGGGTGCTGAGTTCTTTACCATCATCAACTATCCATATATATCCATCTTGTTCAACGATATAAAAAACATTTGAATTAATAGGACTTGTGGTAACATATATAGGTTTATCAAAATCTTGTCCTAATAATTCTAGATATAATTGTGCACTAATAAAATTTATAATAACTATTAATATAGTTTTTTTCATGCTTAAATTTACACCGTTACAATATGATAACTTATATTTGTTTTGATTATTAAAAAAAACAAGCAAATTCAGATTTGAATAAAGGTTAAGAAATGTCAGATGTAAATTTATATAATTTTGTTTTAAATGAAAGACAAATTTGTGATTTAGAACTTCTTTTAAATGGAGCATTTAATCCCCTAGATGGATTCATGACAAAAAAAGATTATGATTCTGTTCTAGATAATATGTGTTTATCAAATGGTGAATTATGGCCCATTCCAATTATACTTGATATAAACAAAGAAACTAAAGAGAATAATGATTTGAAATCTGGTTCTAGGATTGCACTAAGAGACCATGAAGGGTTTCTAGTTGCTATTTTAAATATTACAGATATTTGGAAGCCTGATAAAACAAAAGAAGCCAAATCGATATATAAAACAACAGATGAGAATCATCCTGGTGTTAACTACCTATACAATCACATTCAAGACTATTATATAGGAGGGCAATTAGAATTATCTGAACTTCCTAAGCATTATGATTATCAACTTTTACGTCATACTCCTGAAGAATTAAAAACTCAGTTTAAAAAAATGGGTTGGGACAAAGTCGTTGCATTTCAAACTAGAAATCCAATGCATCGTGCCCATAAAGAAATTTCTTTTAGAGCAGCAAAAGAAAATGGCGCAAATTTATTATTACATCCTGTTGTAGGACCTACTAAACCAGGAGATATTGACCATTATACAAGAGTTAGATGTTATCAGAAAATTTTAAAATATTTTCCAGAGGGAACTACAATGCTTAGTTTACTACCACTTGCAATGAGAATGGCCGGTCCAAGGGAAGCACTCTGGCATGCACTTATAAGAAAAAATTATGGATGTACTCATATAATCATTGGGAGAGATCATGCAGGACCAGGATCTGATAAAGATGGTAATCCTTATTATGATCCATATGAGGCTCAAGAACTTGTAGCAAAACATGAAAAAGATATAGGTATTAAAATGGTTCCATTCAAAATGATGGTTTATGTACAAGATATCGATGACTATATGGAGATTGACAAGGTTCCAAAAGAATATAAAACACTATTTATATCAGGATCTGATCTTAGACATCGATTAGAGAACAATCAAGAAATCCCTGAATGGTTTTCTTACCCTGATATTGTAGATGAACTACACAAAGTATATCCACCAATAAACAAACAAGGCTTTACAGTATTTTTCTCTGGTTTATCAGGATCTGGAAAATCAACAATTGCTAATGGACTTTTAGTGAAACTACTTGAACATGGAAATAGAAGAGTTACTTTACTTGATGGAGACATTGTAAGGACACATTTATCTAGTGAACTTGGTTTTTCTAAAGAACATAGAGAAATTAATGTTAAAAGAATAGGTTATGTAGCAAGCGAAATCACAAAGAACGGGGGGATTGCTATTTGTGCACCAATTGCTCCATTTCAAGATTCAAGACAATTTAATAGGGCTTTAATTAATCAATGTGGAACATATATCCAAGTTTATGTTTCAACACCTTTATCCGAGTGTGAAAGGCGAGATGTTAAAGGTTTATATGCTAAAGCAAGAGCTGGAGTTCTAAAAGGATTCACAGGAATAGATGACCCTTTTGAAGAACCTAGAACATCAGAGATAAATATTGATACTACAGATATTTCTCCTGAACAAGCTGTGCAGGAGGTTATGCTTTATTTAGAACAAAAAGGATTTGTTAAATAATGGAATCTTTAAACTATAAAATACTGTGTGATAATATTTTAGCTATTTCTAGAGAAGCTGGAAATGCAATATTAAAGATCTATCAAAATAAAGATTTAGGAGTAACGTATAAAGATGATAAAACACCTCTTACACTTGCAGATAAAGCATCTAATGATGTTATTGAACATTCACTTAAAAAAATTACACCTGATATTCCCATTTTATCTGAAGAGGGAAAAAGCATAGACTATAATGAACGAGAAAAATGGAATATGTTTTGGTTAATAGATCCTCTTGATGGGACTAAAGAGTTCATTAAAAAGAATGGAGAATTCACAGTGAATATTGCCCTTATATCACAAGGGACTCCAATATTAGGGGTTGTTTATGCTCCTGTTCTTAATACTGTATGGTATGGATTAATTAATCAAGGTTCATATAAAATATCAAAAAATGAATCTGCTAATAAAATTAATGTGATTATTCCAAATGATACTGTCAAAGTTGTAACATCTAGATCTCATGCTAATAATCCAAAATTAAATGTATTTTTAAAGGGCTATCCAAATCATGAACTTGTCAAAATGGGAAGTTCTATTAAAATATGTCTAGTTGCAGATGGCTCAGCTCATATTTATCCGCGTCTTGGCCCTACTATGGAATGGGATACTGCTGCAGCTCATGCTGTAGTTAAATATGCAGGTGGAAATATTTATGATTTAAATAGTAAAAATGAACTAATGTATAATAAAGCTAATTTATTAAATCCTGAATTTTTAGTAGATTGCAGTTAGGAATTATTATGAAAAAATATCTTATATCAATTTTATTATTATCAATGTCATTTGCAGATTTACTATCACCTGAGAATGGAGTAACACTACATACTACACATGTTAAATTTGAATGGGAACAGGTGCCAGATGCTATAAACTATACAGTAACTATTTATGATGAATCAACTGGAGAATATATAAATGAAAATGTTGAATCTTTAATCTATATAAATAATACTTTTTTTAATTGGAATACATCATATTCATGGTATGTAACACCAATATTTGAAGATGGATCTCAGGGCTCTATGCAAGACTCTGATGGTAATACATATTTATCTTTTAGTATAAGTGATTCAAGGTCAAATGTATCAGTAACAGGCTCTTATACAGGAAATGAGATTACAATCTTTAGCTCATTTTTAGATTACTATAGCGCTGCTATAGATAAAGATGGAAATGAAATTTGGAATTCTCAAAATGAAAATTTAATTTTTTATAATACTGATTATTACGGTCAATTATTTGGAGCACAATATGATTACACCTTACAGAACAATCTTCCTGCTATTGAATTTAATATTGATAATACTATAATATTTCAAGAACCAAACGAACATTTTGCTCACCATGAAATGATTCAGCTTCCAAATGGAAATTATATGTCAATAGTAGAAGATATAAGACTTGGCCCTATCCCTACAAATTTACCTGACAACCTATCTCTTTTATTCCAATTTTTAGGCTATACTGTAGATGGATTTACCTCAGAATTCCCATGGGTTGGAGATAGAATTGTCGAGTGGGATGCTGATGGAAATGAAGTATGGAGTTGGAATACTTTTGATTATTACAGTCAACTTGATTATGATTATATTGCTGGAACATGGGCAGCTGCATTTAATGATGGAAGATTTGATTGGACACATGCTAATGCATTTTGGTTTTCTGAGCAAGAAAATGCAATATATTTTTCAGTACGGCATTTATCAAGAATTACAAAAATTGATTATACTACAGGTGACGTTATATGGAATATGGGGCTTGCAATGCCATCAGGAGATGTTGATTGCGGGCAAGAATTAGGGTTTTCTTTCCAACATAGTATAATGCAATTAGATAATGGAAATCTTATTACTTTTGATAATGGAAATCTGAGTACGACCCTTAATGATACAGACTACCCTACATCAAGAGGACTTGAAATTCAAGTTGATGAATCAGATAATTCATGTGATGCTACTATAGTATGGGATTATGACTTACCAGAGTCTTTATTTGGATTTGCATCAGGAAATATACAAAAACTTAATAATGGCAATTACTTAATTACAACCGTTGGAGATGGTGGAACGAGTATAGAAGTAAATCCCGATAACAATGAAATAATTTGGGAGGCAAATTACAATTTATCTTTTCCAAATGGAGCTGTATATCGAGCTAATAGATTACCAGGCTTGCATCCTGTAGCTTTTAGCGTTATTGTTGAAAATATGTATATTGGAGAAAATGGTAATATTACTGTAGATAATACCTGTGCTATACAATTGCATAATAATGGTTCAAGAGATGAAACTTTCTACATTCCATTAATCGATGAGAATATACACCTTGAGCCTAATCAAATTGCATATCTAAATATGCCTATTGCAATAAATACCAATGTAGTTGAAATTGAAATTATTCCTATACATAGACAAGATTTATCTAAAGAAATTACAGTATACATAGGTGAATCATCAAATCAAATACAAGGATGTATGGATATAGAGGCATGCAACTATAATCCTCAAGCAACAGAAGAGGATAATTCTTGTACTTATATTAATATAGGGGAATGTGATTGTGATGGAAATATACTAGACTGTTCTGGTGAATGTGGTGGTAATGCAGCGTTAGATGAGTGCGGTGAGTGTGAAGGCTCTGGTCCCGAATTTGAATGTAATGATGGAACATTCGTATGCAATGAAAACGATTGTTCATCCACAGGACAATGTGAAGACAATTTTACTTATTTTGAACTAAATGATCTTCCAAGCTCTACCATTGTGCTTGATCAAAGCCAATGTTTCAGCAATATTGATTTATCTGTATTACAAGATATTATAACAATTAACAGCCTTGATATTAATCCGATTGAAATTGGAACTCAAAATTGGTTCAACGGACATCTAACAAGATTAACAATAGGAAATTTTTACGATGGCGGGAATGTTACTTTAACAAACCTACCTGAATCTATTGGGGACTTACCTAATATTGCTATACTATATTTTAATTACAATGAGTTAACATCTCTTCCTGATAGTATAACAAATCTTACAAATTTAATTTATTTAGTTCTTTCGTTTAATCAATTAACACACCTTCCTGAAAATATTGGAAATCTAAGTAATATGATTTGGTTAGATCTTGGATATAATAGCTTAGAGTCAATTCCTGAAAGTATTGGAGAGTTTAGTCTAATAAATTATTTATGGATATTTAATAATAATTTATCAGAGCTACCTGAATCTATTTGTAATCTAGATTTAAATTGGAATGGACTTGATTATAATTTTCTTCCCTATTTTGGCTCAGGCGGTAATATGCTATGCGGAGAATTACCTTCTTGCGTAGCTAATAGTGAAAATATTAATACTTCGATCGACCCTCTGTATTATTCATTTTTAATCACAGTTGAACAAGACTGTGAATGTGGAGGACAAATGGATGTTAACATGGATGGGGTTATAAATGTAATTGATATTATTTCTCTTGTTAATACAATTTTATCAGGAGAAGAAATAACAGATGAACAATTATGTTCTCATGATGTTAATGCTGATGGAATCTTAAATGTAATTGATATTGTTGCTCTTGTTAATACAATTCTTGGAACTGGAATCTAGAAATTATATTCTTATAATACATGATGCTATAGACAGCCCTGCCCCAGTACCAACCAAATAAAGTAAATCTCCTTGTTTAATCCTATTATCTTTATAAGCTAATACCAAAGCCAAAGGAATAGATGCCGCAACACAGTTACCTGTTTTATCAATAATATCTACAACATTATTTACATTAAACCCTCCATATTTAGAATAAGCTTTAACAGCCATTCCAGATGCTTGATGTGGAATTACTAGATTTATATCAGTTGTTTCTAAATTATTTTTTTCTAAGTCTTTCTTAATTAAATCATAAACTTTCTTTCTTGCCATCCTATATACTTGAGGACCATTCATAGAAAACAAATTATCAGATTTTTTAGTTCCTGTATCTTGAGGATGCAAATGTGTTCCACCGCCTCTTACTTCGGTTAATAAAGCACCATCAGGATAAGTATTCATATTATAACTTATAATACCATTATTTTTATCATTAGACTTTTCTAAATATATTGCTGCAGCTGCATCTCCTAATAAAGAAGAACTTTCAGGTTCATCAAAATTTCGTCCTCTCGTTCCTCTATCTGATGAAACAATTAATATTTTTTTATATAAATTTGTTTGTAATAACGCTGCTGCAGAATTTAAAGCCACAATAAAAGACAGACATGTACTATGGATGCTAAATGATGGGATAGAATTAAAGCCTAACTCTTTTTGTATAAAAACAGATGTATCAGGTAGTGTTTGTTTGGGAACACCTGAAGCATTAATAATTAAATCTGGCTTTTCTTTATTCCCTATTGCCTCTTTCGCAGCAATAGCTCCCATTTGATCAACATCTATATCAGAAACTCTTCTTTCATAAACACCTGTATGATTAATAATCCAATCTTCTGTTTTATCTATAATTTTAGATAAATCTTTAGATGTTTGAATATTAGGTGGAAGATAACTACCATATCCCGTAATCTTAAAACATGATATTACTTTAGACATTAAAAATAGTAAGTTAATCTTGATCTAAATGAAGAAAATGATTCCATATTATTAAAATTATAATTTTCCATCGTATCATCTCCATAAATCTTTGTAATCCCAAATCCAAGTTCTACACCACTTTCAAGTTCATACTCTGTTTCTAAAGATATTAGCCTACCATCACCATTAGCAGCATCAAAAAATCCATTAATATCAACAGTTAAGCTTTTATCTGGAAAAGCCTTCTCAATATTAATTAACATTCCTTCTGATGTTATCATAGCATAAGGAGTTCCAACACCTGGAATAAAAAGATTTTGCGGCTCAAAATCATCCAATGTCATACCTAAACCAGATTCTAAATCCTCACAATCTGCAGGAGTAAATAAAGGTAATGGACCAGGAATATCACCACCATCCCAATTAGGATGCCAATTAGGTGTTGTAGAAGAACCATCACCATCACTATCATATCCAGCTAAAGTCAGACAACTTAATCCTAATGGATTAGAACTATATTCTATAATTTCATGTTTAAAATACTGACTATTCACTCTCAGGTTATTTTCAAATGGCATCTCAAACTGAACTGCAAGTTGTGAATATTTAACCTTTTCTTCAAATGCACGTGTTTGTTCTATCCATAAAGCAGGAGCGCCAAAAACATCATCCTCAGGAGAGCTTATATAATAAGGATTTTCTTCCAAATTATTAAAAGTATCCAAATCATTCGTATCATTTGACTCAAATAAAGCATAATCAAAACTAAAGGTAAAGTCATCAAATAATAACATAGCACCTAAAGCATATACGTCTGTATATCTATAAGAATATCTTGGGACAGGCTCAACTACGCCACCTGTAAAAGCTTCATCTGTATATATTGTTAAACCTGATAAATTAAATAGTCTATCATATAAACCTAAATATGAAAGTGAAATATCTCCAAAATTAAAAGATGATTTAATATTAAGGCCATACTCTGCTGGATTATTATCATTCAAAATAGTAGTTTCTTCTGTAGGAGATGAACCAGAAGGCAAACCTATAGGATAATCTGGATCATTCACAGGAATTCTATTAGTATTATGCATTGGAGAATAAACAAAAGATATTTTATGAGTAGCTCCTAATAAGTCGTAGAAATAATCAGTTTCAACATCATACGCAAGAGAATATGCTCCTAATTTTTTTTCTGATCCTCCTAGTAATAAATAATAATAATCATATCCATTTAAATTATCAATAGGACTATTTTCATCTACACTACCCCAACTATGAACCTGTTTACCTATTCTAATTTCACTATTATTAAAATAATAAGACATATATAATTCTCTAATATCTAATAAAAAATCTTCTAAATTAGAGTCTGTCATAAAATCTGTATCTCTTCTATTTCTATATTCAACACCTAAATTTCCAAAAACATTAAAATTATCGCTTACTTGATGCTGAACATCAAGATTTAATAATCTAAATGGAATATTAACTAACTTTATATCTTTTAATGTAACCATATAAAAATATTCCGCTTGTCCACTAATATTAGTTGAAGCTGGAATGATTATTGCTATACTAAAAACTAATGCTAATAAATAATTATATATTTTCATTCAGGATTCCTTTTGTTTATTTCTTTTTTTAAATCTAACATTATTTCTGTACCTTGCCTAACCCATGCTTGGCTATAAGCCCATTTAGGGAAGTCTCCTCTCATATCACCATTCCATTCATACCTAACTAAAGTATTTTTATTATCTAAAGACATTAAAGTCCAACCTCCTCTTGCATCAACTAAACGTATATAATCTTTAGATTCAGGAAATTCTTCTGTAATAATAGGTTCATATAGATAGCTTACTTTCCCATCATCTTTTACAGGCTTAAATTTAACAGTATAATCTCTATCTGAGAAAGGAAAAGGCATATTAATTGCTAATCGGACGTCATTAGAGTCATTAATATCTGATATTACTATTGAAGTAAAAAAATATTTATAATTTTCTACATCCTCAATCACATCCAAGACTACATCTATTGGATGATTAATAGTAATTTCAGCTCTACATTGAGGATAGTCTTGTTTAAATACTTTTATTAAGATTTCTTTATCTTTCAATATTTGCCAATTAATATCAGCAAACAAAAAACAATTTAGAAATAATGCTATAATATATTTATTCATAATAATTAATTTAAAAATGTAGTATATATAACAGAGCAATCAGCTTTAATCCTTTCTTCAGTTAAACCAAATTTTTTCAAATCATACTTATGTCCACTTTTAAAATTCTTTTGCTCATCCGCTGTCTTATTAATGTTAGATAAAAAATCCTCTGATGGTTCATAATCAATAAAATCTAATATTTCATTCATTAAGCCATCAAAATCTGACATCATTCTATCAAATCTAACAATCATCACTCTACTCTTATCTATTCTATCATTGCTCCAATCATCTTCAAAACGGAGTAATAGTTCAATTAAAGCTCTATATAATTTTTCTATAAAACGTTGTCTAGAATCAATTGGCATTGACCAAAAATTAAAACTTTTATCCAATACACCAGTAACAAGACTTAAACCTGATGGAATAACACTTAATGGATCTCTAACCATATATAAAATTTTTCCATCTTTAAACTTACTTTGATATGCAGGAGCATTAGCACTAACAGAAAAAAGTTTTGCAATCATTCTATCACTATTATGAAATGTTAATGTTCTTTTCCACATAGACTCAAACCAATTAAAATCTCGTATTGAATTATCTCTTTTTTTAGGATCTACCCAATCAAACAAATCATCTTTTGACCATGTTAAAAAAAAGCCATATAAAAAAAAGCCATCAAAAAAACGAAAAAGCATTGAAGCATCATCAGTTTCTATTGATATTAAACTTGTTTTATGTGCATCTGTTGAATGATATTTTGTAGGACTAAAACGTTCTAGAATAGGCAACAATGGCTTTATCATTTTTTGAAGAGTAACTGACGTATATATTAATTGCCATAATTGAGAACCAGCGCCTATATTATTTTTAATTAAATAGCGATGTAAAAAAGTTGTTCCTGACCTAGGATTTCCAACAATAGTAATTGGACTTTTAATTTTCTGATTAATTATTGATGGAAAAAAAATATTATCAAGAATCATAAAAAATCCAACAATACACCTTAATAGTAATAATAATAAAGGTAAAACAATAAAAGGTATCCATGTACTAAATGTTCTACCCATTATAAAATAAACTTTTAATATTCTCTTTATCACTGAAATTTTCATAATAGACTATGTTAATTTATATATAATATCTTTATATACATACATCGCTTTACAAAGTATTACATTTATTATTTTCTGAATCGCTATATTAAAGACTAATTTATGAATAATTATTTTATTAACTAATTGGAGTATAAATGTAAAATGTTCAACTACTTACTAATTTTTGTAGTTTCTATATTATTTGCGCAAGAGCCTTCTCCAGGATATACTCTTTATACTCCAGGTGGAGGAGGAAGTGCAACAACATATTTAAAAGATATCGATGGAAGTATTTATAATAGCTGGTCTCATTCTACAGGGCCTGCAAGTTTACCTTATCTTGTTCCTGGTGAAGAACCGGGCTTTGAGAATACACTACTTTATTATCCATGTCAAGTTTCTAATCCTACAATGCAAAATGGAGGCGTTGGAGGTCGGGTAGAAATTTACAACTGGGAAGGAAGTTTACTATGGCAATATGATTTATCTAATAACGATTATCAACATCACCATGATATAGAACCATTACCAAATGGAAATTTCCTAATTCTTGCATGGGAAAGAACATATTCAAGTGAATGGAGTGCTTTAGGACGTACATCAGTAAATAATTCATTAAATCAAATGTGGTTTACTATAATATTTGAAATTGAACCTGATTTTAATACTGGAGATGCTAATATTATTTGGGAATGGTCTATTAAAGATCATTTAATTCAAGATAGAGGCCCTGAATATGATGCCTTTTATGGCCAAATATCAGAGCATCCTGAGCTTATGGATATTAACTGTGGAAATGTTGGTTCTAATGGAGGTCCTGGTGGTCAAGCCCATGGAGACTGGATGCATATTAATGCAGTCCACTACAATGAACATTTAGATCAAATTGTACTTTCATCTAGGCATCGAGATGAACTATATATTATTGACCATAGTACAACTACGGAAGAAGCTGCTTCTCATTCTGGTGGATTATATGGTATGGGAGGAGATTTTTTATATCGATGGGGAAATCCTCAAAACTATGATAGAGGAAATAGTAATAATCACATTTTAGCAGACCAACATTCTGTAAATTGGATACCAGAAGGTTACCCTGGTGCTGGGAACCTTATTTTATTTAATAATTTTCATACTAATAATTCGGCTGCAGTTCTTGAAATCATTACACCAATTAATAATGATGGAACTTATTTTATAGAAGACGATGAACCTTTTGGACCAGATAGCTATACATGGATATATACAGGAGGCTTTAACTCCATGGCTCAAGGCGGATCATTTAGATTAGCTAATGGAAATACTCTTATAACAGAAGCAACAGAATCATATATTTTTGAAGTAACTCCTTCTGGAGAAAAAGTGTGGGACTATGATTATCCTAGCAATATGGCAATGATTGCTAGAGCAGAAAGATATACTTATGATCAATTTGATAGTACATCTTTAAGTGGTGATATTAATAATGATTCTATTATTAATATACTTGATATTATTACATGTATTAATATAATACTAGGAACATCAGAGCCTACTGGATCTGCAGATTTAAATAATGATGGAATTGTCAATATACTAGATGTAGTAACATTAGTCAATGTTGTACTAGGGGATAGACATTAATAAGTACTAAACTCCCACAAATAAAGTTTAACAGAAAATTCCTTAATATCTTCTGATATATATGATAGTGATGGTTCAAATCCAATATCATTAAATAAAACAGATAAACCTAATGTTAAAATATCATAACTATCATCTTGATCGGAAAAATATTCATAACTAAGTATAGGGTAAAATTTCAAATCACCCTTACTATTTTTATTATCACCATAAAAAGATAGCCTAGTGCCATAACGATTGATATTAGATCCATCATCATATTTATCTATAAACATATATGAAATTCCATAAGACATCTTTAAATAAAAATCAGGTTTAATATAATAATTATAAAAAGTTTCAAATGATTTATATTCTTTTTTCTTTTGATAATTAAGGCCATATTCATTTATACCTTTTAGAACAGAAGATAAACCAACATTCCAATAATCTTCACTAGTATTTAATATAGAATTATCTTCAGAATTATATTTTATATTTAATGAATAAATAATAGGATCTTTTTTATCAGCATATATTCCCTGAGATATCAAACAAGAAAAATATAATATATATAACATTTTCAGCATATTAATTTTGCGGAAACGTGTGGGAATCGAACCCACCTCCCAATTTTCATCAGGACAGCAGCTTTGAAGGCTGTGGCATCCACCAGGATTGCATTCGCTTCCATTAAATTATTAATTACCTTAATTCTATAATTTCTAATTCAGTTAAACCTAATCTAGAACGAATTCGTCTTTTAATATTCTCTGCTTTTTTTATATCAGAATAGTATCCTACTCTAAGTGCATACATTTTATTATTTCCATCTAATAATATTTCATCAATTCTTGATAAAAAACCAGAAGAAAGTAAAATACTTCTATTATATGTAGCATCACTATAACGCTTATATAAACCAATCTGCACATAGTAATTTCCTTCACTCACATTAGAGCTGTTCTTCTTTAATCTAGTATCTTCTAAACTATTATTTTGTGAATAAAAATTTTGATTAAAATTCAATTTAGGATATTTTTCATTTAATAACTCTGTATAATATTTTGCAGAATCTAAATTACCTGATACAGAAAGAGAATTAATAAAATAATTAATTGTTGGCACTACATTTTCTATATCATTAAAATTGAATAATAACCTTTGATATGATTGCGAAGATTTCGTATACAAACCTTCGGTATAATAATAATCAGCTATCTTGGATAAAGCTAAAGCAGAATAAGGTCCTTCTTGATTGTTTTCAATATAAGTTTCAAAGTAGGAAACAGACTTTTCTCCCTTTATTTCTAATAATCCTTGCAATATAAATTTATTATCCTTTTTTAAGGATTTATTTTCTGCATAAGATTTCATTTGATCAAATGAATATATTCCCTTACCTTTTATTAAACTATTAATCATTTTATCAGTTTGGTCAGATAAAAGCAAAGAGAAAAAAATAATTTTAATAACATTATTTAATATTATTTGATTCAAATAGCCACCTCATATTTTGATCATTATAACTTTGTTTATATTTCAAGTATCTTTGATCTCTCATTAAAGAAACTATCAATTTATCGATTTGAACAGATAAAGAACTTTCTTTATTTTTCAAGCATATAATTTTAAGTTTTTTCAATTGAGCTATCAATGAATCTTTATTCTTCTCTAGTGCCTTATTAATTGTTTTAAGCGCTTTATCAACATCCCCTTTATTCGCATAAAAATCAGCCAAATGAGATACTATATCAAGGTTATCTTGATTTTTATCTCCAGTTTGAATAAGTAATTTTTCAATATCATCATATCGATGTAAAGCTTGAAGAGCATCTTTTAGAGTCGGTAATATCATCCAAGAATATTCAGGCATATTTTCTATAAAATGTCCCCACATAGTTATAGCTTTAGCTAAAATATGTTCCGCATCTACTTTAAGCTTTTGACTTTGTTCATTTTTTTCAAGACTGCCTTCAATTTCACTATCTAATTTAATGGCTTGATCATAAATAGCATTACTTTCATCAGCAAATGCATTGCCTATAAAATAATAGCATATACTTAAATTTTCATCAATACTAAACGAATCTTCAAATTTTTCTCTAGATAAATTGAATTCATTATTCTTTAACAAAACTCTTCCCTGCTGTATTTTATATAATGCTAACTTAGTATTATCTTGATGGTTATTTATTTCAAATAATATTTTTAAATATTTTGCAGCATCTTCCCAATTATCATTTAGTTTACATAACTTTATTAAATGGTTGATACTCCATTCATTATGTTTTTCAAGTATTAAAATTTTTTTAGCAAAATGTATTGATTGATCAATATTACTCATTTTGTAATAATCTAAGGAAAGATTTTTATACAGTTCTACTTTATCATAATTATTAATATCCTTACGATGTATTAATGATTGATGTATCTCTAAAGCTTTTTTAGGATTACCTCCATCTCTTACAACTCTACCTAAATAAAGATATGCTTTAATATTATTTGAATCTTTATCAATAATTAGTTTGAAATTTTTATATGCTTTTTTTCTTTTTCCCATTACAAGCATATCTAGACCTTCTGCATATAAATCTTTTATAGAAGCATTATGATTAGGCTTTTTAAAATAATGTAAACTAATGGGAATACTAACTATAAGAACAATTAAAAATAAATAAAAAATTATTTCCATTTATAATTCATCATCTATATTTTCATCAACTAATTCTAAATCATCATCTAAATTTTGATTTCTAAGAATATCAAGTTCGTCATTAGCTTTTCTTAAATTGGATTTCAAAGAAATCATTTCTGCTTTTTGTGAGATTATTTGAATTAAAGCAATTATAAAACCGATAAAAACACCTATTGATAACGTAAAAATAATAGCCTGCCATGTTTTCAAACCATCCTCAAAACCAATAGCAGTTGTCAAATAGGGAATTTTGACTTTTATTGGAGTACCATCATTTAGCACATTAATGGAATCTAACTCCTTTATAAATACAACACTTGCAATTAATATAATTATAAACAAAATATACTTAATTAGTTTCATATAAAAGTTCCTTTTTTGTTAATGCCTCTCCAAATAGAGTAACACCTTTAGCATCTATAATTTTTACGGGAATAACTTCTTTAACATTTTCTTTATTCTTTTTTACTATCGTCCAAGTATTCCCATCAGTTCTACCAGACCAATAGTTATTAGACTTTTTACTTTCTTTCTCAATTAAAATATACTGAACAGAATTAATTTTTTCTATATTATTTTCCAATGTAATTGAAGATTGCAATTCAATAAGTTGTTCTAATCTATTCTGTTTAATATCTTCGGGGAGCTGATTATCATACTCAGCAGCCTTAGTCCCTGGCCTTGATGAATATTTAAACATATAAGCAAAATTAAATTTAATTTTTTTCATCATATCTAAAGTATCCTGAAAATCAGCATCTGTTTCTCCTGGAAAACCAACAATTACATCTGTGCTAATAGAACAACCAGGTATATAATCACGAATTTTTGCTACCAAATCAATAAATTCTTCTTTACTATATGTTCTATTCATTTTTTTAAGTATGCTATTTGAACCTGATTGTAATGGTAAATGAATGTAGTTACATATATTATCATAGCGGCTCATTACTTCTAATAAATTTTCATCAAAATCTTGCGGATGAGGTGAAGTATACCTTATTCTTTTCACTCCCTCTACCTGTGCTACTTTCTCTAATAAACAAGAAAAACTTCCATCAGATGTTCTATATGAATTTACATTCTGTCCTAAAAGCGTAATTTCTACAAAACCATCTTCAACAGCATGTTTTACTTCTTCAATAACAGATTCAATAGAACGACTCCTCTCTCTTCCCCTAGTAAATGGGACTATACAAAAAGTACAAAATTTATCACAACCTCGCATAATTGATATCCAAGCATTAACACCTTCTTTCCTAGATGGAAACAAATCATTATAAATTTCATATTTTGATAATTTAGTATCAACAATATTATTTAATTCTTTATTTCTATTAGTAATAATTTCGGGTATTCTTCTATAAGAATCAGGTCCTAAAATCACATCAACATATGGCTTATCTTTTAACAAATCATCTTTTAAATTTTGAGCCATACACCCTAAAACACCAATAATTAAATTAGGATTCCTCTTCTTTAAATAAGCAAGACTTGTCAACCTATTATGCACAGTTTCTTCTGCCTTTTCTCGAATTGCACATGTATTTAAAAAAATAAGATCTGCTGACTCTATACTATTCGTTTGCTTATAACCTGTTTTAATTAATTGATTTTCAACTAATTCAGAATCATATACATTCATCTGGCAACCATAGGTTTCTATGTAATATTTTTTTCTATTCATGATTTAACTTTAAAATAATATTTATTAGGATTAGTATGTTTATCATTATATATAACTTCATAATGAAGATGAGGAGCTGTTGATCTACCAGTATTACCAATCTCTCCTATTTTCTGTCCTCTCTCTACTTTATCTCCTCTACGTACCTCTCTTGTTGAAAGATGTGCATAAACTGTCATATATCCATTACCATGATTAATCTCTATATAATTTCCAAAGGACCCATATCTTTTTGATGATACAACCTTACCATCAGCAGTAGCATAAACATCAACTCCAATTGGACCTGAAAAATCATCTCCCTCATGAAATCTTCTAGATTTAGTAAAAGGATCCCTTCTATATCCATATCGAGATGTTCTTCTTGCCTCTTTTAGAGAAACTGGATAAATAGCAGGATAATGTAAATAATAGTCTAATTTTTCATTTGCTATAGACTCAATCTGATTATAACTTAATTTTTCCAGATTAATACTTCTCTCTATAAAAGCAAGATCTCTAGGTAACTTATCTAAATCAAATTTATTTGGTAATAAATAATTTAAATCATTTAAACTTCTAATAGAATCAGAACCACCTACACCTAATTTTCTAACATCATCATTAATAGAAGGAATTTTCAATAATTTTCTCATACTCTCATCTCTCTCTTTTAAAGAGTTAATTTCTTCAAGCAATACATCTATTTTATTTTGCTGAGCTTTTATTTGCTGTTCTAATATTCTATTGTTTTTTTGATTTCTACGTAAATCATAAAAAGATAACATGTCTTTAACTTCTGTAGAATAAATTGAAATAGATATAAAAATAAATAAAATAGCACCAAATAAAAATAATGTAAAAATATTAAATTCTCTTACACTAAGATTATTTTTCTTAAGCAAAATTATTTTATAATCTTTCATTTTCTTAAACATAAAATTATTTCTGTTTATAATAACTCTTTATTTTATTTATATAACGTATATTTTTCTTTATATCATGATTTAGAGAGAAAAAATCTTCTTTATAAGAAAAATCAACTGTTTTTTCTTTACTATAGCTTTTAGAAACAAATTGACCTAATTCAATATAATTCTTCTTTAACTCAAATTTAATTTTTAAAACTTCAAATCTCATAACAATTAGTTTTAAAAATTTATCCTTATATGCAACAGCAGCATCATAATAACGTTCTACTTTCTTTTGTATTTCTAATTTATTGACTTTATTAATATAATTATCTAGAATATCAGCCATATTACTATAGATTAAGTTGCTTTATATCAATCAAATTTTCTATCTGAAGTAAAATAGAAAGGACATCCTCTGATATACGATCATCTACCCTAATAATAGAATAAGCAAAATTCTTATCTTCTACTTTACTTAAAAGATAACCAGAAATATTAATGTTTTTCTTACCTAATATCGTACCTATTTCACCTATAACTCCAGGAACATCTTTATTCTTTATAAACAGCATCCTACCTTCAGGTTTAAGGTCAACTTCAAATCCCATTATTTCAGTAATTCTTATAAAATTATCACCAAAAACACTACCTGAAACAGAAAATTTTTGATCTCCAGAATAAATAACTGAACGAATTTTATTTGTATAAGGAATTTTATCTGTACTATAAGAATGAGAATGAATAATACCTCTTTCATTTGCTATAGATAAAGCATTTAAAAAATTAACCCTGTTATCAGTTATATTAGATAAAACTCCTTTTAAAAAAGATAATGAAATTGATTTACTATCTTCAGCTTCACCATAACAATATATTTCAGTTTTTTCGATAGCTCCTTTAATTAATTGAGATTGCAAAGAACCCATTAATTCTGCAAGTTCATAATATGAAGAAAGCTTACTCAATAAAGCTGGATCTGATATTGGAATATTTAATGCATTAGATAACTTATTAATATTGAAATAATCAATCATTTGTTGGCATACGGAGTCAGTAACTCCCTCTTTAGCCTCTATTGTTGAAGCTCCTAAATGAGGAGTTAACAACACATTATCAGCTTGTACAAGTTTATTATCACTTGATATTGGTTCATTTTCAAACACATCAATAGCTGCACCTGAAATAATATTTCCATTTAGAGCTTTTGCTAAATCTGTTTCATTAATTATTCCACCCCTAGCAACATTAATTAATCTAGCTGTTTTCTTCATTTTACTAATTTTAGAGTAATCAAATAAGTTTCGAGTATTATCATTAATAGGTAAATGTAATGTTATAAAGTCACTATTTTTTACTAGATAATCTAATTCCACTACTTTTACTTCATCTTTATTGAATTGATCTTTATTAACATATGGATCATAACCTAAAATTTTCATATCATAGGATAAGGATCTTTTAATAACCTCTCTACCAATTTTCCCAAGTCCAACAACACCAAGAACTTTATCTCTTAATTCATTACCAACTAAAGAGCTACGATTCCATTCACCTCTCATTAAGCTTGAATGTCCTTCATAAATATTTCGAGATAACGCTAGCATCATTGCGGTTGTATGTTCAGCAGCTGAAATAGTATTTCCATCTGGAACATTCATAACAATCACGCCTTTTGTTGTTGCATAATCTATATCAATATTATCTGTTCCAACACCAGCTCTTCCAATAATTTGTAATTTTTTTGAATCTTCAAGTAATTCTTGAGTAATTTTTGTTCCACTTCTAATAATCCAACCATCAATATTGCTAATAAGAGATAATAATTCATCATTAGATGTATCAGGTTTATAGATAACTTCAAATCCTGCATTCTTAAGCTTATTAATACCTTTATCTGATAAAGGGTCTGTTATTAAAATTTTTATCATATTAATTCATTGAATGCATTTAAGTATTCTTTTAAATCTTCCATATAAATATTACCCATATGAGGTATTCTAAACGCCTTATATCTAAATTTACCATAACCTCTATCCATCCTAAATCCTTGATTTAAAAGATTTTCATTAATTTTTTTTATATCCCATTTTTGAACATTATCTATACATGTAAGGGTGTAAGATAAAGCATCTCTATGAGTAAACAATTTTTGCCCATGTTCAATAGCCCAATTTCTAGTAAATCCAGCCATTTCATTATGTCTTTTCCATCTATTATCTAAACCTTCTTCATCAATTAATTCTAAAACTTTCTTCAACCCATACATATGAGGGATAGAAGGTGTAGTAGGTGTTTGATTTTTAATGTAATATTTCTCATAAGTTTGTAAATCTAGAAAATAACCCTTACCTTTAATATCAAGAGAACGTCTAATCATTCTATTAGATACTGCACATATTGAGAAACCTGCTGGTAATCCCCATGCTTTCTGCGTTGATGATAAAATAAAATCAATACCAAGCTTATCTACCTCAATTTTAACACCAGCCATTGAACTAACAGCATCAACAAGCCATATTATATCTGGGTATTTTGTTTTGAGCAAACTAGATATAGCATTTAAATCACTCATTGCCCCTGTTGAAGTTTCATTATGGACCATAGCAAATACATCATATTTACCTGTTGATAATTCTTTGTCAAGTTTATCTACATCAATTCCATGACCCCATTCAAAGTCAATACGCTTAACATCATATTCTAATTGTTCAGATGATAAAGCCCATTTAGAACTAAAGGCTCCATTAACAGCATGCAATACAGATTTTTTAACACTGTTTTTTGTTGCCATCTCCCACAATCCTGTTGCCGCATGAGAAGCTAGATAAATATGGTTTTTAGTGTATAATATATTTTGAATACCTTTAACTATAAATGAAATCAAATCAGAAATTTCAGGAGTTCTATGACCTATTTGCTTTGTAGAAAAAACATCCATAATGGTCTCTGATACATGAGTAGGACCTGGAATAAACAATTTTGGAGACTTTTGCAATTTATTATCCTGTTGTTTTATATAAAATACACCGTCCATAATTTAATTAAAAAAGAGATATATTAATATTAATATGTTTTAAATCAGATTTTAAATAATTTATAAACCTATGAAATTAATGATTAATGAGATTTATCACAGTATTCAAGGAGAATCTTCATATAGTGGGAGGCCTTGTATATTTATCAGATTAACGTATTGTAATCTTAGGTGTTCATATTGTGATTCAGAACATACATTTTATGAAGGAGAAGAATTAACAATCGAAGAAATATTAGAAAAAATAAAGGAATATCCCTGCAACCTAGTTGAAGTTACAGGAGGAGAACCCTTATTTCAAAAAAACTGCATTATACTGCTGCAAAAACTTGTAGAAAATAAATATGAAGTGTTATTAGAAACAAGTGGATCTCTATCGATAGAATCAGTCCCTAAACAAGTTATTAATATTATTGATTTTAAATGCCCTAGTAGCAAAATGGTAAAAAAGAACTTATGGGAAAATATTAACTATTTAAAGAAAGATGATGAGATTAAATTTGTTATTGCAGATAAGGAAGATTATGTTTGGGCTAAAAATAAAATATCTGAATATGAATTAACAAAAAAATCAAACATACTAATGTCACCTGCTTATAATGAAATAGAATCTAAAAAAATAGTTGATTGGATATTAAGAGATAATCTAAACGTTAGATTTCAAATTCAACTACATAAAGAAATATGGGATCCTGATAAAAAAGGAGTTTAATCTAAAATAAAATTAACAATAAGAATAACATCCTGAATATTTAATGCAGCATCTTGATTGAAATCTCCGGAACACAAATAATTATCAATTTCTTCAACAGGGCCTAATATTACATTAATCATAAATATAATATCTTGAATATTTACATCAGCATCTTGATTAAAATCTCCTAACATACATTCAGTATTAGAAAAAACTTGAATCATAAAATCATCAATTGCTGCTTCAATTAATGACCCTCCAGAACCGAAGTCACCTTCATTGTACACATCCTCAGCAATAAATCTGAATTGAACAGATGTAAAATCACTGATATAATCATTTAAATAAAACTGTTTAAATTGCCAAGAATTATTAGATGAAGTTGAATTTTCTAATTCAATCCAAGCCTGACCATTATTACCAGATACATCAACTCTCCAAGTATCAGTTCCAGGATTATTGCCTAGATTATTTGTATACCATTTCCAATAACTAATTATAGCACCAGAATATTCAGACAGATTATATACAGGAGAGAATAATGTTGTTTTCCCACCATCAACATCACCTTGACCAGGAGAATTCGGATTACTTGAATTACCAGTAAAAAAACAATTTACTCCATCATCTGTATGATCTGAAGAAGGTTGTACAACATTACCCAGTTCATCATATGTAACCAATGGGATGCCAAGTTCCCAAATACCAGCTGTTGCACTATCATCAAAAGATCCAACAGTCCAATTATTACCGCCCTCAAAATCCTGATTTACAACAACCTCAGTTTCACCTACAATTAACTGTAGATTTTCTTCATAAATATATCCATCATCATCATAAACCTTAACTATAATTTCTGCAATAGAGCCTTGTACAGCATTAACGCTAAAATAACTAATTCCTCCTAAATCTAATAACTCTCTTGCGCCTAATCCTCCATCTAAAGTGATTTGTTCTAATTCAAAAGACAAATTATCTGAACTAATAATATCCACATATACATCTCCATTTGAAGAAGTTAAACCTTGATTCAATATAGAAATATATAAAGGATAAGCATTATCAGAAGTATATGGACCCTCATCAACATTGATGTTCAACTTGTACTTTGAACCAGCCACAAGTGCTAAAAATTGATTTGGATATAAATTTTCTTCAGCAAGAGGAACTATTCTGCTTGTAGATGGCCAAAAACCATCACTTCCAGCTCCTATCTCAGGAGTATAAGCAAAAATATTTTCAGCTCCATACATCCAATCACAAGCTTCTCCATTTACAGGATATAACAAATCAGGTCCAGAGCCTAATGCATATCCATTATACTGAACCATATCTTCACCATATTCTATAAATATTTCTAAATCTTCATCAGATATAGGATTATCATACTCATAGCCTAAAGGATAAATCATCAAATTACTATAGCTATGATAATTAAAAGCTATTGGGAAATTATGTGATTGAACAAAATCTCTAACAACCTGTGTTTCTGGTTCTGAAAAAGGACTAGTCCCCCTATATGTTTCGCTACAGCCATCAGGACTAGAGCCTTCATTATCATAAGCCCACATATAACTGTAATTTCTATTTAAATCAACACCATTAACACCACCAGAACATGTTGGTAACATATTCTTTCTTTGCATTCCCCCACCATTTGGAGCAATTTGTTGATTATACACTAAACCATCAGGATTAATTGCAGGAATAAACCATAACTGTCTATTATTAATTAAATGTGTAGCTAAATTATCCACATTATAATTTTCAAACAGCCAATCCATAAAATAAAATAAATTCATATAACTCATTGGCTCTCTTGCATGATGTAAACCTGTATATAAAACTTCAGGTTCCTCTTGTTCAAAAGAAGATGCATTATCACTTATCTTAAGAGCCCATATATTTCTACCTTCTAGCGTATTTCCTATTACTTCTAATTGAGTTAATGAAGGATATTGATCATGTATTTCATTTAATCTATTTTCAATTTCATCGAATGTATAATATCCCCCCATTGAGCCTAGTTCAAAATCTCGACTTTCATAATCAGGATCTAATCTTTGCGCATAAAATTCTTCAAGATTTTCATGTATAACATGATAATTAACATTATGAAAATCTAATTTATCTAAATCATGACTTGAAATAGCAAATTGAATAAAACCATCTTCTTGATGAATATGATCTACATCTATACCCAATACATTCAAGTAGGCAATAGTAGATGAAGGAATATTTTCAATTCTAATTTCCTTATATAAATCCCTAGAAAAAAGAGATGATAAAAGAAATAATATAAAAAAAGTTATATTCATATTAATTAACTCCCTGTAATAATATTTACAATTGATATAATATCTAATATATTAACTGTTCCATCTTCATTCATATCAGATAACTGGGATTGTGAGGTAGTAAAATCAACTAGCCCAAGTACATAGTTAACTACATTAACAATATCTAAAACATTAATTTGATTATCCATATTAACATCACCAAGATCAAATTGAGGCATAGGTGTTAAATCTGGAATCCCTTTTACCCTACAATGAAGGGCATCTGTTGGTTGCCAAGATCCTGTAAACGGCTCGATAATATAATCTGGCATAGCAGCTTCATAAGCCTCTAATGCAGGACCATCCCAAGAGCTGTTCATAATAGGGACATAAACCTTATTATTTAAAATTAAAGAATTAGTATATGGTTGATCATTTGGAGTATTTATTCTAAATACTTCCCAAGGTGTCCCCTCTGATGTTAGAACTGATGAAAAATAATCTGCAACTTCTTCAATCTCATCATATTGACTATGACTAATAGGAACTTCTCTTATAAGTATTTTAGTTGGTGATAAAAATTTTCCCCAACAATCAATATGATCAATATATTCATTATTAGGATCAGCAACCACATGATAAGTATTTATACCATAATATTCTTCTAAGATATCATCAACATAAGAACATCCTGGAAGAGGAACACTATATTCATTTGATGTATTACATTCATCTTGTTCAGTGTATGCTATATGGGTCGATGCTGCAATACCAAAACCATCAGTCATATAATTTCCTCCAGTGCTTACAAAATCTGCAGAATAATAAGGGACATTTAAATGATTAGCTACCTTTGATGGAGCTTGATTATCATTTGGTCGTGGTCTATTATAAGTAAAATCAACTACCCCAACATCTCCATTACCATCCACAACCCACCAAGGACCATAATCTCTAGTCCAATAAGAATCTGTAGAGCCTAATATAAACTCTACATTATTCATATTAACGCCACCATTATTCATTGAATTGTATGCTGAGTTTTGCAAATTATTAGAAACTAAACAATATATAATAACATCTTCAGACATTGAAGCTATCAAAGAAGTAGAGATTCCAAATGGATATCTAATCAAAACTCCCTGCATAGGCTCATATTCAGCTATATTACGAACTGGACCAATAGGAGGATCAGTCCTTGTGCCCATATCATAAATTAAATTTTTATTTTTTAACTCCCCTTCAGTAAAACCAATTGGAAGTTCATTAGTATCAGCACATAAAATCACTGATAAAAAAGTCATAACTATAATTATGCTCATATATACCTCTTATATTACTTTTTAATATATTATTTTTCACAGGAAAGAGTACTCTTAAATTCTGTAACAAATTGTATAGTATTTACTCGCTGAAAGGAACTTGATTTTCAAGGCTTTGCTGCTCAATGCATTGAATTAAATCATGATAATAATAATCAGCATCTTCACAGCTAGTAATATCACAAGATAATTCATGCTCTAATAATAATTCACAAGCCTTAGAATTATCTGTAGTTTCATTAATTTGATTTGTTCTCAAATATAAGCCTGCTAAATAAACAGCTATTGTATTTGAATCCCATATGACAGTTTCACCAAGAGTACCTGTTGGCTTGCCTGCCATAAACATATAATCAGAATCAACTTGAGGGATGGTATTGCTATCTAAAAATTCTTGCAAAACGACAATCTGCTCTGATAATAAAATATCATTATCTGTATCTATAGCCTCTTTAATATAATGAAAAGATAATCCTAAGCCTCTATCGTTAACGAAACAATCATCACAGCAAAATTCAAAATATATACAATTTTCATCATATGATTCTACTGCTTCAGCCTCATCAGTATCATATAAAAACTCTTCAAAAGCAGCATTTCTGCATTCATCAACTCCTCCACCACAAAGAACCAACTGCTCTTCTGTGCCATAATTTGCTATAAAATGATATGTCCATGCAATTCCAACATGAGCTGAATTATGCAAGTCTTGATCAATAGCTTCGTATGCTGTATTAAACCAATTTAAAGCAAGTTCATAATCATTATCAAAAAAGGCCTGCCAACCAAATGCAACAGCATCATAATAAGATATACCGCTTTGTTCTTTGAGTTCACCAAAACTCTCACAAGACATAAAGATAACTATAAATATATAAAGTAATTTCTTCATTTTAATAGTGTTACAAATTTAATTGATTTTTCTTCTTTATTATTAACTTCTACTATATATACGCCTGATGGCATTTGACTGCCTTGATTATTAAGACCATTCCAAATTGACGTATATGATCCTGCCACTTTATAAGAATTTTCTATCTCTTTAATTTTTTGTCCTAATATATTATATATTGATACTCTTACATTTGAATCTTTCTCTAAACTATAATCTATTGATACACTTGGATTAAATGGATTTGGATAGCAAGATTTTATTCCAAAAGTTTGAGGGATAGCAATATCATCCGATGCAGGATTAACATTATAAGTTAGCATATATTTACCAAATTGATTCACTTTTGCTGTAATATAATCATCTTCTAAATAACTAGGAAATGTAATAATCTGTTCATCATCTTTACTGACTTTAATCTTTTCAAGATCATAATAATCTCCAATAATACTATTTTGATTAAAATAAATTGAAAAATCTGAATTAAGGTTAAAATTATTTGATTTAATATTCAAATAATCTGATACAATACGATAATCGCTTTTTAATAATTGATCTGTGAGATTATATGGAGTTTCATACATAATAATAGTAGTACGACCAGAATCAAAAGTATCTGAATCAAATTCAACGCTAATATTATTAGATGGAGAGCTCATCACAGTAACCTCTCCAGGAGTAATTTCTGCATATACAAAAGAACCTATATTAACATAAGCATTCTGATGTTGATCAACAGTAATAACTAATGTATGTAAAGTTATATAAGGATCCTCCCCTCCAAAAAAGTCTAAAGTACCATTTGCATGTAATATATCAGTACCAAGATCATATGATGAACCATCTATATCTTCTAACAAGTTAATAGATTCAGTTTCATCAATGGTATAACTTGCAGCATCAATGATATAATTAACATATGCTTCATTCTCATAACCAAATTGATTTAAAGCACATTGATCATCAGGAACAAAATACATATCATAATAATCAACATAAAGTGGATTTATTGTATAATGGAACTCCCCTTCTGTATGTTTTATATCTATATTGATTGGATTTGATTGATTAACAGAAATAACACTTTCATCTTCAAATTCAGCGCAATACTGACCGTTATCTCCTTCTAGCCAACGTTCATTTTCACCATCACATGCAGCTTCATCATAACTATACTCAACTCTATAATTTTGTGCAACTACACGCCATACATATTCATCACCATTATAATTTAAAAGATTAGATTTATTATCTTCAGGAAGATCTGATATAGATGCTATATGCTCTCCTGGAATATATAAATCTCCATTAGCATAATGGGAGTATAAAGAATCAGGATGAAGAACTGCAAGTGCATAGGCATAATCTCCTGTAAATGAAGCATCTTCTATATTGTCTTTAATAACATAAACGTTATCATTTTCAACCAACTCTAAACGGTAGAACAAATCATATGGGACTTCATTTAATGTAGGATCTGTATCGACATCTGTTTGATAGGGAAATTCATCTCTATTCCATATAAAATAAAAAGATGGCTCTACTTGAGTAATATCTGTTCTATAACTATAAATATCATTCATATTAAAAACTTCAGGAATCACACTTGGGGTCTTAAGTGTTGTATTATTAAAAAATTTAGTTTGATCCAAATAAATATCTGAGTTAATACTTATAGATCCTTGTAAATCTTCAATAGGAATATCATCCCAATACATAGATATATTTTCATTTAAAACTATAGGGTTAACTAAATCATTAATTTGCTTTATATTTAGCTCTAATTGAGCAACCATTCCATTAAAGGCTTCATCATTTTCATCATATTCAGTCATCTGGTCATCTACCTTAAAATCTCCAAAAAAGGATGCATTAAAATTTTGGTGGCATAATAAAGTACATCTGTATCTATTATTGCTATCAGTTTCATCAACATTATCACTATTTGCTATAAAACTACATTCATCAACTGTATCAAATGAACATACATCAAAATTCATATTTTGATTGCTAGACTGTGGATCAACAAAACCAAAATTTTCATATGCAATTAAAAGCTCATCTGGACTATCTAGTGAATCTGGCTCACTCACTTCAAACAGAATAGTAAACTCTTGCCCTTCATCAAAAGTAACAGAATTAATATCGATATTCTCAAATAAAGACTCCTGCGCATCTACAGTATAAGAGAGTGGTTTAATTTTAGGAATATCATTAACTCCAATAACAGTAACAACTACAGGTTGAGTATCCGTATAGGAATCTTCATCATCACCATCACTCACAGTAACTGTAATTGTTTCTGTTCCATAAAAATTAGGACTTGCTGTTAATATAAGATTTGAAAATATATCATCAACAGCATTTGAATTTTGGGGAGCATCTATTGAATCACATAAAATATTATCTGAACCAGTACAAGTAAAGGTTAATAAGTCTCCAGGATCTGGATCAAATGCACTTACCTCAAATTCTAATGTACTGTCTTCTAAAAACTGTTGTTCATCAATTTCACTTAATACAGGAGGATCATTAAGAGGAATAACATGAACATAAATAGGCTTAGAATCTTGACCATCCTCATAACCATCATCAGCAATTACTGTAATGAAAACAGGCTGTTCATCATCGAATCCTTCATCATTATAATAATTAGATGAACCTGAAATTGTCAGTTGGTCACCATCAATACTACATAAGACATCAGGATGCTGATCATTATTACATAAATATGTTATAGGATCGCCATCAGCATCAGTTGCAGAGACTGTAATTGTTACAGACTCATCCTCAAGAAACTCAACATCATTTACATCTATATCACAAAAATCACTTTCAAGACAATCTGTTAAAGGTTCATCTAAAACAGGAGGATCATTAACAGGTAAAATAGTAATTATAAGATCCGATGTATTAGAATCTGAAGTTTCTACATTCATATTATCCGTTGCATAAAAAGAACATGAATCAGTACCGGAATCATCATTAGTTCCTGGATAGTCTTGATTAGGAGTATATGTTAAAATTTCATTTTCAATCACACATGTTCCATTTATTGCATTATCAACAAGCGTAAATGTAAATGTATCTGTTTGATCAACATCTGTTGTTAAGGTATTTAAATCAAATGTTGCCACCGTATCCTCATTTATTGTTTGGTCACTACCAACAGTCACAGGAGCATCATTAATAGGATTAACTGTAATTGTCAATGTTGATACATTAGAGTCAGGTGTAAAAAGACTATTATCACTTGCTTGGAATGAACAAATTTCCTCTCCTGGAGGAGGATCATTAGTAAAAGGATAATCAGGGCTTGGAGTATAGGTAAGCGTTATACCATCCTCACCTATGCTACAACTTCCTTGTAATGGCTGTTCAACAACAGTGTAAGTCAAATCAGTTAAAACATCATTATCAACATCAGTTGTAAGTGTTGTTAAATCAAAATCAGCGGTTGTATCCTCATCTATTATTTGCTCACCATCAACAGTCACTGGAGGATCATTAACTGGGACTATGGTAATAGGGACATTTAAAGATATTAAAATTCTCTCATGACCATCACTTACACTAACTACAATTTCCTCTGTACCATTAAAATCTTGATTAGCAGTCACTACAACACTTGACTGTATAGGCGTTTGTTCCGGATTATTTTGGAAAGGGCCTGAATCTTGTACTACACAGAAAACATTATCTGAGTTCTGACAAGAAAACGTTAGTTGATCTTCAGGATCACCATCAGTTGCTTGAATATCAAATTCAACGGATTCATCTTCAAAAAATTCTTGAGGATCAATCTCAAGTAATACAGGATCATCATTAACAAGAACTACATGCACAAGAACGTCTTGGGTATCTTGTCCTTCTTGGCCATCATCTACAACAATAGTAATATACTCAGATCCAGTATTATAATAATTAGGTACACTTGATATAACAATCTCATTATCAGTAATATCACATAAAATTTCAGGATGATCATCATTAATACATGAATATATTAAAGGATCACCATCTGCATCAGTTGCAGATACTGTAATTGTTGCAGACTCATCCTCAAAAAATTCAATATCATTTACTTGCATATCACAAAAATCAGTTCCAACGCAATCTGTTAAAGGTTCATCTAAGATAGGTATATCATTAACTGGATCTACTGTAATTGTTAGAGTTGATACATTATCTGAATTATCTAAACCTATATTGTCTATTGCATAGAATGTACACGTATTAACTCCTGGAGCATCATTTGTATCAGGATAATTTTCATTTGGTGTATATGTTAGAGTGCCATCTACAATCACACATTCTCCATTTATTGCATCATCAACAAGTGCAAATGTAAATGTATCTGTTAAATCAACATCTGTTGTCAAAGCATTCAAATCAAATATTGCTACTGTATCCTCATCTATTGTCTGCTCACTATCAATAGTTACAGGAGCATCATTTATAGGGTCTACTGTAATTGTTAAGGTTGATATATTAGAATCAGCTGTCTCTTCGCCTGTGCCATCATTAGCTTGAAAAGTGCATGTATCTACACCTGAAGCATCATTGGTATGTGGATAATCAGCATTTGGAACATAAGTTACAATCGTACCAGTGTCTTCATCCAAAGTACACGTTCCATTATCTCCTGTAGTTAATAATAAGTAAGTTAAAGGATCATTATCAACATCTGTTGTCAGTGTAGATAAATCAAATGTTGGAGCTGGATTATCTACATCATCTACTGTAGCATCCTCATTTATAGTAGCCTCACTATTCTCAGTTACGGGGGCATCATTAATAGGCTCAACTGTGATTGTTAGAGTTGATACATTAGAATCTGAATTATCTTCACCCATATTATCCGTAGCATAGAATGTACATGTATTAATTCCTGGAAGCTGATCTATATTTGGATAATTTTCATTTGGTGTATATGTTAGAGTACCATCTACAATCACACATACTCCATTTGCTGCATCATCAACAAGTGTAAATGTAAATGTATCGGTTTGATCCACATCTGTGGTAAGTCCTAATAAATCAAATATAGCAATCTCACCTTCATGAATTATTTGTTCACTATCAATAGTTACAGGAGAATCATTAATAGGATTAACTGTAATTGTTAAGGTTGATATATTAGAATCAGCTGTATCTCCAGCAGTACCATCATTAGCTTGGAAAGTACATGTATCTACATTCTCACCTTCAGCAGGATCATTTTTATCTGGATAGTCAGCATTTGGAACATAAGTTACAATCGTACCATCCAAAGTGCACGTTCCATTACTTCCTGCAGCTAGGATAGAATAGGTTAAAGGGTCATTATCCGCATCAGTTGTAAGCGTAGATAAGTCAAATACTGCAGCAGGATTATCCACATCATCTGCAGTAGCATCCTCATCTATAGTAGCGTCACTGCTCTCAGTTATAGGGGCATCATTAACAGGAGTAACTTCAATATTAACCAAAGCATCATCAGATACATAGATATTATCTAAAACACGATAAGAACAAACATCATTACCAGATGCATTATTATTATCAGGGAAATTGTCATTTGGGGTGTATGTTAATATAGAACCATTAATAGTACACTCTCCATTAGTAGGACTTGTATTTCCAAGTGTATACGTAACAGACTCAATATATTCTCCAATATCATCAACATTGATAATGTGTTCATATAAATCAACTGTAACAACTGTTTCTTCAGGTGTTTGTAAATTTATTTCATTAGCAGTTAGATCATCATTAACGGGTATTGCTACAACGATAATATTTTGATGAGAATCTTCATAATCTGTTCCACCTATACCATTGGCATCAACAGCCGTAATTGTTGCAATTTCAAATCCTAAACCTAAGTGACTATCAAATTGCTGATTATAATGCTCTGTGAAATTGCTAAATGTGATTTTATCACCATCTACAACACATTGAAGATTTGTTAAACCAGTACATCCATATGTGATAGCATCACCTTCAGGATCTGTTGCCGATACAGTAATCTCTATAGATTCATCTTCATTAAATGTAACATGAGCAATATTATCTAATAATGGGGGATCATTCACTGGAATGATTGCAATACTAATTTCTCCTGGATCAGAATAAAATTCACCATCATTAGCAGTATAGGTAAAAACTTCATTTCCATAATGATTTTCATCAGGTGTATATGTTGCAGTTATTCCATCTTCATTGATAACAACTTCTCCATCCAAAGGACCTGGAGCAACAATTTCATACGTTAATGGATCACCATCTACATCAGTACCAAGCAAATCAAATGTTATAGACTCTCCTTCATTCATAACTTTAAAAATATCATTAGCTACAGGAGGATCATTTGTATCTGTAACATTGATAGTTACCGTTGCAGGAGGATCAGCTGAATACTCAGTTCCATCATTAGCTCTATATGTAAAAGTAAGTTCTCCTGAAAAATCTTCAGCAGGTGTATATGTAACAGTACCATCATCATTATTAGTAATTATTCCAGCTTCAGCTACAGGGTCAGCAACAATTTCATACGTTAATGGATCGCCATCTACATCTGAGCCTTGTAACACAATATCTAAATTAACATCTTCATTTGTAGTTTCATCAGGCATATCAGCAACAACAGGAATATCATTTATAGGATTAACGGTTACTAAAACATCTTCAAAATCATTACCCCTACCACGATTAACAACATCAGTTACAGTTATTGTTATTGTTTCTGCTCCATTCCAATCTTGAGGGGTAGATAAAACAACATTTGCTCCTGATCCATCTTCTGTTTCATTTACAACACAAGTAATGTTAGCACTAGAAGAGCATGAAAATGCAAGATCATCTTGATCAATATCTGTTGCTGTTACAGCTATTGTACGCTCCGCCTCATCCTCTTCATCTTCATCAAAACTAAATTCTGTAGGAGATGTAAGCACAGGAGCATCTTCTCCACCAATAACAGTAATAGTAATTGTCGCAGTCTCTGAACTAAGATCACCATCACTTA
>CETH01443817.1_pt1 | contig 39127 bp, 31 predicted proteins | sample 361461 | NCBI WGS metagenome assembly CETH01 (sample SAMEA2622695, study PRJEB7988) | marine metagenome | isolation source: saline water (ENVO:00002010), including
TAATGACTGAAATTAAACATTTTGTTCTTGGAACTTATATAACAACTCAAATAGAAGATTTAATGAATTTAAACAAAGAGTCAGGCCAGCTTAGCATAACATTAGGGGCCTTGCTTTATTAATCTTATAATATAAGTAGATAATTGCTTGATACTATTTTAAATATTAATATTGAGTCCCTGAAAATTTTTCTATACTCAATGTTTCCAATAACAGAATTAAGATTATCTATCCCTTATTTTATATTAATAGAAGAAATTTACTGGGAAAAAGTATTCCTTTTTTCAGTTTTAGGAAATATTTTTATAGGTATTAGCGTACGCTATATTATATCTCCTTTAATGTTTTTTTTAAGAAAAAATAAATACTTTAGCAAGCCTATAGATTATATCATAAATAGAACATATAGTTCATCAAATAAGATTAATAAATATAAGTCTATTGGATTGATATTATTTATAGGAATCCCATTGCCTTTTACAGGAGTATGGACAGGCTCTTTAGCAGCATATCTCCTTTCTATATCAAGAACCCGTAGTGTAATCGGAATTATTTTAGGTGTTTTAATAAGTGGTATAATTGTCACATTAATTTCTTTAACAGGTTTTACAATTAAAGACATCTTAGTCAGTTAAAAATATTTGGATATAAAAAGAATCATTCTTAATTTTAATTTATAAATAATTATCAGTGCTATATGGGAGGAGTTTAAGATGTCTGATGAAAAAATAAAAGGTAAGGTTAAGTGGTTTGACTCAAAAAAAGGATATGGGTTTATTGAGTCTGAAGGAGAAAAAGATATATTTGTTCATTTTTCTGAAATAATTCAAGAAGGTTATAAAGCTCTTAAAGATGGAGAAGAAGTAGAATTTATCCTTCACAAAGATGAGCAAGGAGATAGAGCTAAGAGTGTAACTAAAATAGAAGGTTGAAATTATCTGTATTTTTTATCTTTGCTATTAAATAATTAACTCAATTTATCTGCGCCTCAAATTATATGTTTATGTATGTATATATTTGGATAGTGTTGTTATCTTTAAAAATTGTTATAGCTTCAGAATATATTATGGATAATGAAAAAATAAAAAAACTAACAAAGCGACAATTTGATGTAACTCAAAATTGTGGCACAGAGCCCCCTTTCGATAATGAATTTTGGAATAAAAAAGAACCAGGTCTTTATGTTGATATAATATCAGGAGTCCCTTTATTCTGCTCAGTTCACAAATATGATTCGGGTAGTGGATGGCCATCTTTTTATGAACTTATTAATAAAGATGAGTTTTTATTTGAAGATGATTATAAATTAGGCTATAAACGTACTGAAGTTAAGTCTAAAAAGTCAAATTCACACCTTGGCCATGTATTTACAGATGGACCAAATCCTACAGGTCTTAGATACTGTATAAATTCAGCCTCTTTAGAGTTTATTCCTTATGATAAGTTAAAAGAAAAGGGATACAAAAAGTATTTATATTTATTCAAAGAAATTTCGGATTAAAAAATGTACGTAAGTTTTTTTGATTTATTTAAAATTGGAATAGGACCCTCTAGTTCACATACAATGGGACCTCTTAACGCTTCAAATCTATTTATAAAAAGCCTTACTTTTTTAAAGAAAAAACATAAAATATATAGAATTAAAGTTGGTGTATATGGATCCTTAGCATTAACAGGCAAGGGTCATGGCACAGATTTAGGCATAGCTGCTGGTCTTCTAGGTTATAAACCAAACAATGTTACGATTTCTAAGATTAGCTCATCTATTAAAGATAATTCTATATACATAGATAGTTTAGATATAAAATTTAATATTAAAGATGATTTGAAATTCAATTATAAACTTAATTCCAAATCAAGATTTTCTAATAAAATCATTTATTCAGCATTTTCTAAAAAAAATGATTTAATTTTAGAAAAAACTTACTATTCTATTGGTGGGGGTTTTGTTATCGATCAAGAAAATCAAAAAAAAAACAAAATAATTAAGGTGCGCTATGATTATAATTCCGCAAATAAACTTTTAGAAATAGGAAAAAATGAAGGTATAAGCATTCCAAATATTATTAGGACCAATGAAAAAGATTTAAATAAAACAAAAACAGAAAGAGAAATTGATAATGATGTGCTTTCTATTTGGAAAGAAATGAATAAATCTATATATAAAGGAATGCAGGAAACTGGACAATTATCAGGTAAGATGCAAATTAAAAAAAGAGCTAATTATCTATATAAAAGATTAATTAAAAAAGATGAAACTTATGACCCACTTGATGTTTTAGATTGGGTAAACATATTTGCAATAGCTGTATCTGAGGAAAATGCTTCATTTGGAAGAGTTGTCACTGCTCCAACGAATGGTGCAGCTGGGATAATACCTGCTGTTATAAAATATTATATCGAGTTTACAAAAGAATCTAATGATAAAGGAATAATAGATTTTTTATTAACAGCTTCTGCAATTGGAGGTCTATATAAAAATAATGCATCTATATCAGGAGCAGATGCTGGTTGTCAGGGAGAAGTTGGTGTTGCTTGCTCAATGGCTGCAGCAGGTTTAACATCAGCACTAGGAGGAACTAATGAACAAATTGAAAATGCAGCTGAAATTGCCATGGAGCATAATTTAGGCCTAACATGTGATCCTATAAATGGAATGGTACAAATTCCCTGCATAGAAAGAAATGCTATGGGAGCTATTAAAGCTATAAATGCTAGCAGAATATCTCTTAATGGATCAGGTGAGCACAAAGTTTCATTGGATGAGGTAATCAAAACAATGTGGGAAACAGGTAAAAATATGAATGAAATATATAAAGAAACATCAAAGGGAGGGCTTGCTGTTAATGTATCTGAATGTTAAATCTTTTTTAAAATCTACTCCATTTGTTATTTTGCTATTACTCTTAGCGTATTTTTTTATACCAATTAAAGATAAAAGACAACAATATGAAACTTTTTTATCAGAAGAATACAATATGATTCCTAGTTATTCATCTGAAGAATTAAAAAATATACCAAAACCTGAACACCCTCATATGGCAACATTTCAGAATAAATTTATGACAATTGATCCAGAGCTAGGATATGTTCCATCAGAACGTTTATATAGAGCTTTTTTAGAAAAACAAATTATTGATATTGAAAATAATGATAGGAGTATTGCTTGGCAAAACATTCCAACTAATATGGGAGGAAGAACAAGAACCATTATGTTTGACCCAAATGATCCCACTTATAGTAAAGTCTGGGCTGCAGGTGTTAGTGGGGGCTTATGGTATAATAATAATATTCATGATGAAAGTAGTAGATGGCAACCCGTGGATGATTTTTGGGATAATTTAAGTGTATCTAAAATAACATTTGACCCAAATAATACAGAAATTTTTTATGTTTCAACAGGCGAAGCTAATACCGCAATTACAACATATAGAGAGTCCTCCTCTAGAGGTGTTGGAATATGGAAAAGCCTTAATGGGGGACAATCATGGGAGTTGTTAGAATCAACTTATGAGTTTGAATATATTACAGATATAGAGGTGAAAAATCGAAACAATTTATCAGAATTATATGCATGTGTTGTATCCGGTACTTATCAAGGTGAAGAACATGAGAGTCTACCTTCAGATGGATTGTACAGATCAATAGATTATGGGATTTCATGGGAGCAACTTCTGCCTAATATACCAGGAGAAAACAAGCCTTATTCCCCATCAGATATAGAAATAACATCATCTGGAAAAATATTTATAGGTACTATGAAGAATCTAGATGGAGAAGGAGGAGCAACTATATTAACTTCAAATACGGGAGATTTAGGAACATGGCATACAAATTCTGATTATAAAAATGAAATAGAATCTAGTAATGGAAACAATATACCTGGAAGAGTAATACTCTCTTCATCCTTACTAAATCCCGAATATGTTTATGCAACTATAGGAGCAGGCTTTTTAAATAATATGGGATTCAATCTATCTTATGGAGAATTTATCATAAGAACAACTGATTCAGGGAATTCATGGAACTATGTGAATATACCCACAGCATCACCTAATGAATGGGCTTCTTTAGCTTGGCATGCATTAGCTATTTCTGTGCATCCTGAAAATCCTAATATTATATTTGCAGGAGGGTTAGAATTATATAAATCAAATGATGGAGGAAATACATGGACAGATTTATCAGAATGGGACTTAATGTATTCCAATGGAGGTGATAGATATGTGCATGCAGATATACATCAAATAGTTTTTCAGCCTAACAATCCAAATACCATACTAGTAACAACTGATGGAGGTGTTTTTTATTCAAACACTTCACATTTACCAGAATATGAACCAATTTTTATTGAAAGGAACCAAGGTTACAACACTCTTCAATTTTATACTTGTGATATATCTCCCAATCTTGAATTTGTTGAAGTTGTTGGAGGTTTACAAGATAATGGAACATTATACTTTAAAATAGAAAATGAGGGTGAATCTTTAGATATATCCAACATGATTACGGGGGGTGATGGAGCATATTGTTTTTTTGATGACAATGATCCATTATTGCTAACATCTACTTATTATAACGCTTGGTATCAATTTAATTACTCTACTAATGAATTTAATTATGAAAACAATAATAGTGGAGTTTTTATTAACCCTTCAGATTATGATAGCGATAACAATATTTTATATGCAAATAAAATTAGATTTAATGGTGGGCAAAATAATAGAATTATTAAAATAGAAGAGGATTTTGATGCCTCTACTATCCAGCTCAACACTAACACAAGCATATATTTTTCAGCTTTAAAATTATCACACTTAAATAATAATGAAAAAAAGTTATTTTTAGGGACTCAATCTGGCAGACTATATAAAGTGAACAATATAAATAGTAGTACAAATGCCATTGAAATCACAAACCAATCTTTTCCTACGGCCAATATTTCTTCAATTGATATTAGCAATAATGGAAATGAAATATTAGTTACATTTTCAAATTATGGCGTTTCTTCAGTTTGGTACTCTTTAGATGGAGGATTATCATGGTTAGAAAAGGAAAACAATTTACCTGATATGCCTGTAAGATGGGGAACCCTACACCCTGATGATAATAACTACGCTTTGCTAGCAACAGAAATAGGGGTATGGGAGACTAACAACTTACAAGAGAATAACCCTACATGGTTCCCATCTAGCAATGGATTAGGCAATGTGAGGGTAGATATGCTTTCAATTAGATCTGATAATATGATTCTTGCCGCGTCACATGGCAGAGGACTGTTCTATGGTATGTTTAACGCAGACAACCCTATTCTGGGAGATCTTAATTTTGATAATTTTATAAATGTCTTAGATGTTGTTTTATTAGTAAATTTGATTCTTGATTCTTCTACTTATAATAATACGGGAGATATAAATAATGATATGACTATAGATGTTTTAGATGTCGTATCTTTATTGAATATTATTTTTGAAAATTAAAAATGTCTACAATATTTAAAAAAATTATTGATAAGGAAATTAATGCCGATATAGTATATGAGAATGATACAGTCTTAGCCTTTAAGGATCTTAATCCTGCAGCTCCTGTACATATATTAATTATTCCCAAAAAAGAAATTCCAACTATAAATGAAATATCCTTAGAAGACAAAGAGATTTTAGGAGAAATGTTTATAGTGGTTAAAGAAATTGCTGAAAAATTGAAAATTAAAAATAATGGTTATAGGCTTGTTTTTAACTGCAATGAAGATGCTGGACAAACAGTTTTTCATATACATATGCATCTATTAGCAGGAAGAAAGCTTTCTTGGCCTCCAGGATAATATGAAATTAATACTTGTAAGACATGGTCAATCAATATATAATCTTGAAAATAGATTTACAGGATGGAAAGATGTTGATTTAACTGATAAAGGAAGAAATGAAGCTGTTAAAGCAGGGAAATTGCTAAATAAAAATAATCTTGTATTTGACTATGCTTATACTTCAAATTTAACAAGAGCTCAAGAAACCTTATCTATTATTTTAAAACAACTAAATTCACAATTATCACCTATTAAAAATGAAGCTCTCAACGAAAGAGATTATGGAGATTTAATAGGAAGAAATAAATCTGATGCGGCTAAAGAATTTGGAGAAGACCAGGTGCAAATTTGGAGAAGGAGTTATGACATACCTCCTCCTGGTGGTGAATCTTTAAAAATGACATGCGATAGAACTTTGCCGTATTTTAAAAAAATACTAAAACTTATCTTGAAGGGTAACAATATTATAATTGCAGCTCATGGCAATAGCATCAGAGCAATAGTTAAAGAATTACTTAATTATTCATCTGAATTAATTCTAAAAACAGAAATTGGTTGGTGCGAGCCATGGATTTTTGAATTTAATAAATTAGGTGAAATAGAAAAATTGGAAATTTTAAAGATTGACCCTGTAAGCAATAGCAATTTACCTGAATTACCAACTTTTATAAATAAAAATTAATTATGATTAAATTAATATATATCATATTTATTAATTTGATTTTGATGCAAACCCCAGCTCAAAATCAAAATAAAGATTTTTTTTCTTATGAAGGTGGTTGGCCTATCAATAAAAACAAAGAATTAATTATAAATAGCAGCAATACAAATAAATTGACTTGTCCTAATGGCTTAGGCTGTGAATGCAAAGATAATAATGACTGCATTAATTCAAGCTGCATTCAACATAATTTAAGAAAAGATTATTTTTGCAATCTTAATGTAGGAGATACATTTCCTCATTTTGTAGCAATAGATCAATTCGGAGAAAAAGTAGATATTTATGACTTTGCAAATGATGAAAATAAATATATTATTATTGAAATGGGGACAGCATGGTGCAGCCCTTGCCATATGCTTTCTTCATGGCTATCTTGGGATGAAGATGAAATAAAAAAAACTCCAATATGGAGAAATGAATATGATTTTATATATGACTTAATAAAAAATGATGAAATCTACTTTATAACTATTTTATATGAAGATGAATTTAGAGATACAGCTACATACGATACTGCCTATGAATGGTATAATACCTATCCAGATGAAAAAATTCCGATCTTAATTGATGAAAATAAATTATTACATTCTATCATAAGGCCAACAGGAATTCCTGCTGTATCAATAATTAGCCCAAATATGAAAGTAGAAATATTAGAAACCAGAGGTTTAAATACAGCATTTGACTACCTTGTTGAAAAGTTTAGAGATAAATCTAATAATCAAGGTAACTAAAGGTGAATAAGCTTTTAAATCAAATTAAAATTTATTTGGCACATTTGCAATATGAGAAGAAATTATCATCACATACAATTAATGCTTATATGCATGATTTGAGTAATTTTACCGATTACATGAAAATAACTTATCAAGTTAATGATTTTGGACAAATTAAAGCATCACATATAAGTGATTATATAGAAACATTAGGTACGTATATATCAAATGATTTAAAGGTTGAGAAAAAAAAATCATCTATAAATAGATCCATATCTAGTATTAAAAATTTTTTTAAATATTTAATTAATAATCAAATTTTAAAAGATGATCCCACTAAAATTATAATTCCTCCTAAACAAAACAGGAAAATTCCATCTATCTTATCTATAGAAGAAATAGATTTAGTGCTAAACTCATTAAATACTGAGAAGGCTATAGATCTTAGAGATAAGGCAATTGTATCTATATTATATTCATGTGGAATTAGAGTATCAGAATTAATTAATTTAACATTAACTAATTTATTTATTGAAGATGATGTAATTAAAATTTTTGGGAAAGGAAATAAAGAAAGAATTGTACCATTTGGATTTAAAGCTAAACAGGATATGATTGAATATATAAACAATATAAGACCTTTTTATGCAAGAAAAGGTAATAACAGAGGAATTTTATTTTTAAGCAATAGAGGAACTGCTATATCAAGGAAAACTGTTTGGAATATTATTAAAAATAGAATTAAAAATGTTGGAATTGAAAAGAATGTTTCCCCTCATACATTTAGGCACAGTTTTGCATCACATTTATTAGAGGGTGGAGCTGGACTTCGAATGGTACAGGAATTATTGGGTCATTCAAGCATATCAACTACTCAAATATATACACATTTAGATCAAACATATTTAAAAGAAATACATAAAGAATTTCATCCTAGAGGATAAAATGCTACTAAGATTAGATCCACAAATATTAATATTATTATTACCAGCTTTAGTTTTCTCGCTATGCGTTCATGAATTTTCACATGGTATTGTAGCATATATAAATGGAGATGATACTGCTTATAAGGAAGGTAGACTAACTCTTAATCCAATAAAACATTTAGATCCAACAGGGACTATAATGCTATTGTTTATAGGCTTTGGTTATGCTAAACCTGTACCTGTTAATCCTTATAAATTAAAAAATCCAAATGTTGATATAATTAAAGTTGCTGCTGCAGGACCATTATCAAATCTAGCTTTAGCATTTTTAGGAGTTTTTATTATGTATTTCATTTATAGCGTAATACCATCTTTAGCTAGTGAAAGCTTTAGACTTTTCTTCCATATTTTCATTCAAATCAATATTTTTTTAGCTTTATTTAACCTATTACCATTTTTCCCTCTTGATGGAGGACAAATTTTTGGAAATATTATATCTAAATACAATCATGAATTAGCGCAAAACTTAAATATTTATGGACCAAGAATATTACTAGGCTTAATTCTTTTTGGTCTTATTACAGGATATTCACTTATTGGAATAATTATAGAACCTTTATATGTATTTATTAGAACAATTTTTGATACTATAGTTCTATTTATACTTAAAATTTTTATATAATGTTTAAAAATCTTAGAGATAATAATTGGAGAAGTTTTTCTTCAAAAAAAATACTATTTAGAAATATTTTAGTATTTTTTATTATCATATATATTGTCAACTACTTGAGAGGATAAATGAAATTAATTGAATGCGTACCTAATATTAGCGAAGGTAGAAATAAAGAAATTATAAATAAAATTGCTAATACTGTTAAATCAAATCCTGATTTACATCTATTAGATATTGATCCAGGCTTTGATACAAATAGAACTGTAATAACATTTGTTGGTTCACCTGATAATATTATAAATGGTGCTTTTGAATTAATTAAAAAAGCTGCTGAATTAATTGATATGAATACGCATAAAGGAGCACATGCAAGAATGGGAGCAACAGATGTTTGCCCATTAATCCCAATAAAAAATGTAACAATTAAAGAGTGTGTAAAATATTCCAATATTTTAGCTAAAAAAGTAGCTGATGAGCTTAAAATACCTGTCTATTTATATGAATATTCAGCAACATCTAAATCTCGTAAAAATTTAGCCCATATTAGAAAAGGTGAATATGAGGGGATGTTTGATAAAATAAAACAGAAGGAGTGGGCTCCCGATTTTGGGTCAGCTGAAAATAATAAAAAAAGCGGGGTAACAGCAATTGGAGTAAGAGATTTCTTGATTGCATATAATATCAACTTAAATACGGCTAACAAAAAAATTGCAACAGACATTGCATTAGACATTAGAGAAGCGGGAAGAGCAAAGAGAGATAAGGATAATAAAATTATTAGAGATAAAAATGGTAATATGCTTAAAAAGCCAGGAACTTTAAAGAATTGTAAAGCTGTTGGTTGGTATATTGATGAATACAAGCAAGCTCAAGTATCAATTAATTTAACAAATTATAAAAAAACATCAATACATAAAACGTTTGAAGAAGTAAGGAAACAGGCTAGAAAAAGAGGCGTTAGAGTGACAGGTAGTGAGATAGTCGGTCTTGTGCCTAAAAGCGCTCTAATTGATGCAGGAAAATATTATCTTAAAAAACAAAAAAATACAACAGGGATAAATGAAAAAGATATTCTAAATATAGCAATTCAATCATTAGGACTATCAGATATTGAAAATTTTATTTTAAATGAAAAAATTATTGAATATAGAGTTTTTAAAAATGAAAATTCATTATCAAACTTTAAAATAAATGATTTCATTGATATAACCGCATCAGGAACACCAACTCCAGGAGGAGGGAGTATTAGTGCTATAGCAGGTTCTCTTGGGATGGCGCTAGCTTCTATGGTTTCAGAATTATCATACAATAAAAAAGGATTAGAGGGTTATCAAAAAGAATATATACATATTGGAGAAATGTGTCAAAAGTATAAAGATAGAATGTTACTTCTTGTAGATATGGATACCTCTGCATATGATTCTGTAATTGATGCATATAGATTACCTAAAAAAACAAAAAATGATAAAAAAAATAGAGATAAGGCAATAGAGAAGGCTATTATTAAAGCAGCTGATGTACCTATGGAAATATTGCAATTATCTATTAAGTGTTTAAAGAATATAATGAAATTAGCTGATATATGTAATAAAAATTCAATAACAGATGTTGGGGTAGCGTTATTTATGCTATATGCTGCTACTAAAGGAGCTGCTATGAATGTAATAATAAATGCAAATGAGCTAAATGAAAATATAAAATTAAAATATATTGAGGAAGTTAATTATCATATCAATGAGGCTGAGGACTTATTTTTAAAAATCAATGAAATAGTTAAGAAAGATTTAAAATGATTAAAAAATTACCTTCAAATTTAATAAATCAAATTGCAGCAGGAGAAGTTGTTGATGATCCTGCTTCTATAGTTAAGGAACTTTTAGAAAACTCAATAGATGCAAGTTCTGATAGTATAGAAATTATATTATTTGATGGCGGGAAAAAGAAAATCATAATAAATGATAATGGTATAGGTATAAATAAAGATGAAATTAAAGCAGCCTTTAAAAGATTTGCTACAAGTAAAATAAAAAATGCTGAAGATTTAAATAAAATCAATACTTTAGGTTTTAGAGGAGAAGCACTACCTAGCATTGCATCTATTTCTGAAGTTGTAATCAAATCAAGAGCACAAAAAGAAGTCGGTCATGAATATAAAATATCATATGGTAAAGAAGTCCATTTGAAACCCTCAAGTATAGAATGTGGAACATCTATAGAAATTAAAAATATTTTTAACAATTTACCTGCAAGAAAAAAATTTCTAAAGGGTGAAAATTATGAATATAGAAAAATTCTCTCTTTGTTTAAAATTTTCAGCTTACACTATTCTAGAATAAATATGAAATTAATAAATAATGGAAAAATTGTATATGATTTAAAGGGGAGTAGCCTAATAAATAGAATATGCGCCTTATATACAAACGGTATATCCAATTCATTAATAGAAATAAAATTTCAAAAAGATAATTATAAGATTTCAGGATACATTGGTAACCTATCTCTTGTAAAGCAATCCAGGGGGAATCAATTCTTATATATAAATGGTAGATACATAAAAGATAAATTGATTAATATGAGTATTTATAATTCATATAGAAGCTTAATAGCTAGAGGGGAATATCCCTTTTTTATATTATTCTTAGATTTGCCATCAAACTATCTTGACGTTAATGTACATCCAAAAAAACAAGAAGTTAAATTTGAAAACGAACTACAAATTCAGCATATTTTCAAACTTTCAATTTCAGAAGCTTTAAAAAATATAACAAAAACTATTCCGTCTTATAATCCAATACCATTATCAGAAAATATTCAAACTTCTGAAATTCCATTTTCTTCAAAGGAAATAACATCAGAACATATTTTAACAGCTTCTAATTCTCCAAATTACACTCAAAATATTAAAAATGCAGAAATCAGACTAAATAGAACAGAAGAACATAAAATTGAAATTGAATCAAATAATGTCTGGCAAATACATAATAAATATATTATAACAGAGATAACTTCTGGTATAATTATAATAGATCAGCACGTAGCTCATGAAAGAATCCTTTATGAATCTTCTAAAAAAAGTATCGAAGAAGGGGAAGGCCTATCTTCTCAGAAGATACTATTTCCTCAAATCGTAAAATTTAACCCTGAGAATTATACTTACTTATTGGAAATAATGTATTACTTGAAAAAAATAGGTTTTGAATTTAGAGAATTTGGAGATAATCAAATTGTCATTGAAGGCTCACCAAGTAATCTTCCTATTGGTAAAGAAGAAGAGACAATTAATGAAATAATTGAACATTATATAAAAACAAAAAATACAAAATCTGAATTTATAGAGTATATGGCATCTACATATGCATGTAAAGCAGCTATAAAAGCTGGAGATAAATTAAGTTCTGAAGAATGCAAAGAACTTATAGATGAGCTGTTTTCAACAGAGCATCCTTATTATTGTCCCCATGGAAGACCTATCATAATAAATCTACCTTTAGAGGATTTAGATAAAAGGTTTGAGAGACACTAAAATAAACTTATCTTATATAGATAACTATTTAAAAGAAATGGATAAAAATGAATAAAAATTTACAAAAATATATTATTACTGGATTAATGTCTGTTATTCCAATAGCACTTACATATTGGATAATAAAAAGCTTATTTATGTTTTTTTCTAAACCGGGAAAAGGTATTGTAGGTTTTGTCTTCAGCAAACAAGATTTAAATCTTAAAAATTTAATTTATCTAGAATATTTATTTGGTTTTATTCTGACAATTATTTTTCTATATCTCTTAGGATTGATAGTGTCTAATGTACTTGGTAAAAAAATCTATAAAATTTTTGAAAATTTATTAAATAGAATTCCTATTGTTAGTAAAGTATATAAATCTATTAAGCAGATAACATCTACGCTAGCTATGCCTAATAGCAAATCATTTCAAAAGGTTGTATTAATTGAATATCCTAAAAAAGGCCTATGGACTATATGTATGGTTACAGGAGAAACAAAAAGCGATGAAGGTTTATTTTACAATATTTTTGTACCTACAACACCAAATCCAACATCTGGATATCTTTTATTCGTTAAAGAATCTGATACACGTCCTATCAATCTTACAGTGGAAGAAGGATTAAAAATTATTATTTCTGGAGGTATGATTGGCCCTGAAAATATTAAAATAAAATGAACCATTTAAACATATATAAAGATTTATTTGATAATAGAGATGAAGCTATTATTATTTTTAATAAAAAATTTGAAATTATTTACCACAATCAAAATCTTAATAAAATCGTATCGAATTCCAATAAAGCTGTTTTCACTAATCTAAAAGATATCTTCAGTGAAAAAAATATAGAAAAAATAAAAGAAAAATCAAGCTTATTTAAACAATATAAGTCAAATAAATACTCAGTAATATATGATAATAAATTTTTATCACTAAAATCAACCTTTATAAATACAAATAAAGAACAAGAATTAGATTTTACGATAATTTCAGATCGAAGTAAAAAGCAAAGAGATTTAAAGCTAAAAGACTGTGTTTATAAAATAGCAGAGTCCAGTCATTTTGTAAACGATTTAGACCAATTATATCCTTTAATACATAAAATATTAGAAGAAGTTATCTATACAGAAAATTTTTACATAGCAACTGCAGATTGGGATAAAAATATTATAAATTTTCCTTATTTTATTGATCAATATGATGGCAGGCCAAAATCTAAAACAATTGGCAATGGTTTAACAGAGTACGTTTTAAAAACTGGAGAATCTATACTTGTCAACCCTGATCAATGTGAACGCTTTATTAAAAATGAAAAAATCAATGTACAGGGTCAAAAATCTGTTGATTGGCTAGGAGTACCTTTAAAAAATAATTCCAATGAAACAATTGGAGCTGTAGTTGTTCAAAGCTACGATAAAAAAATCAGATTTACAGAAGAAGATCAAAAAATTCTAACATTTGCATCAGATCAGATAGCAATGGCGATAACAAGAAAGCTTGACAGTCTAGAAATTAAAAAAAAGGCATATTATGATCAGCTAACAGGTCTTACAAATAGGGTCTTATTTAACGATCGTCTAAATCAAGCTTTGCATAATGCAAATAGAGAGCAGCAAAATGTTGCTGTGATGTTTGTTGATTTAGATAATTTTAAATATGTTAACGATTCTATGGGGCATACTTCTGGAGATTCACTATTAAAAATTATTGCAAGCAGATTAAAAAAATGCTTAAGAAAAACAGATACAGTTTCAAGATGGGGAGGAGATGAATTTACAATTATACTTTCAAGAATTAAAAGTATGCAAGATATATCTATCCTCTCAAATAGAATATTGAATGAGGAATTCAGAAATGTTACTATTGATGGTCAAGACCTAAGAATAACTGCAAGTATAGGTATATCTATTTATCCTCAAGATGGAGAAGATATTGAAACTTTGATTAAAAATGCTGATGCTGCTATGTATAAAGCCAAAGAAAAAGGTAAAAATCAATTTCAATTCTTTAAACCCAAAATGAATAAAGAAATCACAGAAAGAATGTCAAATGAAAACAATTTATACAAAGCTATAAAGAATGAAGAATTTCTACTTTTATTTCAACCTCAAATGGATTTAAAAACAGGAAAAATTATAGGTTTTGAATCTCTTGTTAGATGGAACACTCCTGATAAAGGAATACTTCCTCCATATAAATTTATACCTATAGCAGAAGAAACCAATTTAATCATCCCTTTAGGAAAATGGATTATTGAGCAAGCATGTATTCAAAATAAGAAGTGGCATGATGAAGGATTCAAACTTACATGTGCCGTGAATATATCTGCTAAACAATTCATGCAATCAGATTTATTAGAAATAATTCAAGCAACGTTAGAAAAAACTAATCTAAATCCTGAATATTTAGAGTTAGAATTAACAGAGACAATATTAATGGATGATGCTGAAAAAACAATTAATGTTCTAAATAAAATTAAAGAAATGGGAGTTAAAATTTCTATTGATGATTTTGGAACAGGCTACTCATCTTTAAGTTATTTGAAAAAATTCCCTATAGATACATTAAAAATAGATCAATCTTTTATATCTTCAATTGGTAGAGATGGTAAAGAAAAAAATGTTGCTATTGCTAATATAGTTATTGACCTAGGACATAAATTAGGGATGAAGGTTATAGCTGAAGGCGTTGAAACAGAACAGCAAATAAAGCTATTAAAGAATTATGCCTGTGATAAAATACAGGGGTATATAATAAGTGAACCTGTTAATGAAATTGAATTCAATTTATTGTTAGATAAATATATTAAATTATAAATCATTACTATATACTACTTATAATTTTAATTACCTGCTTAATATCGTCACATCGCATAACATCCTTCCTAAATAAACCAGCTTGGTCAAAATTCTTCAAATAATAAGAAAGGTGCTTTTTAGATAAATTTAATGAAACTTTTTCAGATTTATTTTCAATTAATAACTCTATATGTTTTAAGCATACTTTTTTTATTTCATCAATATTTGGCTTTTTATCATTAGAATTTAAGATATTAGAAAAAATCCAAGGGTTTCCTAAAGCAGCTCTACCTATCATAACAGCATCACAATTAGTAAATTCTTTTATCTTTTTGTAATCCTCAAAAGATGAAACATCTCCATTACCTATAACGGGTATATTAACAGCTTCTTTAAGCTCTTTAATATAAGTCCAATCAGCGCAACCTGTGAATTTTTGACTTGTTGTTCTTCCATGCAAGGCAATAGCCTTGACGCCAATTGACTCTAAAAGCATTCCAGCTTTTGTTGATACAACATTGTCAGCATTCCAACCAGTTCGCATTTTTACAGTTACAGGAGTAGGAAAAACAGATTCTACAACAGCTTCAGTGATATCTTGCATAATGCACAGATCTTTTAGCGCTGCTGACCCAGCACCTCTTTTAGTAACTTTTGGAACAGGACACCCATAATTAATATCTATAATATCAGGTTTAAAATGCTTATTTATATAAACTGCAGATCCAGCAACTACTTCAGGGTCATCTCCAAAAATTTGTACCCCTATAGGTCTTTCACTCTCATCAAATTTTATCATATCTAAAGTTTTTTTATTTTCCCTTATAATACCATCAGCGCTTACAAATTCTGTATAGACTAAGCCTGCTCCAAAACTTTTACATATTTGTCTAAATGGATGATCAGTAATACCTGCCATTGGAGCTAATACTGCTGAATTTGATATCTCTAAATTTGATATATTGAACATAATTAATTATATATTTAGATAAAATTTTAATAAAATATGATATGATAAATTTAATCCATATATATAATTTAAAAGCTAATATTTTACAGACCTTAGGACCATTACCAATTTATCTTTTAATTTTTATTGTAATCTACTTCATAATGATTCGTCCACAAGTAAAGCAACAGAAAGAGCATTCAGATATGCTTGCAAATATCAAAAAAGGCGATAGAATTATTACTAAAGGGGGAATTGTCGGCAATATAACTAACATCAAAGGCAAAGACAAAGAAATAGTAGAAATAGAAGTTAATAGTAATAAAATTGATGTTTTAAGAAAATATATTAATTCAATATATACTAAATAAAACTTAAAAATGAATATTGTTTTTTTTGGAAATCCGCTATTTGCAGCTAAATCTTTAGAATATTTAAATGATATGAAAAATTTGAATATTAAATTGGTTGTAACAAATATTGATAAAAAAATGGGTAGAGGTTTAAAAAAACAATCTACTCCTGTAAAAAAAACTGCTTTAAAATATTCGAATAAAATACTTGAAACAGATAATCCTAATTCATCTGAAACAATTAATATTTTAAAAAAGATAAATGCTGATTTATTTATAATTGTTGCATACAGATATCTTAACGAAAAAGTTTATTCATATTTAAAATATGGAGCTATCAACTTACATGCTTCTTTATTACCTAAATACAGAGGTGCATCTCCTATACAATACTCTATAATGAACGGAGATAAAGAAACGGGCCTAACAACATTTTTTATAAATAAAAAAATTGATCAAGGTAAAATTATTTATCAGCAAAAATATATTTTAAATGAAAGGGATCAATTCCAAGAAGTTTATTCAGGGTTAACACTCTTAAGTAAAGATGTTTTAACTAAAACCATAAATATTATTTCATCTGGAGATATTCCAGCTTTTAAAAATCAGCTAAAGGCTTCACAGGCTCCAAAAATACTAAAAGAAGACTTTATTATAAACTGGAATAACACCTCTTGTCAAATACACAATAAAATACGAGCACTATCATATAAAGGAGCATATACACACTATATAAAAAAGAGAATTAAATTTTTTGATACATCTTATACTAAAAACATTAAATTAAATATAAAAGCAGGGGAATTTTACTACAAGAAAAACAAGCTTTATATTAATACAGGCGAAGGAGAACTTATTGTATCAAAAGTTCAGTTAGAAGGAGGAAAAATTATATCAGCAACAGATTTTTCAAATACTTTTAAAAAAGACTTTAATACATTTGAGTAAAAAAAATCCAAGAGATATAATATTTGATACGCTTTATGCATTTTTTAGTGATAAAAAATCTTTAAAAATCCTAATTACTAAATACATAAAAGATGAAACAAGCTATACAGATAAAGCTTTTATTCTAAATATTGTAAAAGGAGTAGTAAGAGATAAAAGAATATTAGATGAAAATATATATCAATACTCTAAATTTAAAAAGATTGATGCAAGAACCTTAACATTACTATATATAGGCACATATCAATTGCTATTTTGTGATTCAGTTCCTGATTACGCTTCAATTAATACGACTGTAGAACTAAGTAAAAGAAAACATAAAAAATCATTTAATTTCATCAATGCAATTTTGAGAAAAATAAGTAAATCAGCATTAAAAAAAACTGACCAACTAAAAACAAACCGACCTGAAATTTACTTTAGCTATCCTGATTGGATTTTAAATAAAATTAGAAGATTATATGATAATAAATTATACTCTATATGTGAATCTAGTTCCAATATTCCACCAATATGGATAAGGATAAATGCTTTTAAAACTAACCTAGCTGAACTCTCTCAAATATTAATAAAAAATAATATTTCATTTTCAGAGGACAAACTGCTTTCTAATTATATTAAAATCGATAAATTTGATAGTAAAAATATTATCTTAGATCTTATTAAAAAAGGATTTATCTATATTCAAAATCCTTCATCTGGATTAGTTGTAAATTTACTCTCTCCATCAAAAAATGATACTATATTAGATGCTTGCAGTGCTCCTGGAGGAAAAGCAGCCTTTATAGCAGAATTAAATGGTGGAGGAGCTAATCTAACATGCTTAGATATTAATAAAAAAAGAATAAATCAAATAAAGTCAAATTTCAGTATAATGGGTATAAAAGATACATCCTTTATATGTGAAGATTCAATCAGATTCAGAGCTAATAAAAAATACAATAAAATACTACTAGATTTACCTTGTAGTAGCTCAGGCACAATAAGAAAAAATCCAGATATAAAATGGACACTCTCAAAAAATAGTTTAAAAAATATTCAGAAAACACAATATGATATATTGAATAATATGAAAAATAATTTAGCAAAAAAAGGTGAGATTATTTATAGTACATGTTCTATATTCAATGATGAAAACCATAAAAATATAGAAAGATTTATTGCTGAAAATGATGATTTTCATATTTCAAAAATCAATAATAAAAATATACCTGAAAATTTCATTAATGAATTAGGAGGAATAACTATACTTCCAGATGAGAATGGTTATGAAGGTATGTTTGCAATAAAAATAAAGAAAAATGTTTAAAAATATTACAAGATATATAACAGCAGCAATCTTTATTGCTATCATTTTTATTTTAGCAATTAATTATATTGCACTACCATCCATAGCAAATAAAAATAAAGAACTATATCTTCCAGATGTAAGGGGGTTAAATATTGAGCAGGCTAAAGAAGAACTTAGCAATTTTAATGTTAAAATTTTTTACACTAAATACAAAGAAGGTTATTCCCCATATGAAGTTTTAAATATGTCACCTAGAGCATTTACAAAAGTTAAGGAAAAAAGAGATGTTAAATTAACGGTTATAGGCCAGGAAAATGATATTATTCTAGATGATTTTACAAATAAATCTTTTAGAACTACTACACTCCAATTAGATAGAATAGGAATCTTAATAGATACCTTAATATATGAATACAGTGAAAGTGTAAATAAAGATAATATTATCAGCCAATATCCTAAAAAGGGTAAAAAAATAACGAAGAAAGATAAAATTACACTTATTGTTAGCTCTGGAATGCCACCTGATTATTATGTGGTTCCAAGTCTAGTAAACTTAAGTCTAAATAGAGCTATTAAAAAAATATATGAATCAGGATTGCTAGTTGGGAAAAAAGAATATGAATATGTAGATAGCTTATTAAATAATACAGTTATCCAACAAGATCAACCTGCTTTTAAACGTTTATCTATGCCAATTGAAATAAATTTAATAATTTCAACTGATGAAAAATAAGCAAAGAAACATATCACCTTCAATTTTATCCGCAAATTTCACAAGATTAAAAGAAGATATTAATATTGTTGAAGAACTCGGTGTAGATAGGCTGCATGTTGATGTTATGGATGGACATTTTGTACCTAATTTAACATTTGGTCCATTTATTATTAAGCAAATAAGAGAAATAACAAATCTTCATCTTGAAACTCATTTAATGATTTCAAATCCCGAAAAATACATAAAACATTATGCGGATGCTGGGTCAGATACAATCATAATACACTATGAAGCCAGTAAAAATATTACCAAAGATCTTAAACTTATCAGATCATACAATAAAATGGCTGGAATAGCTATTAATCCAGATACAGATTACAAACATATAGAGAAATACTTAGATTGTCTTGATTATATATTAATTATGTCTGTTTTCCCAGGTTTTGGAGGACAATCTTTCATTGAGCCTACACTTAAAACAATGGAATCTATTGTTGAAATGTCTAAAAATCATAATATTGTAATTGGAGTAGATGGAGGGGTTAATTTATCTACAATAAAAAAAGTATACGACACCGGTATTGACGTAACAATAGTTGGTTCAGCATTATATGGAGCCTCTAATATAGAACAAAGATATAACGATTTATTAAATACTCATTGATAATATTTAATTAAATATGAATTTCATCTCTAGTATTTATCTATGGTTACTCCCCCTAATATCGGTACCATTATTAATATATTTATTCAATAAAAATAAACTATTAAATATAGATTTTAGCTCTTTATTTTTTCTTCATAAAATAAAAAATGAATCAATAAAAAAAATCAATATAATTAATATAATCCTTTTAATTATAAGGACTTTAATTATTTTGTTTTTTATCCTAATGATGTCACGTCCAACATATAACTCACTATATCAAAATAATAAAAACGCTGAAGCTTTAGTTTTAATAGCTATTGATAATTCAGTATCAATGTCATCCGCTTTAGACGAAAAAGTAAAAGATATCGTTAAAAACACCATCGAACCATTTGGAGAAAATTCAAAAATAAAACTAATTACGTTAGGTAAAAATGAAACTATATATAATGGTAAAAAGAAAGATTTAAATTTAAACTCTATTAAAATAAAAACTACATTGAGAAGTGTAGATTTTGAATTAATAAATAAAATAATAAAAGACAATACAGATAACTTAAATACATTTCTTTTTATTGTAAGCGATGGTCAAGAACATTTACCTATATCGAATATCAATATTCCTGAAGAAAAAAATCTTTATGTAAGCTATCTGTATACGGATAACAAAACAAACAATCTATCTGTAGCGAGTATAAAAACTGATAAAAAAATTCTTTTACCATCTGATAAATTTAAATTATTTGTGTCTATTCAAAATAATGGTAAAAATGATATTGAAAATAATTTTATAAACCTAATTATTAATGATACTAAAGTTGGGAAACATCAACTTAATTTAGCAGCAAAAAAATCTACCACTATTGAATTTGAAACTTCTATTCCTTCATATGGACAACATTTATGTAAAGTAGAATTATCAGAGGATCAAATATCTTATGATAATGATTATTATTTCACAATAAACATTAAAAATATTATTGATATAGATATTATATCAAATGATAGAAATATATACTTAGATAATATATTGAACTCATTTAACCTAAGCTCTGATATTATAAAAACACAGTACCATACTCTTAACAGCTATATTAATAAAAAAATTGATACTAATATTCTGTTTATAATAGGCTTAGATAACATAACAAAGGAATTAAGTGATAAGATATATGCAAATAAACAAAATGATAATTTTAAAATAATTATTATTCCAGATATAAATGATTTAAACTTTAATAAAATTGGATATTTCATAGAAGATTTTAATACAGTAAAATCAAATAGAATAATATATCAAGATGATGATTATCTTGAAATGAAACCTGAATATATAAAAGATGATTTTATATATAGTCTGTATAAAAATTATCCTTCTAGAAACATCAAAATATTTAATTATATTGCTATAAAATCAAATAATAATACAATTATCAGCTTAGAAGATAATAATGCGCTCTTAAATCGATTTTTACCTGAAAATAAAAATATAGAGCTAAATATCTTATCTATTTCTTTAAATTTAAATTCTTCTAATTGGATACTAAAAGGCAGTATTATTCCTTTTATGCAATATTTAATCATAAATGAAAATCTATTAGATTATCATGAAATCGATAAACCTATTTCTGAAATAAAACTGGTTGGAAATTCTCAATTAATATCTCCAAAAGAAAATACTATAAATATTAGTAGTTCAAATACAAAATCTTTCTTTAACGAACTTGGCTTTTACAAAAAAACAATTCAAAACAAAGAAAGCTATATAGCTGTTAATCTTGGAAATCAAGAATTAACAGCAAAACATTTATCCTACAATGAGCTAGAAAATATACTTGATAGTAAAATCAATTTATTTAAAACAGCTAATGAAGCATCAAACTATATAAATAATAGAATAATAGGGAATGAACTATGGAGAGTATTTCTTTACTTAGTGCTTGTACTTATCTTTCTAGAAATGTTTATAGTTAATATTTATATTAAAAATGACTGATAGCATATTAGTATCATTAATTCTTCCTGATTCAAATACAGACGAAATAAATGAAGAAATAGAAGAAATGAAACTTCTAGCTCAAACAATTAATTATAACATATCAGTCGTAGAGACTCAAAAAAGAATATCTATTGATCCATCAACATATATTGGTAAGGGTAAAATAAAAGGAATTTTAGATAAAATCTCCATACTTGATATTAAAACAATTTTTATAAATGATGAATTAAAGCCAAATCATTATAAGAATATCAAAAAATTAACTAAAGATAAAATTGAAATTATAGATAGGACATATCTAATATTAAACATATTTAATAAAAATGCTAAAACTAATGAATCTCGAGCTCAAGTAAAATTAGCAACACTTGAATATATGATGCCAAGGCTAACCGGTATGTGGACCCATTTAGAAAGACAAATGGGGGGCATAGGAACAAGAGGAGGCCCTGGAGAAAAGCAAATAGAAATTGATAGACGTATTATCAGAAATGATATAAAAAAAATAAAACAGCAACTTTCTAAAATAGAAAAACATAGAGATAATCAAAAAAAGTCTAGAAGTACAGTATTTAAAGTATCATTAGTAGGATATACCAATGCAGGAAAATCATCATTATTAAAAAAACTATCAGGCTATAATGCCTACATTAAAGATCAATTGTTCGCCACTTTAGAGACAACCACTAAAAGAGTCAAGCTACCTGAAAGTAAACAAGAAATATTACTAAGTGATACAGTAGGTTTTATACGTAAACTACCTCACAATTTAGTAGCATCATTTAGAACAACATTATCTGAAATAAAAGATGCTGATCTTATAATTAAAGTCATAGATATATCAGCTAAGGACTATGAAGGACATATTGCCACAATTGAGAATACATTGAAATACCTTGAAGCTCATACAAGGCCTTCAATATTAGTTTTTAATAAAATAGATTTAATTAATAATAAAACTACTCTAAATAAAATAAATACAAAATATAATAACCCTTTAAAAATATCTACTCTAAGAGAATTAATGCTTGACGATTTAATGGAAAAAATAGAAGATATTGTTACGAAAGATTATAAAAAATACTCAATTAACCTGCCTTATGATAAATCTTACCTGATTGATTACATTTATAAAAAAGCTATTATAAGACAAAGAGTAGATAATTATGAGAATATACAATTAGAGTTATTTTGTAACAAAAAGGATTATAGTAAAATTCTAAATAAAATTGAGGTTAAATAAATATTCGCAAGAGAAATTTTTCAGAGCACTTTTAAAAAGTACGAACGGTACCTCCTCTACAATCGCAAGTTTCCTTCAACATTAAAAATGTAAGGCCTGCTTTTGAATGCAGAAGTAAAGCACCTATAAAATAAGTTGAAAGTTCTGAAAAATTAATAATCTCTCACGAATATTTAATAAAATATAAAATAGTTTTATAATATTTATCTAATAAAATTAAATTTGCATACTATACATTAAAGAAAAAATGGAGATTTTATGCAAGGCTACTATCGCTTTCCGACAATACATGGTAATCAAATTGCTTTTATTTCTGAAGATGACATATGGACTATATCTAATAATTCTTCTACAGCGATAAGACTAACAAACAATATAGGACAAATTTCAAGTCCATCCTTTTCGCCTGATGGAAAATGGATAGCTTATGTAGGAAGAGAAGATGGAAATACTGAAATATATATCATGCCTAGTAGCGGAGGGATATCAAAGAGGTTAACTTTTGACGGTGCATTTATCAGTAAAATAGCAACATGGAAAAATAATAATGAAATAGTATATGCCTCTGATTTAAAGCAAGCTTTTTCAAGAATCTCTGATTTAAGAATAATTAATATTAAAGGTGGGGAATCTAAAGCATTAAATTATGGAGTTGCTTCAAATATTGCATATTCTAAAAACTTTACAGTATTAGGACGAAATACTCAAGATCCTGCTAGATGGAAAAGATACAAAGGAGGAACTGCAGGAGAATTATGGATAGATAAAAAAAATACAGGAGATTTTACTAAGCTAATAAATATAAATGGAAATATGGCTTGTCCTATGGTTATAAATGATAAAATTTACTTTTTATCTGATCATGATGGTATATGTAATATCTACTCATGCAATCAAAATGGAAAAAATTTAAAACAACATACTTTTCATAAAAATTACTATGCAAGAAATGCTTCTACAGATGGAACCTCAATAGTATATCATAGCGGAGCAGATTTGTATAGCTATAATATTAAATCTGATATAGATAAAAAAATTGATATTATCTATAATAGTGGTTTTATTAAAAAAAGTAGAAAGTTTGACTCAGCGTTTCATTATTTGGAAAATATATCAACTAATTCGAAAGGAAACATTTCAACTGTTGTTACTCGAGGAAAACTATTCTCTATGGGTAATTGGGAAGGACCTGTTATACAATTAGGAAAGACCCAAGGAGTTCGATACGGCTACTCTACATTCTTGACAGATGATAAAACTCTATTGACATGTTCAGATGATGGAGGAGAAGAAAGATTAGAAACCTATAATATATTAAATTCAAAAAGATTAAAAGTTTTAAAATCTAAAATAGGAAGACCTATATCTTTAAAGAAATCTCCTAAGCAAGACCAAATTGCTATTGTTAACCATCAACATAAACTCCTCCTTATAGATTTGAAAAAAGACTCTGTGAAAGTAATAGATCATAGCTCTAATCATGTTATGCAATGTAATTGGTCTCCTGATGGAAACTATATTGCTTACACTTGTTCTAAAACATCTAGAGTTTCAATTATAAAAATTTATGATCTTACAAATAAAAAGAGCCACGATGTCACAGACCCAATAAACAGTGATTATTCACCCGTTTTTGATAATACAGGGTCTTACCTTGCGTTTACATCAAAACGTACCTTTAACCCTGTTTATGATAGCATACAATTTGATTTAAACTTTACCTGCAGTGAAAAACCTTACATTATTGCTTTAAATAAAAATATAAAGTCACCTTTTATTAAACAAATTCAATTAAATGAAGAATCTTCAAAAAAGAAGGATACTAAGAAGAAAAAAGAAAAGGCCGTTAAAGTTAAAATAGATTTTAAAGGAATAAAAAATAGAATAATGCAAATTCCTGTTAGAGAATCAATACTGGGTAGTTCTATTGGTTTTTTTGATAATAAACTATACTATCTTAATTGGCCTGTAGAAGGTTCTAGAACAGATGGATGGTACGATTTAGATGGGCAGTCAAAAGGAACAATTAAATATTACGACTTAAATGAACTTGAAGAAAAAATATATCTATCAAATGTATCTGGATTTAATATTGATAACAGAAATGGAAAAATTACTATTAGTTCAAATAAGAATATTAGAATATTAGATGTTAAGACACCTGTAGCAAAGGATTTATTAGCTAAACCTGATGCAAATAAAAAAACTGGCTTAATAGATTTTCAAAGAATCCGACTAAATATAGATATAAATCAAGAATGGCATCAGATGTATAGAGAGGCATGGCGATTACAAAGAGATTTCTTTTGGGTCCCTGATATGTCTAAAATAAACTGGGAAAAGGTTTACAATAGATATAAAAGCCTCGTTGATAGAGCTGGAAGTAGAAGTGAATTCTCTGATATCGTATGGGAAATGCAAGGAGAACTAGGGACTTCTCACTGCTATGAATTTGGAGGAGATTATATCCCCGGAAGATATTATAGCATTGGAATGCTTGGAGCTTCATTTAAATATAAAGATGTTGCTAAAGGTTATGCTATTGAGTCTATTGCAAAGGGCGATCTTTGGGATTCAAAACAGTCACCATTATATTCTCCAGGATTAAATGTTAAAGAAGGAGATATTTTAAAAGAAATAAATAACGTGAAGCTAACTAAAAAGATCACTCCAAATGAACTCCTGGTTAATCAAGTAAATAAAGATATTCAATTATCTATACAACCTAAAGGAACAAAAAAAATAAATAAAGTTTTAACACGAACAATTCATCATGAAGGACATCTACACTATAGAGATTGGGTGGAAAAAAACAGAGAATATGTTCATAAAAAATCTAAAAATAAAATTGGCTACGTACATATTCCTGATATGGGAGCTGATGGATATGCTGAATTCCATCGTTACTTTTTAGCTGAAATAGTTTATGATGGCCTTATTGTTGATGTTAGATATAATGGTGGGGGACATGTTTCTCAAATTTTACTAAGCAAGCTTGCGAAAAAAAGATTAGGATTTGATATAACTCGATGGATGGGTGTAGAGCCCTACCCATCAGAATCTCCAGGAGGCCCAATGGTTGCAATCACTAATGAATATGCTGGTTCAGATGGAGATATTTTTTCACACTCATGGAAATTAATGAACTTAGGTAAATTAATAGGTAGGAGAACATGGGGAGGAGTTATTGGAATATGGCCTCGAAATTCATTGGTAGATGGAACAGTAACCTCTCAGCCAGAATTCTCATTTTGGTTTAAAGATGTAGGTTGGAAAGTTGAAAATTACGGAACAGATGTAGATATAGAAGTGCATATAACTCCTAAAGATTATCGTAACGGTATAGATACACAATTAGATAAAGGGATAGAACTTGTAAGCAAAGATCTAAATAAAAAAGGAAGTGTTTTAAAGGGAGATTTTAAGAATAAGCCTAATTTAAAACTTCCAAATTAATATGTTCTGTAAAATAACAACTACAACGGATAAAAAAGATATTGCTGAAAAATTATCAACTCAAATTCTAGAATCAAATTGTTCTCCATGTGTGCAGATTTCAGATTCTGTACTTTCTTATTACATATGGAATGGAGAAAAATCTGTATCTAAAGAATATAAAGTTGATATTAAAACTTTAGATTCTTTATCTGAGAGAGTTACATCATTAATAAAATCAATACATAATTATGATACTCCAGAGATTATCAAAACATCAATTTCAATTGAAAATAAAGATTATAAAAACTGGATGCTGTCTAATATAGAAAAATAAGGAGGTACTATGCCATCATTTGATGTAGTTAGTAAATTAGATATACAAGAAGTAGATAATGCTGTAAATATGGTTAAGCGTGATATTGGGAATAGATATGACTTCAAAGGCTCATCTTCAAGTATTACTTTAAATAAAGGTGATAACAATATAATAATAAATGCTGATAACGATTATCAGATGACAACTATAGTTGATATGCTTGAAAATAGATCTATCAGTAGAACCGTTTCCATAAAAGCATATAAATATAATGGGGTTGAGAATGCATCTGGAATGAAGCTTCGTCAAAAAGTTGACCTTAAATCTGGAATATCTAAGGAGGATGGGAAAAAAATCAACTCTTTAATTAAAGATCTAAAATTAAAAGTTAATTCGCAAGTTCAAGGAGAGCAAGTTAGAGTAACGGGTAAAAAGATAGATGACCTTCAAGAGGTAATCACTGCTCTTAAAGAAAAGAACCTTGATATACCATTACAATTTGTAAATATGAAATCTTAAGATGTTTAAACAATGGGTATATATTCTGTTATCAGGTTATACATATGCAACCTTTTCAATTATAGCTACTGATAGTCAAACTGGGGAAATTGGAAGTGCAGGAGGCTCATGTATTGCTAATTCTATTATTATAAGCGATATACATCCAGGAGTAGGAGCTATACATACTCAATCATACTGGTTATCAGTAAATCAACAATATGCATCAACTTTAATGGAAGAAGGCTATTCTCCTGAAGAAATCATATCTTTATTAGAAGAAAATGATGCCCAAAATAATCCTGCAATCAGACAATATGGTGTTGCTGATCTTGGTATTGAAAATAACTATGGGATACTTTATGAGCAAGAATGCAATGAAATAGGCAATACGCAATGGTACGGTAATCCTGGAAGCAATGAAGCAGCTCTATGTACAGATATTCCTTATCCAAGAAGCGCATCATTTACAGGAGAAAACTGTTCAAGCTGGAAAGGGCATATTAATGGCATTGATTATGCAATACAGGGTAATATACTATTAAATGAAGATGTCCTGCTTAATATGGAAAATAATTTCCTATTAAAAAATGGGCCTTTAGATCAAAAACTAATGGCTGCATTACAAGGAGCTAAAATTCCAGGAGCAGATACCAGATGTTTAGATGAGGGGATATCTACTCTATCTGCTTTCATACGTGTTGCAAAACCATCTGATACAAATGAATTTTACATGGACTTAAACATTCCAAATGTTGTTCCTTATTATGCTCAAACAGGAGAATGGATAGACCCTGTAGATACACTGCAAAGCAAATTTGATACATGGTATGAAAATGAATTTGAATATTCTCTAGGAGATGTAAATAGAGATTTTATTATAGATATACTCGATATTATTAATTTACTTAATATAATATTAAATCAAGAGGCTATTGGAATAGAGTACTACCTATCTGACCTCAACCAAGACAATACAATAAATATTCAGGATATTATACTTATTGTTAACATAATTATAAACGATTAGTAGCATGATTATCAAAACAAGTAAATCAAAATTCTTTATAAAATCATTTAATAAAAATGAGGAAATACCATTTTTCTTTTTACACGGATTTACAGGGTCGCATAATTCATGGATAGAAACCATAGATTTATTAAATAAGCATTCTTATGCTATGGACCTTCCTGGTCATGGAAAAAGTATATTCAAAAACACAGATGAAGACTATACAATATCAGACTGGTGTAGTGAGTTCTATCTTATCTTGCATACCTTAGATATTCAAAAAATTAATCTGTGTGCTTACTCAATGGGTGGAAGGCTAGCAGTAGCATTCGCATCAAAATACCCAGAAAAAATAAATTCTCTTATACTTGAAAGCTCTAATCTGGGAATAGAGGATAGGGATGAGCGCATAGAAAGATATGATGCGGATAAAGAACTCTCAGAACAAATAATTATAGATTTACCTAAATTTTTAAAATCATGGGAAAAAAATGATTTTTTTTCAAATCAAAAAAATAGAAACAAAAAGGCATGGGAAAAACAAAAAGAGACAAGACGCAATCAAGATAAAGACCAATTAGCTAAGTCACTTAAAATTTTCAGCTCAGGAAACATGCGTTATTATGAATCACAATTCCAGGAGTTCTCTTTTCCTATATCTATCATTAATGGTTCTGAGGATGATAATTACATAAAAATCGGGAAAAAGATGACTCAAATGAATCAATATGTGAAACAATATATTATCAAAGATACAATGCATAATACGCATCTAGAATCACCTGAATTATTTGTTGATGTATTAAACGGAACTATCTATGAATAAAGAACAAATTATAAACTCAATATTTTATCCCAGAAAATCAAATATTCCTGAAGATAAAAAAGATCATTTAATCAAAACTTTAAATGGTGAGAAAATAGGAGCTAGGTTCTTTTTATCAAACAGAGATTTTCCTACAATTATTTTTTTTCATGGCAATGCTGAATTAGCTCAAGAATATGATGATATCGCAAACTACTATAATAGATTTAATATAAACTTTATTGTTGTAGACTACCAAGGATATGGGCTATCAACAGGAACTCCTACAAAAGAAAACCTTCATCAAGATGCAAATACAGCATTTATATACATAAAAGAATACCTTGAAAAGAATAAATATGAAGGCAAAATTATTATTATGGGAAGATCACTTGGAAGTGCTTCTGCATTTGAAATCATAAACAATCATAGTAAATCAATAGATGGGTGTATTATAGAAAGTGGCTTTGCAACAGAAGATCCTCTTTTAAATTTAATTGGTGTTACGCCTGAACAGATTGATTTTTCATTAGAAGATGGGTTTATGAACCTACAAAAGCTAAAAGGATATGATGGAAAGCTATTTATAATACATGCAGATCTAGATGATATTGTTCCTTTTAGTCAAGCGGAAATTATGATTTTAGAATCACCTTCTACTACCAAAGAATTATATAGAGTCAATGGGGCAAACCATAACAATATTCTAATGATAGCTAGAGAGGAATATTTCAAAAAAATAAAAGAGTTTATATCTAAATAACGATTACAAACTGTTATAGTATATTTACTTAATAAACTTAATATATTACAATATGCTTATTACATTCTTATTCATATTATTAAATATTGGCATAACAAATAATTTTAAAAATATGCCTGTTGCTTTAGAGCAACCAGATGGAAGCATATTAAACTGCCTGATATCTGGAGATGAATTCTATCAAAGATTACATGATGATAAAGGGTATACTATTACTCAACATCCCAAAGATGGTTATTACTATTATGCAAAAAAAATAGATGATAAAATAATCCCAACTCAATTTAAAGTAGACAGCGTATCTCCAATAAATATAGGACTGTCTAAAAATATTGGCATTTCAAAAGAAGAGTATCTAGAGATAAGAGAAAATTATTATAGTGACTTTGAAACTAGGGATGCTCCTTCAATTGGAACTATTAATAATTTAAATGTTTTTATTAGATTCGCAGATGAAGAAGAGTTTGTAGAAACAAGGGAGTATTATGATCAACCATTCAATGATCCAGAAGGACCTTCTTTGTATCATTACTTCCATGAAGTTTCATATGAATTATTAACTATTAATACGCATCATTATCCAGCTTGCGGCATGGATACTAACCTATCATATCAGGATCAATATACAAGAGATTATTATAAGCCTTACAATGAAACAACTAATCCAATAGGATATCAAAATGATAATCAGGCGAGAACAAGAGAACATTTACTACTAAAGAATGCAATGGAATTTGTTGCAACAGATATCCCAAGCACATTAGATATTGATTCTAACGATGATGGACTTATTGACAATGTAACCTTTTTAGTTAGCGGAGCACCAACAGGCTGGTCTGATCTTTTATGGCCGCATAGATGGGTTTTATATACACATGATGTATACATTAACGGAGCAAAAGTCTATGATTATAATTTAAATCTAGATCAAGGCGGCTATTTTACAGTAGGTACTCTAGCTCATGAATTTTTTCATTCTTTAGGAGCCCCTGATTTATACCACTACTATGATGATGTAGCACCTGTTGCAGTTGGAGGATGGGATGTAATGGATGCTTCTTCTGATATACCTCAATCAATGAGCGCCTATATGAAATATCAATACACTGATTGGATTACATCATTACCTGAAATACAATACGGAGGAATTTATCAGATAAATCCTCTCTCTTCAAGTGAGAATAATATTTATAAAATCAAATCACCTTTATCAAATAATGAGTTTTTTGTTGTTGAATACAGAGTTAAAGAAGGCTTATATGAAATTAATACTCCAGGTGATGATAATGGTTTATTAATCTATAGAGTAAATACAAATTACAATGGAAATGCAAATGGGCCTCCAGATGGACTTTATCTATATAGATACGGAGGAACCACTGAATCTAGTGGCTCTTTTGGAGCAGCTATATTTAGCCAGGGAACAGGGCGTACAAAATTTAATGATACAACAAATCCATCTTGTTTTCTAACAGATGGTAGTAGCGGGGGAATCAATATATCATATGTAGGTGAAGATTTAGAGACTATAGAATTTTCAATAACAAATCTTATATTAGTATCTCAAATAGATGCTCTTTTATATGATAGCGATGAAGATGGCAATATTAATCCTGGAGAAGAAATTATCCTTAATCTTTCTTTATCAAACTTTTCAGATGGTATTAATGCAAGTAACATAACAACAGTACTCTCTTCTAACAATATCATTATCAATGAACCCTCAAATACTTATAATGAGGTTTTAGAATATGATGAGGCTATCTATGAATCTTATATTATTAATATTCCCAATGAAATCATGCTAGGGGACATTCCTTTAACATTCGATATCACTGCAGACTATATTGAAGCCGGAGAAGAACTTTCATTTACAGAACAAACAACTTTTTCTATAAATATAAATCTCCTGCAACAAGGCTTTCCATTCTTTACAAGCAGTCAAGTTTCAGGCGCTCCAACTGTTATAGATTTAAATAATGATGGAGAAAAAGAAGTTTATTTTGCTGATTTTACAGGAGTTATAAGATGCTTAGATCCATGGGGAAATGAAATACAAACTGATATATTTCCATTTGATACTGGAAGTCAGATATGGGGAGCTGCTGCTGTTGCTGATATAAATAATGATGGCTCTGATGAAATTGTATTCACATCAAAAAGTAAAAAGATATATGCCTTTACGTATAACTCTTTATTATTTGAGTATGATGCAGAGAGCTTTCTTATTGGAACCCCTGCAATAGGTAATATAGATGCAGACCCTGAACTAGAGATTGCAGTTGGAGGTTTTTCTGGTTCTAATAAAAAATTATATGTTATTAATCATGATGGAACAGATGTTTCTAACTTTCCTTTAGATATAGGAGAGAAAATAAGGGCAGGCGTAGCGCTGTTTGACTTTAATGATAACGGGCTAGATGATATTGTATTTGGCACAGAAAACGATAACCTTTATATGATTTTAGATGATGGTAGTATTGCCTCAGGATTTCCTTTTTCAGGTAATGATAAATTTAAAACAGCTCCTATTATTCTAGATAATGGAGAAAGCCCTATCATACTATCAGGAAATGATGATGGAACATTATATGCTTTAAATAGTGATGGCTCTATTCGTTTTACATATGAAACAGATTATTCAATCACGACATCTCCTTCAGTCTATAATAAAGATGATTATCCGTATATTGTTTTTGGAAACTCTAATGGTGAGGTACATGGTATAAGCATCAATGGCAATCCAAACAACACCTTCTTAATTCAAACAGGGGGGAGTGTTTCCTCTTCTGTTTTATCAGCGGATATTGATAATAACCAATCAGATGAACTTGTAATTTTGGATGAAGCTGGATATTTAACTGTCTTAAACTCGGATTTAAGCAACTTTTCTAATACCCCAATAGAATATCAATTTGAATTTTCAAGCGCTCCTACAATTGTAGATGTTGATCAAGATGGAGACCTTGATATTTTAGCTGGAACTGTTAATTCTTTACATGGAATTGATTTTAAGCAATCAAGCAGCTTAAATGATTCTTGGAGTATCTTTAGGTCTAACTATAAAAGAAATGGCGTATTTGAGGCTTTTTATTGCAATTCTGGTGATTTAAATAATGACCAAGAGTATAATGTTTTAGATATAACTCTTTTAGTGCCATTTGTATTTGAAGAAAACTTAAATCAAGACCAGCTATGCATAGCAGATTTAGATAACAGTGGAATTGTTGATATTCTAGATATCATTACGCTTGTTAATCTAATATTAGATTTCTAATGAAGTTTCTTTTTACACTCTACTTCATATCAACTCTAGTTGCAGCAGATAATAATTTATATAAATACAATAATCCTTTAAATCAATCATTAGGTAGAGATAATGACCCTAAGTTAACAGAGGATTTATCTAACTTTAAACTATGGATCAGAAAAGCTACATGGTCCACATTAAGCATGCCTGGAATGCGTTTTATGGCAAACCTTATTTTTCCAAAATCTACCGTTGTTTATTTTGATACTGATGAAAAAATCGTAGCCTTTACAATAGATGATGGTTTTTGTGGAAAAGACAACCCAGATGGAGATATGACAGAAGAGGTGAGAAAACTCTTTAAAAAGTATGATGCAAAAGCAACGTTCTTTACAACAGGTAGCCACTGCATGCATACAGATAAAGAAAAAATTCAAAGACTGCTTAGCGATGGACATGAAATAGCAAATCATGGAATGTATGATTGGCTATATAATAATTATTCAGAAGAACAGTTTGAACAAGACTTCATGCAAACAGATCAAATACTAAGACAGTATACAGATAATATCCCAAAATACTACAGAGCGCCACACGCAAAATTCTCTAAAACCATGCAAAATGTTCTAGATGAAAAAGGGTATACCCATATTATATGTGATGGATTTGCAAATGACACATCAATCCCAGATGCAAAATGGATATCAAAATTTATTCTTAAAAAAACTAAACCAGGTTCTATTTTATTAATCCACATGCCAGAGAAAGGTATACGAGAATGGAACTATGAAGCTATAGAGCTTACACTCAAGGGTTTAAAAGAAAAAGGATACAGAGTTACAACTATCTCAGAATTAGAAAAATTAAGTCAATCTAAATTATAAATTCTGTATTGCTTTTATACTACAAAAATGGCTAATATCATCCATTCATTTTCACGGTAAGAAAACTACCGCTATTTAAGATTTTTTTAGACTTTAAAAGAATATGGGAGAGCTTTTATATATGAAAAACATACTACTAATCAATATTTACTTTACATTGCTATTTTCACAGATTGTAATCAATGAACTAATGGTTGCGCCTATTAATGATTTAGGTGGACAATTTAGTGAATATATAGAGTTATACAATACTTCCGATGAAGATATTAATCTTGAAAACTGGTCTATCCAAAATGAATTTCCAGCAACTATAACATTTCCATCTATTGTGATTTCTGCTCATTCTTATTTTACAATTGGAATGACAAATAACACTGGACTAAACCAAGGTATGGCTTTTGATTACGAATGGGGAGTAGGCAATGAGTTTTTAGATAATGCTTTTGATGGCTTGGTAAATTTATATGACAATAATGGAAATCTAATAGATACTGTACTCTATGATATTGCTAATTGGCCTTTAAATGATGCGATGTCAATGGAACTTAACAATCCATTTAATGATAATAGCATTCCTGTAAATTGGACTGCAGGAACTACTCCTTATGATAATTTAGGTGTTAACATGGGATCTCCAGGATTAGAAAACTCTAATTATACCTCAGTTCCATCTCTATCTTATTCTAATTTAGATTTTGGAGTTACACAATTTGGAACACCAACCACTCTACCTTTAACCCTAACCTCATCAGGAGGAAGCCCTGTAACGATATTCTCTATATCAGATAATAGCGAACAATCTTTAGTATATGCATATGATATCGATTATCCAGAATTCCCTATTACTCTTCAACCAGAAGAATCATATGATATAAACATTACTTTTAATCCAGATTCTCCTAATCATTACCATCAATTAGATCTAACTTTTGCAACAGATGCATTACCTGATAATAGTTTTTCTATTTTACTTTCGGGTGAAGCAGGAACACCTGAAATCTCTATTGCTCAAGATATTTCAATTGATAATACAAACGTACTAGATTCTGATACATTCAGTGTATACTTTGAAAATACAGGTTCATATACTCTAAATCTAATAAACGCAAACATTCAAGGCAATAATGGGTATGAAAATGATTTTGAAATTATATCTACATTCCCAATTTTAATTGAACCAGGAGAGTCATCCCCTATAGATGTAATATTTTCTCCATCAGAATCTTATAATTATTCTATGACTCTAGAGGTAGAGCATGATGATATTTACTATCAATCTGATTCTATCTACGAATATAGTTTTAATGCGCAAGGAATTGCCCCGCTTATAAACTGGGAAGTATATGCAGCTAATTCAACTGAAATGAACTTTCCTGCAATCCCAGCTGATCAAGAAATAGAATTATCTCTTCATTTAGAAAATAATGGAACAGCTGATTTATATCTTGACTTTAGTTTTAATACAAATTATTTTGAAATAGAAGTAGAAAGCCCTTTTACTATCATACCTGGGGAGAATAATAATTTAAGCGTTACATTTATACCTGATGATAGCATTGCAGGCTTAAATGAGTATGAAGATATATTAACCATATCTACAAATGATCCAAATATGCCACTAGTTGAAATTCCTCTATCCGGGATGACTGTTAGCAGTAATTGGATTTTAGTTCCAGGTCATAATGGGCTAGATCTTCAAGGTGGAATTGATACCGCAAATCAAGGGGATAGCATACTTGTTGATCCTGGAACTTATAATGGCGAAATCATAATGAAGTCTGGTATAACTGTAATGTCAAAATATATTTTAGATCAAGATACAACCTATATTCATAATACTATTATCAATGGGGTCAATAGTTATCGATGTGTCAATTTCCATGAAGCTGAAAATAGCACTCTTAATGGTTTTACAATCCAGAATGGGCATATGTTTGTAACTCAAAATGGTTATTATAGCTGGGGAGCTGGTATTAGAATAGAAGAATCTAATAATGTATCATTAGAAAATCTAATTGTTAAAGATAATAAATTGAATGTGCCTAGAGTATCTAGCGGTCATAACCATAAAGGTGGTGTTGGTGCCTGGGTTAAAAATGGTAACAACTTAACTCTAACCAATGTAAGCATTATCAACAATGAGTTTAATGTGAGAGATACTAATTATGGTGGAGAAAATTACTATTGTGGTGGATTTGGAATCTATATTTTAGATTCTGATAGTGTTCATTTTAACAATACAAATATTAATGGTAATTACAAAGAAGGTCCTAGCGATATAGTTGGTGATACAGAAAGAAATGGTGGGGGAGGTGTTTATCTACATAATTCCTTTTTAACGCTAGATAACAGTTCTGTTAATAATAATAAATTAACAGTTGATTTTTCACCTGCAGGAATGGATAATGGAGGAGGAATTTTCATGTATAATTCATCTTTAATATCAAGAAATTCACAAATCAATAATAATGAAGGTTATTATTCTGGAGCAGGAATATTTCTTTATAACGGTTCTAGTGAAAATATATTACATATAGAAAATTCAGAGGTTAATAACAATACATCAAAAGTAAGTACTTCAGGTAAAGGTGGAGGAATCATGTTTAGAGATGGCAGCGATTTAGACTTCACTCTTCTAAATTCCTCTGTTAGCTATAATACTTCAGGGTACAATGGTGGTGGGGGAATTTATTATGGCGATAGCTATAGTGGGAACGCCTACATAGAAGGCTCTTTTATCGATAACAATACAGCAGGATCATTACTTTATCAAGGTGATGCTTATGGTGGGGGAATATATATAAAAAGTCAAATGTCTGAATATATGCATACAATAAAAAATACAAGTATATCTGGAAATACAGCGCTAAAAAAAGGTGGCGGTATTTATATATACAATAATATGACCACTACTTATGAAGGAATAACTAGCTTTGAGAATTGCCAGATTAACAATAATACTCTATTCACAAATTCAGAAACCGATGATGGTGGCGCTGGTGTTTATGCTTTCATAGGGAATATAAATCATTTAAATATCAAAGAATCTGAAATAATGTATAATACAACTCCTGGAAAAGGGGGGGCTGTTTGGATAGGAGGAGGAAACAATGCTATAAGTGTTTTTGAGCTAAACGACTCAAAGATTGCCTATAACTATGCTCTTAATGGATCAGGGATATACTCTGAACATGATAACACATCTATCCAAAATAATTTAATCTATAAAAACAATGCTGTTAATAAAGGAGGAGGGTTATACCTCAATGTAGCATCAAGCCCAATTATTTTCAATAATACCATTGCATATAACACCTCTAATTTAGTTGGTTCTGGTATATATATAAACAGCACATATCCTGTTATCCAAAATAGCATTCTATGGGCAAATCAATCTCAAGATGGGGCTCAAATCAACATACAAAGTGGCTCTGAGTTAATTATAAGCTTCTCAAATATAGCAGGTGGACTTACAGGAATCATAGGTTTTGATGATATTATTTATCTAAACAACATCCAATCTGATCCAGAATTTATAGATTCTAGCAATGATGATTACAATTTATTGTTCACATCAAGCTGTATTGATGCAGGAAATCCGAATTCTCCTTTAGATCCTGATGGAACAGTTACAGATATGGGAGCATTATTTTTTAATCAACAACTATACATACCGGGTTGCATGGATGAGGGTGCACAAAACTATGAATCTGATGCAAACTTAGATACGGGTTGTATATATGGACCTTCTTTTATTTCAGCATATGATGTTCCAAATGATCAGGGAGGCTATACATTTATTAATTGGCAGGCAAATTCACTTGATGTTCTTCCAAATACCCTGATAACAAATTATTCTGCATGGAGATTTGTACCAAACCAGCGTGGATGGGAACATTTAGGAGATATCCCCGCAAGTTACGAAGACTCTTATACCTTTACAGCTCCAACAATAGAAACATCCATTATTGATGGAGATACGCTTTATACAACATTTAAAGTAAAAGCACATACAGCAGAGCAAGATATTTTCTATGAAAGCAATGAGATAGGTGCTTATTCAATAGATAATTTATCCCCTTCTATACCATCAGGATTAATGGGATCCTTTAATGATGGTACTATTAATCTTGAATGGGAGGAATCGTTAGATCCTGACCTTTTGTATTATGAACTCTATAAAAACAATGAATTTTTTGATTATGTCACATCTAATACTTACGTTGATTTTGAGGTTTCCATTGGTAGTTTTGAATATTATTTAATTGCATATGATGAAAATGAGAATATATCAGAAGCTTCAGATATACTTACAATAACAATTGAGAGTCAGCATGGAGATATTAATATGGACGGATCAGTTGATATCATTGATGTAGTATCTCTTGTAAACTTTATTTTATATAGCGATAACAATGATACCTCTCAATTTGATGTTAGCGGAAATGGTCTTGTTGATATTATTGATATCATAGCATTAATTAATATTATATTAGATAATTAAATTTAATCATGATTGAAACTCTTCTAGGAATATTAATACTACTATCGATTGTTTTGCTTGCATTGCATTTCAAATCTCAAAATGCATCAAACCCAAATGATATGAAATTCCAATCATCTCTTGATGAAAAAATAAAATTAATTCATGATGAGATTGGAAGAAATAGGGAAGAGCTAAACAAAACTTCACTTGAAAACCGTCAAGAATTATCAAAAACACTTAATCAATTTGAAGAAAAATTTGGTAAGAATATCAAAGATGTTAGGGAAACAATTAACAATCAATTAAAAGATATTCGTGATGATAACACCAAGCAACTTGATAAAATGCGTGAAACTGTTGATGAGAAACTTCAAAAAACTT
>CETH01117199.1_pt1 | contig 38971 bp, 39 predicted proteins | sample 361461 | NCBI WGS metagenome assembly CETH01 (sample SAMEA2622695, study PRJEB7988) | marine metagenome | isolation source: saline water (ENVO:00002010), including
TTGTATGTAATGAATTCGGCCCAGTTGATTCCCATAATATAGAGGAAGTAGATGACCCAGTGGCTGGTCCTGGGCAGGTTGTTGTTGACATTAAAGCGACGGGCATTAGCTTCCCGGATGTCTTAATAGTTCAAGGTTTGTACCAATTTAAACCTCCATTTCCTTTCAGTCCCGGTGGCGAGATAGCTGGGGTGGTTTCTTCAATTGGCGAGGGAGTTTCCAAAATTAAAGAAGGAGATAGAGTTATGGGAAGTGTTGGTTCTGGAGGATTATGTGAAAAAGGAGCTTATTTTGAAAGCCAACTAATGCCCCTCCCCGAAACCATGGACTTCAAAACGGCAGCTGGCTTTCCTCTAAATTACGGAACTACTTACCATGCTCTCAAGCAAAGAGGTGAATTGCAACCAAACCAAACCCTTCTTGTATTAGGTGCAGGAGGGGGATTAGGTATAACTGCTATACATGTCGGAAAGGCTATGGGCGCAAAAGTCATAGCAGCTGTATCCTCTCAAGATAAACTTGATTTGTGCATGAAAGAAGGGGCAGATGAAGGAATACTCTATAGTAGAGACATGGATAGGGACTTACAAAAAAAATTCTCTGATCAAATAAAAGAAATAACTGGCGGTGGAGTAGACATGATCTATGACTTGGTTGGAGGAGATTATGCAGAACCTTCTTTAAGAGCTATGGCAAGACACGGTAAATATTTAGTTATAGGATTCACTGCAGGAATACCCAAAATGCCGTTGAACCTAACTCTATTAAAAGAATGCCAGATAATAGGTGTCTTTTGGGGTCAATTTGCTGGACTAAACTCAGATGTAAATGCACAAAATTTCAAAGAGTTATTTGATCTACACGCCAAAGGAGAGATAAAGCCATTTGTTACCAAAAGTTACAGCCTTAACGAAACGGCTAAAGCCATAAAAACTCTAGAAGACAGAAATGTATTAGGAAAAGTTGTTGTAAGCATGGAATAAAGCTTGGGTGAAATTGTTTAAACTTCGCTATATTTGCCTTGTTCTCTGCTTCAGCTTAATTCCTTTTATTGATGCAGTAGATGAAAAAGAAGATTTTATTTATGACTTGTCTTTAGCCACACAGGGTGTTTCCGTTAGTCAATACAATACCGGCATAAACTATTTTACGGGCAGGGGTATAGATAAAGACCTTGAAAAAGCTGTTTATTGGTACCAAAGGGCTAGTGAACAAGGGCATTCAAAAGCTCCATTTAATATTGCTATAATTTATGCTAACGGAGATATAAAAGGGAAGAATTTTTCTTTGGCATTAGAATATTTCCGGCTTTCTGCAGACAGAGGCAACAAGGAAGCAAAAGAGTTTTTAAAAAAAATTAATACTATTTCAGATCTAAGCCTTGAAGATGCACTCGAAAAGTTTTGTTGTCCTAACCCTTTAACTCATTCTATGGTGGATAAAGAATTATGAGAATAACTAATTTAAAAAGGTTATTCTATATGCCTAGATGTTATAAACTTACTTACTATAAGATTTTTTGGAGAGAAATATGCGTAAAATAAATGATTTCTTAGATAGGATAGCTAATCCAATTTCTGGAATTGCTGAATGGTTACTAAGATTAGGTTTAGGTATCTCTTTTTTCTTGCATGGTTATGGAAAATTACCTATAAGCGAAGGATTTGTGGGATGGCTAGGGAGCAAAGGAGTACCTGCAGCAGGAACAATAGCTCACTTAGTAGCCTGGGGTGAGATTTTAGCAGGTTTAGGCATAATATTAGGGGGTGTAATTGCCAAGAGGGCTCAAGAGGCAGGACATTTAATTACTAGGCTTTCTGGAGGAGCTGTCTTATTTATAATGGTCTGGGCATTAATATTAGCTCACTCTAACTGGGGAATATTCTTTGGGGAAAGAGGTTCTGTGCTATTTGCTAGTGAACAGCTGTTTCTTCTCTTAATAGGTTCATACTTTGCTATAAAGGGTAATCGTTCTTAAATTATCTAAGAAGCGATTCAAGAGACTTATTTATGTTTTCTACTCTATGCGGTGACCTAAAGAATCCTGCATATTTACCATCCGGGTTGACCAAGACCAGATTTGCATAATGATCTACTGAATAGTTATTATCCTTACTCTTGGTCACAGGAGAAAAGGGGGCGTTGACTTGAGTAGCAAACCTATATAAATGGTCAATCTCACCAGTTAATCCCACAAACTCTGCATGAAAGTTGTCTAAATATATTCTTAGCTTTCTAGGTGTATCTCTTAAGGGGTCAACAGAAACTAAAAAGAATCTTATTTTTTTTGAGTTTTCTCTTAGTTGTTCTCTAACTACAGCAAGTTGTTTCATAGTTACAGGGCATATATCAGGACAGTTAGTAAAACCAAAAAAAAGGATGTTCCAGTGGCCTTCAAAATCTTCTACTTCAAAAGCCTTACCTTTATCGTTGACAAGCGAAAAACCACTTAAATTTCTAGGAGTTTCTAAAATATATGTTTGTAGATCTTTATACTGTGAGATAGAAAGCTCACTAGGGGTTATAAAACGATTTAAAAATAAACCCAGCACAATCGCAATGAAAGCAACACAGCTAGATACAGTCCAAAAAATTCCTTTATTCATGAGTTAATATAAGAATCAACTAACATCGCTGCAAATAAAGCAGCTAAATACCATATAGAAAAGGCAAATGTAGGCATAGCAAGTTTATTAGAACCGTCAATTTTTAATCTTATAGCCAAGTTTAAAAAGATAGCTCCCAGAAGCAAAGCACAAACAAGATAGACTTCTTTAAACATCTCTACAGCGTAAGGAAGCACGGTCACGACTATTAGCAATATTGTATACAAGAGAATATGTAATTTTGTGAACTCAACCCCTTTTTGCACTGGTAACATTGGTACTTCTGCCTCAGCATAGTCTTCAACTCTATGAATAGCTAGCGCCCAAAAATGGGGAGGTGTCCATACTAATATTATAAGAACCAAAAGAAGAGCGTTCGGTTCTATTGAATTAGTAACAGCTGCCCAGCCAAGCAAAGGGGGCATGGCCCCAGCTAAACCTCCTATAACTATATTTTGACTGGTCATAAATTTTAAATATCTTGTGTAAATAAATGCATAAAAAATAAAAGTAAGAGTTGTGAGTAACCATGTTAAGAAATTAGCAAAAGCTATAAGCATTAAAGATCCTAAAAAATAAAGTGCGGAGGCAAATATAGTGGCCTGCCTCTTAGAAATCTTCCCTGTAACAATAGGCCTACTAGAAGTTCTGCTCATTTTTGCATCTATCTCCTTGTCGAATAGATGATTTATGACCGCAGAAGAAGCTGCTAAAAAGCTTATGCCCAACAAGCCAAAAATAAAAACTTCTATTTGTGGATTGAAGTCTGAAGCTATTAGCATTCCACTAATGCATGAAGCAAAAAGAAGTATTTGTACTCCCGGCTTTGTTAATTCTAAATAAGACTTCCAGCTGTTAAGAATATTAATCACAACATTATTTTACTATCTAAATCTTAAAACACTTAGAACAGTTATTAATACTAAGCCTCCCAAATTATGACCTACTGCAACCAAAAGTGGTAGATGAAATACAATATTTGAGATCCCTAACAGGATTTGAATAAACAAACAGGTAAAAACCAAGAGAGAAACCTTCTTTAAGTTTATTCTATATAAAGAGAGCACTAAATAGAGCAAATATAAAGAAACTACTATTGCCCCAAACCTATGTGAAAGATGTATTGCTACTCTAGAAGGACTGTCTAAATGGCCTCCTAAATAGTTTGGCCCAACACTCTGCAAAAAATTGAAACCTTGTAAGAAATTTGCTTCTGGAAAAATCTCTCCGTTACACAAAGGTAAATCTGGACAGGCGAACGATGCATAGTTAGTGGTAGTCCATGCCCCTAAAAATATCTGTACTGACACTAAAAATATTCCATAACTAAGGAGCCTATTAATTCGCTTTGAAAAACCTAAAGAGTGTCCTTTCATTAAATGATCACTAGTTTTGAAGAAAATTATCCAAACAACTATAACTGTGAGGAAACCTGCCATAAGATGAATTGTGACAATCTGAGGTAAAAGTAAAAGGCTCACAGTTAAATAACCAAATACTCCTTGAAGGATTACCCAGCAGGACAATGAAAAGGACAGGGTCTTTAAATTTTTAGAAGCCTTTTCTTCTCTAAATAAGCTAACGGACAAGGACAAAATAAAAAAACCTAAAGCTGCTGCAAAATATCTATGCACAACTTCGGGTATTGCTTTAGCAACTTCATAAGGAGTGTCTGGAAACCTAGAATTAGCAAGTTGAATTTCTTCTGGGCTGCTAGGAAGGGTTAAGAAACCGTAACATCCGGGCCAATCAGGGCAGCCAAGTCCAGCATCTGCTAGACGAGTCCACGCACCTAGTGCAACTACAAAAAAACCAAGAATTCCTGAAAAAAAAGAGAGTCTATTTGCTGCCTTCATGACTACCCGATTTTAGAATTTTGAAGTAATTTCTTTAAATCTTGCAAAAGCTCTCCACTGGGTAAAGTTATATCATAAATAAGTATCCCGTTTCCAAGAGGATCAAAAAGCACATAAGGAGATTTATTTAAAGCTTCTTTAATTTTTTTTGGTAATTTGTTTGAACTAATAGTGCCTAGGTTTAATTCTGGATATTCTTTAGTTATTTTTTTAAGACTTGTGTCAGAAAGCATAGGTGCGTCTAATGATATTAGATACCTTTCTAGTCTTGAGCTGTCTTTAGAAAGCCTAATATCTATTTGTCTAGAGGTATATAGAGTTTGCCAGCAATTTTCATAACATTCTCCCATCACAAACTGCACAACGGTCCATTTTCCTGGAAATTCATTCTGCAAAGGCCCTGCATTTACTTTTAATTCTAATTTTTTTAAATCTATTGGTGGGCTTATAAGAGTTCCCTTATTCACTGTTCCCTCCGGGCTATAACCAAAGAAAAAAAACAGAGTGCTCATAACTAAAACCAGTATAGGGGTTAAGAAAATTATAGAGGCTTTAAATCTGTTTGAATTTCTATTCACCTTGATCCTCCAAGTCTTTATAGGCATAGATAAAAAATGAGATAATTAATACGCTAGCAAGCCCCCACCACTGAGCGGCATAACCAAAATGTCTTGAAGGCTTAAATTCTGTAGGCCTCCAAATAGGCTCGTAAGCATAGGGAGAGCTTGCAGAGAGCTGTATAACAACATTATTTAACTCTTTAGTTTGTGTTTTAGATTTAACCAATTCATAATCTATCTCCTGTACAACCTCAAGTGAATTATTGCTTAATCTCTGCTTATATAAATTTAATCCAAAACGTTTAAAAGGGCTTACTACTCCTTCAATAAATAATTTTTTTTCTAAAACAGGAAGAAGTCTTCGCTTTTCAATTTCTTTCGGGACCCAGCCTCTGTTAATAAGATAAAGCCCTCTATTTTCAGTCAGAAAAAGAGAATAAACTTCATAGCCAGATTTCTGCTTATAAAGCCTATTCTCTAGTAAGTAGGTTTGATCTAAGAATTCTCCTTCAAGGATTATTGACCTATACAAGATAGAGCTAGAAGTTCCTTCAACCTCTGTTTCAAAAATGGGAGTGTAAGATCTATTGGCATCATAGAGTTCTATAATTTCTTTTTTTTCCATGCCTCTATTTATTTGCCAATACCCTAAATACAGTAAGGTGGGGAAAAAGAAGATAACAAACAAGATCATGGGCTTCCCTGGTTGGAATTTTCTTACCATTTTCTTACCTTGGATTTAATACAACATGTATACTGGCTTCCTTTTTTTATGTATAAGTATTTTATTCTATTCCTAATCATAGCGATGCTAATTAGCCTCTTTAGTGGTGCCTTTTATCTTATTAAGGACAGGGGTAAGAGCAAAAGAACTGCCTATAGTCTTGGAATAAGGGTAACAATTGCAGTAATTCTTTTTATAACCTTGATATACGGTTTTTTTACTGGACAAATAGGACCCTCTGCGTAGATCCACTTTACATTACGTAAACAAAAGCAACCAAGCAGACCCAAACAACATCTACAAAGTGCCAGTACCAGGAACCTGCTTCAAACCCGAAATGGTCATCAGCCGTGAAATGTCCTTTGAGACTTCTTAGAAGCATGATTGTAAGTATTATTGCACCAAGGCAAACATGAAATCCATGAAAGCCTGTTAACATGAAGAAAGTTGTACCATAAATACCTGTATTTAGAGTTAGGCCCATGTGTGCATATGCCTCATAGTATTCGAGAGCTTGAAAGGCTACAAATAGATAACCCAAAACAAGCGTTGCACCTAACCAAATATTAAATTGCTTTCTGTTGCCGTTTTTTAATCCTAAATGAGCTATATGTACAGTAACGCTTGAAGACAAGAGGAATATTGTATTCCAAAGAGGAAGCCAGCCCAAAACTCCCGCGAGACCGCCATGCGAATAAGCAGTAGCTACAGACATGTCTTGTTGTGGTCCAGGAAATAGAGCCTGATCAGGAGTAACCAAAACTGGCCATTGGGCCTCAAAACCAGGCCACAAAATATTACTTATACCCTTTTCTCCTTCTCCCCCTAGCCAAGGTATTGCAAAATTCCTGACATAAGCTAAAGCAAAGAAAAAAGCAAAGAAGAACATAACTTCTGAGAAAATAAACCAAGCCATGCCGTACACATAAGAATCCTTCAACATCTTATTGTTCAGGCCTGCTTGATTTTCTTTTATTACTTCACTAAACCAAAAAAACATTACTGCCCACCACATTAGGAAAAAAACAACCAATATAAGGTAAGCATTTGAATCAGGGTTTCCTAAATTGATAACTGTTTGAGAAGCACCAATGATAAAAACAAGCATAGTCAATGCCATAAGAAAAGGCAGTTTACTTGACTCTGGAACGTAATAAGGCTGTTCTGACATTTTTACCTCACAATTTAGCTATGTTATTACTCTGAACTCTCTCAGTTATATCGAAAAGCGTGTAGCCTAAGCTTAAAGAGCCTATTTCAGAAGGCAGGCCAGGATCAACTATAAATCTAACTGGCAGTTCTATGGTCTCTCCTGCAGCAAGTGTTTGTTGCTCAAAACAAAAACATTCTGTTTTATGAAAATACTCTGCCCCTCTTCCCGGAGATACACTTGGAATAACCTGTCCTACCATTTCTTTATTGGTAGTGTTTTGAAAAACAAAAGTAGCTTCATACTGATTGCCTGTTTCTACTCTCATTTGAGCCTTTTGTGATTTAAATATCCAAGGCATTGAGGCGTTGTTATGCGTCACAAATTGAACCAGAATCTCCCTGGTATCGAATTCATCAGATACACTACTAGAGATTGAGCTCGGCCCTGTAATTTTCCCATTTAATCCTGTTATTTCGCAGAAAATATCATAAATTGGCACCAACAAGAATCCAAATCCAAACATACCCACTGATAACATGGTTAGATTCCTTAATGTGCTTTTATTTTTCAATTTATTTGACCTGCGGCTGAGTTGTAAAAGTATGATAAGGGGCAGGAGATTCTAAAGTCCATTCAAGGCCTGTTTCACCAGCACCTTCCCAGACTTCTGGGCTTGCTTTCTTACCAGATCGAATCGATTTAATAACTACGAATAAAAACAAGAGTTGGCTTATTCCAAACACAAAGGCCCCCACACTTATTAAGGCATTGAAGTCAGCAAATTGAAGAGCGTAGTCGGGATACCTTCTTGGCATTCCGGCAAGTCCTACAAAATGCATAGGGAAAAAAGTAACATTTACTGATATAAATGTTATCCAAAAATGGAGCTTGCCAAGGAACTCGTCATACATTATTCCTGTCCATTTAGGGATCCAGTAATAGGCCCCTGCGATGATACCAAAGAGCGCTCCTGGAACCAGCACATAATGGAAATGAGCAACAACAAAATATGTATCGTGATATTGGAAATCTGCTGGGACAATAGCTAACATTAACCCTGAAAAGCCCCCTATAGTAAATAATGCTACAAAGGCTATGGCAAAAAGCATGGGCGTCTCAAAAGTAATAGATCCCTTAAACATAGTTGCCACCCAATTAAAAACTTTAACTCCTGTTGGTATAGCAATCAGCATAGTTGAATACATAAAAAATAACTCACCAGCTAGAGGCATGCCTACAGTAAACATATGATGTGCCCAGACCACAAAAGATAAAATTGCTATTGAGGCCATGGCATATACCATTGAAGAATAACCAAATATTGGTTTTCTTGAGAAAGTCTCAATTATATGAGAAACAATACCAAAAGCTGGCAGTATCATTATGTAAACTTCTGGATGGCCAAAGAACCAAAAAACATGTTGAAATAGTACAGGATCTCCTCCCCCTGCAGCATCAAAAAAGCTTGTTCCAAAATTTATATCCATCAACATCATGGTAACCACTCCTGCAAGAACAGGCATAACCGCTATTAGAAGGTAGGCTGTTATCAACCAGCTCCATACAAATAATGGCATCTTCATAAATGTCATTCCTGGTGCCCTCATATTTAAGATAGTTGTAATGATATTTATTGAGCCTAATATCGAAGATATACCCATCACATGAACAGAAAATATAAAAAAGTTTACAGTACTTGGTGCATAGGTTGTTGAAAGAGGCGCATAAAAAGTCCATCCAAAATTAGGGCCACCTTCGGGCATAAAAAGGGTAGAGATCAAGATGCCAAATGCCATAGGCAAAAGCCAAAAACTTAGATTGTTTAATCTAGGAAGGGCCATATCGGGAGCTCCTATTTGCATTGGGATCATCCAGTTAGCCAGCCCTACAAAGGCAGGCATAATTACACCAAAAACCATAATTAGGCCATGGTTTGTGGTCATCTGATTAAAAAATTCAGGTTGAACTATTTGTAATCCCGGTTGAAACAACTCAGCCCTTATGACCATAGCCATTCCGCCGCCTATAAATAACATTAGAAAACTAAACCACAAATAGAGGGTGCCTATATCTTTATGATTTGTTGTGAACAGCCACCTGGAAAGACCCTTTGCTGGTCCGTGATGTCCATGATCATGCGATTCGACTATTGTGCTCATAATTTTATCCTTACAAATTTACTCTATTCTTATAATCTACAATATCTTTTGGAGTAACTATTTTTCCATCTCCTTTTTCATCATTTCCCCACGCCTTCCTTGTGTATGTTATAACTGAGGCAATGTCAATTTCACTATAGTTTTTTCCAAAAGCCTGCATAGCTGAGCCTGATACTCCCTCCATTAAGATTTCTATTTGCTTGTTTGCATCATTTAGAATTAAGTCAGTTCCAACTAAGGAAGGAAATACAGGGGGGATACCCTGTCCATTAGCTTGATGGCATGCAACACAATTTGTGTTATAGAAGCTTTCTCCTCTTTCGTAGAGCTCATCGACAGTCCACTCTTTAGACGTCAAAAGCTTTTCAGCTTCAGAAGAAGCTATTTTCTGCGCTACCCAAGCATCGTAAGTTTCTTGTTCTACAGCCCTTACAACCACCGGCATAAAAGCGTGTTGTATTCCACAAAGTTCTGTACAGGCACCTCTAAAAATTCCTGGCTCAGGAACGTTGGTCCAAGCAGTGTTAATGAAACCAGGTACTGCATCTTGTTTTACAGCAAAATCAGGGACCCACCAAGAATGAATCACATCATTACCAGTAATTAAAAATCTAACTCTCTTGTTTATTGGAATAACTAGTGGCTCATCAACCTCTAAAAGATAAAATTCTCCTTTTGGGATTTCATTATTTATTTGTTCTTGGCTTGTGGCTAGATTGCTAAAGAATTCGATATCGTCCTCAAGGTACTTATAATGCCACTTCCATTGATAGCCAGTAACCAGAATGTTTATTTCTCCTTCGGCGTCATCATAAGCCTCTACCATTACCTGTGTAGACGGAAAGGCCATATAAACTAATACCGCAGTAGCGGCAACGGTCCATCCCACTTCTAGCCAAAAGTTGTCATCAAAATCAGCTGCTACTGCGCCTTTTGATTTTCTATATTTCCAAAGTGACCAAAACATCACTCCAAAAACTATTACCCCTATAACTACACAAATCCAAAAAATTAACATATGGAGGTCGAAAATACTTTTACTTACGTCCGTAACACCAACTGGCATGTTGTAGTCTGAATTCTCAGAAAAAATGAAATTGGGGAAATATAAAGTAAAAAATAAAAAAAACTTAAGTGAAATTTTATTTAGATTTTTCATTAAAATAATTTATATAAATTTTTTTGGGAGGGCTTAAATAGCGCCGCTATTTTATACTAACGTATTCCCTCTAACAATATTTATATGGGCTTTTGAAGCAAAAACAAGTCTTAAAATTGTGCTTATAAATCTATGAAAAAAGTGTCTTGTATGCCCTCTCTACATCAGGCTTTCTGTTATTCCATATTTCAAAACTTATAGCAGCTTGTTCCATCAACATACCAAGGCCGTCATGAAGATCTTTAGCTCCCTGTCTCTTTGCTTCCATGTTAAAAGATGTTATGCCTGAAGAATAAGATAAATCATATACACTTGGAGAACCACGAAATATTCCCTTAGGTAAAATAATCTTTTGCTCTAAAGTGCCCGCTGATGATGTATTGATTATTAAATCAGCTTCGGATTGCATAGATTCGATCAAGGGAAGGTAGGAGATTCTAAAGAAAGGAGCAAAGTCCTTGATTAAATCCGCTGCTCTTTCTTTAGATCTATTCACAACTGTAATGCTAGTGGGATTTCTCTCAAATAGACTTGGCAGTATGGCCCTAGCTGAGCCTCCAGCGCCTATTATAACTAGCCTTTTTGAATTTATATTTAAACCCTTCTTAGAAAGATCTCTTATCAACCCTTCTCCATCAGTAGTTTCTCCATGAAGTTTAGAGCCCTCTTTCCAGAGAGTGTTAACCGAACCTGTTAAGATAGCCCTAGAAGATCTCTCATCAGCTATTTTGAATGCTAATTCTTTTAAAGGGAGGGTCACATTTAAACCAAAAAATCCTTCAGAAAACAATCTTTCTACTGACTCAACAAATGCCTCTGGCTTTACTTCGATTGGTCTATATTCTAAATCTAAATTAAATTGTTCCGCATATGTGCGATGAATCTTGGGAGAAAGAGAATGATCTATGGGACTACCTATTACTGCAAAATTTTTCATAAAATCTACGCTCGGATTATTCTTCCAGTTAGAAGATCTTGTATCACCGAAGGCTTGGTCATGCCACCCAGGTCACCTTTTAAAGGTTCTACACTGGGGAATTGTTTTTTTATGCTTCCTAGTGTTAAAAGTGTTGGCTCCCCTTCTTTGTTGGCTGAAGTAGAGACTAATGCACCATTAAACTCGTTGCATAATTGAATTATTTTTGGATGCGAACTCATTCTGAGAGCAATATTCTTAGTTTCTCCAGTTAGAAGGCTGTTTTGTGTCTTTGAAGGAACTACCCAGGTGTGCGCGCCTGGCCATTTCTGAAGAAGCCTTTCCTTATATAAATCAAAGTCTACATAATCATAGAAATGCTCGGGCTTTGCTCCTATAAGGATAAGCCCTTTTTTAGAAGATCTTCCTTTTAAGCTAAGAAGCTTAAGAATTGCTTTGTTATTCTTGGGATCACAGCCCAGCCCCCAAACACCCTCAGTAGGATAAGCTATGATTTCTCCTTGCTTCAAAGCTCTTAAAACTTTTTCAAGGGACGTCATAAATTATTTAAATTATATTTGTTTATTTGCTTCTATGATGTCTTCTTTATTTTTCTCTCTAGTCTTGGAAAGGGATTTGGTTATTTCTTCAGAATTAATTCCTAAAATTTGTGCTGCAAGAAATGCAGCGTTAATAGCTCCAGCTGATCCAATAGCCACGGTAGCAACAGGAATTCCCTTTGGCATTTGAACAGTTGAAAGAAGGGCGTCTTGACCATTTAAGGGTCCTCCGTCACAAGGGACCCCTATAACAGGTAAAAGTGTCTTTGAAGCTACGCTCCCAGCTAAGTGAGCCGCTAGTCCAGCCATTGCAACAAATATTTTTGTTCCTGAAGCTTCGCAATCTTTGATATGTGAAGACAGTAAGTCTGGGGTTCTATGAGCAGATAAAATCTGAATTGAGTTAGATATAGACAGAGAGTCTAAAGTTAAAGAACATTTGTTAGCTAGTTCCATGTCCGAAGCAGAGCCAATGATTATTGATACAGTATTTGACACAATTTCCTCCTTTTTAAATTTTCTCCTTATAAGTGTTCTTATTCTAATATAATCTCGTTAAAAATCTTCAGTCTTATGCCAAAACTACAAATACTTATTTTCCCCGACCCAAGACTAAGAACTGTAGCCAAATCAGTTGTGAAGTTTGATGAGACCTTAGAGAAGCTTACTCAAGACATGCTAGAAGCTATGTACGATGGAGAAGGCATAGGCTTGGCTGCTACGCAAGTTAACATACACAAAAGAATAATAGTTATAGACGTAACTGATGAAAAGAGCCAACCTATAGTTCTTATAAATCCAATTAAGATAGAGGCTTCAAAACAGAAACTGTCTACTTATGCAGAGGGATGTTTGTCAGTTCCGGGCTTTTTTGAGGAAATAGAAAGGCCTGACTTCATAAAAATAAGCCATCTAGATGTAAAAGGGGAAAAGCATATTTTGAAAGCAGAAGGTATTCTTGCAATAGTTATACAACACGAGATGGACCACTTAGATGGTAAGGTTTTTGTAGATTACTTATCTAACCTTAAACGTGAAAGAATCAGGACTAAATTAAATAAGATAAAGAAGGGGAAAAGGTAATGAAATTAATATTTGCAGGTACCCCCGACTTTGGAAAAGAAGTGCTCATGGCGCTCATTAACAGCAATCAAAAGGTTGAGGCTGTATTCACTCAGCCCGACAGAGCTTCTGGGAGGGGGAAAAAAATTAAAGTATCACCTGTTAAACAACTAGCTTTAGAGAAAGGCATAGATTTTTATCAACCTAAGAACCTGGAAGAACAAGATTCAATTGATGTTATTAAACTTATTAGTCCTGATCTAATAGTAGTAGCAGCCTACGGATTAATAATACCCAAAAAGGTTTTAGATATTCCGAAGTATGGTGCTCTAAACATACATGCCTCTTTGCTGCCTAGATGGCGAGGCGCTTCCCCCATAGAACACTCTATTCTGTCTGGAGATAAATTAAGTGGAATTACTCTAATGCAAATGACAGGTGGCTTAGATAAGGGCCCCATTTACGAGACCTATGATTGTAAAATAGAACCGAAAGAAAATTCTGGCTCTCTAGAAGATAAGCTCATTAAAATCTGTCACGCAAAACTTTCTAGCTTTTTAGGTTCTTTTGAAAATAAAAAAAAGAGGACCTTGGATCAAGATGATTCTTTAGCTACATATGCAAATAAAATAACAGACTCTTATCAAAAAATTAGATGGTCTAAGGAGACAGCTTTGCAGTTAGACAGAAGAATTAGGTCTCTTTCTCCAAAACTTGGAGCTTTCACTTTTTTAGGAGAGAGAAGAATAAAGGTTTTTGAGGCAGAACCAGTTACTTCAACTAAAAAGTTATCTCCTGGTGAGTTAAGTGTTGTCTCAAAAAATGAGCTTATTGTTGGTTGTCATAATGGGACTTCTATATCAATTTTAAAAACACAGGTAGAGGGTAAAAATCTTACTGGAATTAAAGAATTTATTTCAGGATATAGAAACGTGCTTAATAAAGAACAAAAATTTAAATCTAGAATCTAGTGCTAAAAAGAATAATAGGTCTATAATTTATATTGTAGGTTGAACACCTAAGGCAATTAATGAAAATAGTCATTTTAGGAGCAGGCGCAGTTGGAAGCGCTCTTGCGTTTCTTCTCTCCCAAGACAATGATGTTGTAGTAGTTGACAGCAACAAAGCAACACTAGATAAGCTTGAGGAAAAAGCTGACGTGCAAACAATAAATGGTAGCTGCTCTTTCCCAAACATACTAGTTAAAGCAGGTATATATAACGCCGACATGGTTACTGCTGTTAGTGGAAGTGACGAAACAAACATAGTTTCTTGTATGATTTCCAAGATTTTAAATAAAGAAATTAAAACTATTGCTAGGATTAGGGAGATTTCCTATCTTAAAGGAAAGACCTTAGAGGCTCTTGCTACAGATCAAATACCAGTAGATGTTGTTGTAAGCCCTGAAGGATTGATAACAGAACAATTACAAGGTCTAATTGAACTTCCTGGATCTCTTCAAGTTATGGAATTTGGTGGCGGAAAGTTAAATCTTGTTGCTGTAAGAGCAGTTGAAGGAGGTCCTATGATAGGACATGAAATAGGCGACTTAAAAAAACATATGCCTAGAGTCGATAGCAGAGTAGCTGCAATTTTTAGAGACGGCCAATCTATTGTGCCTACTGGAACTACTAAAATAGCTGCAAACGATGAGGTATTTTTTATATCTAGGAATGGTGAAGCACCCAAGGTAATAAATGAGATGAGAAAAAAAGAAGAACCTTATAAAAATATTATTATTGCTGGAGGTGGAAAGATAGGGAGAAGGTTAGCAAAACGAATAGAAAGGACGCACAATGTGAGGGTCATAGAATCAAGCCATGAGAGGGCTAAACATATATCTGAGAATCTTGAAAGCGCCATAATCTTAGAGGGAGATTCTTGTGACAAAAACCTACTTCATGAAGAAAATATTGAAAATACAGACGTATTTGTTGCTGTTACCAACGATGATGAAGCTAACGTGATGTCCTGCTTGCTTGCAAAGGAAATGGGCGCTCATAAAGTTCTAGCCCTAATTAATAATCCTGCTTATGTGGATTTAGTCCAAGACAGGGGAATTGACATTGCGATATCTCCTTCAGAAATAACTATAGGTACATTTCTTGCAGAGTTAGAAGGAAAAGATGTTTTAAAAGTTCATTCCCTTAGAAAAGGAGCAGCTGAAGCCATAGAGTCTTTGGTGCTGCCCTCCCCGACGGGCAGAGAAGACTGTATTGGAAAAGAAATAGGCAATATAAAACTTCCTAAAGGAGCAACCTTAGGAGGTTTAATTAGAAACAAAAAAGGGAAGATAGCCCATGACAATGTTCACCTAAGAGAAGGAGACCATGTAATTGTTTTTTTAACGGATAAAAAAGTTATCAAGGAAGTGAAAGAAATCTTTTCACCTAAATAATGCGCTTGCCTTACACGTCCAAGATTCTTGGTATTCTCCTAATGCTGTTTAGCTGTGCTCAGCTAGTCCCGGGTTTGCTTGCCTTTTTCTTCGAAGAAAGGAATCTTATAAAGGCTTTCCTGTACTCTGGTTTGTTTACATTTCTAATAGGGATGATCATGTTCCTGGTAGCAAAAGAGAAAAAGGAGGGCTTAAGAACACGTGATGGTTTTATTATCACTGTATTCTTTTGGACAGTTTTAGGGTTTTTTGGTTCAGCCCCTTTTGTACTATCAAACATTGAAGGAGTGAGTTTTATAGACTCATTGTTTGAATCTATTTCAGGCCTAACTACCACAGGAGCTACTGTTTTTACAGGTCTTGAACAACTTCCTAAGTCAATATTGTTTTACAGACAATTACTTCAGTGGCTAGGAGGCATGGGTATAATTGTACTTGCTGTTGCCGTTTTACCGCTTTTAGGAGTAGGAGGAATGCAACTATTTAAAGCGGAGACCCCAGGGCCTATGAAGGACAATAAGCTTACTCCCAGACTAGCAGAAACAGCAAAAGCCTTATGGTATATATATTTAACAATTACTTTTGCGTGCATCCTTAGTTATAAATTCTTTGGTATGAGTTGGTTCGATGCAATATGCCATGCCTTTTCTACTATCTCTATTGGTGGATTCTCAACCTACGATGAAAGTTTTGCTTTCTTTCAATCAGACTCCTTAAAATGGACAGCCATGTTTTTTATGCTTATTTCTGGTATGAACTTCGCTCTTCACTACCTAGCTTGGAGCAAAAGAAGAGTTTTACATTACATATATGATTCAGAGGTAAGGGCTTACTTGCTTTTAATTTTTATTGTAACTATAACCACCTATATAGTTTTAACTTACTCAGGCTTATCTGGGGAGGTTGACACAATAATGGAAAGTGCCTTCCAGGCTGTTTCAATAGCAACAACAACAGGGTTTTTATCCTCTAACTACTCTGAATGGCCTCTATTTGTTCCTATAATGCTACTATCTGCTGCGTTCATCGGAGCTTGTGCAGGCTCAACGGGTGGAGGAATTAAGGTGATAAGGGCAATACTCTTGTTTAGACAAAGCGCAGGAGAGATTACTAAACTTTCTCATCCTAACGCTGTAATTAGTATAAAACTAGGTAAGAAATCTATTGACCCCAGGGTTGCTGAATCTGTTTGGGGCTTCTTTTCTCTCTATGTTATTGTTTTTATGATACTTTTACTAATATTATTATCCCAAAATAATGATTTTCTAACATCTTTTTCTTCTGTAGGCGCTACTATTAATAATTTAGGTCCTGGTCTTGGAGAGGTTGCTAAGAATTATGACGGTCTAAATGATGTTTCTAAAGTGGCCCTTTGTCTCTCAATGTTACTGGGAAGGTTGGAAATATTCACGCTGTTAGTTGTATTTAGTCCTTCCTTCTGGAGAAACTAGTTTGATAAAAAAAGGCTTCATAAACATAGTTCTGTTAATCCTTTCGATTATACCCTTACGACTTATTGATTTTATTGGATTTATTGTAGGTTCTTTAGCCTCAATAATTCCAAACAGGCATTTATATACGACAAAGGTCAACCTAGAGATAGTCTTCCCTAATAAAAATAAGGAAGAATTAAAAAAATTAACAAGGAAAAGTTTAATAAATTCTGCTACTACTCTTCTGGAGAGTGGCTTTGTTTGGAAAAGACTAAACAATGATAACTATCAAAAATATATAAAAGCTGAAGGGTTTGAGTCTATTAAAAAGGAACTTAGTAAGGGTAAAGGATTAATAATATTCACTCCACATATGGCAAATATTGAAACATTGATATTTTACCTAGGATTAAAAACTAACTGCATGATCCCTTTCACAAAAGTTAAGCATAAGGAGTTGAATGAAATTGTATTATCTGCCAGAGCCAAAATGGGCTCCAAGATGAGGGAAGCAAATTTATCAGGGGTAAAGTCCATGTTAGTTCATTTAGATAGTGGCGGAGTGGTGGCTGTGGCATCTGATCAAGTGCCAAAAAATGGAAAGGGCGGTGAGACTGCATCATTTTTTGGGCATCAAGCAAAAACTATAAGCCTAGTAGGAAGGCTGTATTCTAAAAGAGACGTTTCAATTTTTAGTATGGTAAGTTTACGTAAAGTAAATAGTAAAATTAGATTCCACTTAAGGTTTAGTGAAGAATTAAATGACTTCTCTAAGGACCCTTTGAAGGGTACCTCAACAATGAATAGAGAGCTAGAAAAATGTATAATGTTAAGTCCAGAACAATACGCATGGGAATATAAAAGGTTCAAAAAATCTTCTAAAGAAAATTTATATAAATAAACTATGATAGTAAGTGCTTACTTGTATATATGACATCTAAAAACATGGATGATCTGGTCTCTTTGTGCAAAAGGAGAGGCTTTATATTTCCTTCTAATGAGATTTATGGAGGACTTCAGGGAGCTTATGATTATGGGCCGCTAGGAGTAGAGCTTAAGGAAAATATAAAAAGATCATGGTGGAGAAGCATGGTTTTTAAAAGGGATGATGTAGAGGGACTTGACAGCGCTATTCTTACAAGCCCGGTTGTTTTTAATTATTCAGGCCATGAAGACACTTTTTCTGACCCTTTAGTAGATTGCAAGGACTGTAAGTCAAGGTGGAGGTCTGACCACATAGATGAAAATAAGTGCCCCAAGTGTGGTTCAAGAAATCTTACAGACCCCAGGCCTTTTAACTTGATGTTCAAAACAAATCTAGGTCCTATAGAAGATGGAAATTCTTTTGCCTACTTAAGACCTGAAACAGCTCAACAGATTTTTACAAACTTCAAAAATGTATTAGATTCTTCTCCCCACCATCTTCCTTTTGGCATAGCACAAATAGGAAAAGCATTTAGAAATGAAATCACACCTAGAAATTTCATTTTTAGAGTAAGAGAATTTGAGCAAATGGAGCTTGAATTCTTTGTAGACAAAGGAACGGATGAAACTTGGTTAGACTATTGGGTAAAAGAAAGACTAAACTGGTGGCAAGATCAAGGAATCAATAAAAATAATCTTGAGCTTTATAAGGTACCTAACGATGAATTGGCGCACTACTCTAAAGCAACTATAGATATAATGTATAATTTTCCTCACGGCCTAGAAGAACTAGAGGGGATTGCAAATAGAACAGACTTTGACTTGGGCTCTCATTCAAAAAACCAAACAGACCTTAAATTAGTTGCAGAGGTAAAGAAAAATAAATCATCTAACTCAAGACTAGCTATACAAGATGAAAAAACAAAAGACTGGAAAGTGCCCTTTGCAATTGAACCTTCTGCAGGAGTAGACAGAGCCTTCCTTGCTATCTTAAATGAAGCCTATAATGAGGAAGAGATGTCTGAAGGAAAAAAAAGGATAGTTTTAGGCTTAAAACCGCACCTCGCCCCTATAAAGGCGGCCGTAATGCCATTAAAAAAAAATAACTCAGATTTAGTTCAGCTGTCAAAAAAAATTAAAGACGATCTGCAAGACCTGAACTTAGGCAGGATAAGATTAGAAAACACGGGCAATATTGGTAAAAGTTATAGAAAGCACGACGAGATAGGCACACCTGTTTGTGTCACCATTGATTTCGATTCGCTAGACAAAAAAACAGTTACTGTCAGAGACAGAGACTCCATGAAGCAAAGAACAATTGAAATATCTAAACTTCCTGAAACTCTTGCAGATCTGCTGGTTTAACAAAAAAACTGTGAATGAGTGATATTATAATTCTAGACAGGGACGGGGTAATCAATGTTGACCTTATGACTTATGTTACCTCCCCCGAAGAGTTTGAGCCTATTGAAGGTAGCCTAGAGGCAATAGGAAGACTAACCTGTTCTGGGTATAGAGTTGCAATTGCTACAAACCAAGCCTGTATAGAAAAGGAAATAATAACTGAGAGCGAACTAGGCGCCATACATGATTATATGAAAGACTTACTTAAAAAACATAAAGCTGTAGTCGACCATATAGCCTTTTGTCCTCACAGCCCAGAGTCAAACTGCAAATGTAGAAAACCTGAGACAGGCCTATTAATTGAGATAGAAAATTACTTTCAAGAAAGTATCAAAGGAAAATATTTTGTTGGTGATAAACAATCAGACATACAGGCAGCAAGAAGACATGGCTGTAAGCCTTTATTGATCAAAGCGGGTGGATATGGAGAAGAAGCATATCTTTCTGATGATAAGCCGCCTGAAGAACATTGCTTTGAAGGACTTGGGGAGGTTGTGGACTTTATCTTAAAAAACTAATGTTTTTTAATCAAATCCTAAGATCAACTTTTTTCTATTTTGGATATTTAGGCTCAGCACTTCTTGCTGGATTGTTTGCTAGCACTATAGGTTTGTTCTTGCCTTTAAAAGTCAGGTTAAAAGTTTTTTCATTGTGGCCTAGATTTGCAAACTGGTTACTTTCTAAAACATGCAACATTCAGTTTGTAGTTGAAGGAATAGAAAATATCCCTAAAGAAGGCTGTGTTATTGTTTCAAACCATCAAGGCCAATGGGAGACATTTTCCATGCAATATATTTTTTTTCCACTTTCTACACTCTTAAAGAAAGAGCTATTGTTTATTCCTTTTTGGGGTTGGGGCCTATCTCTTCTTAACCCTATAGCAATTAATAGATCAAAACCAAAGGAAGCTATCTTAAAAACACTCGAAGAGGGCTCAAAGCGCTTAAATGAGGGTATGTTTGTCCTTTTTTTTCCAGAAGGAACAAGGGTTAGAGCGGGAGAGGTTGGTAAGTACGCGCGTAGCGCCTTCGAGTTAGCAAAAAGATCTAGTTCTTTTGTCTTGCCGGTAGTTCATAACTCAGGCGATTGTTGGCCTGCTCATAAATTTTTAAAAACAGATGGTTGTATTAAATTAATAATAGGAGAGCCTGTATTGGTTAAGAACGCTAAACAACAAGCAAATATTGTTGAGGAGTGGACCAAAAAAAATCTTAAAGAGATTAGACGTCTAAATTAACCACTTGTTTTGCGTTCTTTTCAATGAACTCTCGTCTCGGCTCCACTTCGTCACCCATGAGAGCAACAAACAGATCGTCTGCTGTTTGCGCATCTTTGATGCTTACCTGTCCAAGCCTTCTAACATCTGGATTCATAGTTGTGTCCCAGAGCTGATCTGCATTCATCTCTCCAAGACCTTTATATCTAGATTTGGTAAAGGATCTCTCTGAAAGCTCCAATAGCTTCTCTATGGCTTGTGTAAAATTAGCTACTTCAATCTTTTTTCCTCCCAGATCAAAGTAACTGTCTTTGCTTATAATTTCATTTAAATCTGCACCAAAATTAACAATTTCTTTATAGGCCTTTGATCTAAAGAAAGATTTGTTTAGCCTCCAGGTTTTAAGCGTTCCATGTTTCAATAAACTTACTTCAGGTTCGTAAAATTTATCTGATTCAGTGTTTGATATTACTGTTACATCCCAAGAGCTCCCTTGGCTTGCGTGTTTATTAAGTTCTCTTTTTAATAAAGCTAACCAGGCTTTAACTTCTTTTTCTTTTTCTAGTCCTTTAAGTTTTTTGATATTTTTTAACCCTTCTAAAAGCTCAACAGGGTAAATGCTTGTTAGGCTATTCACAACGGCTTGTATTTTCTCTTGCTTAGCAATGAACTGTCCTAAAGCCTGCCCGCTAATTGATTCGCCCTTTTTATTTAAAACTAATTTTGCATCGTCTAAGATTTCTGCAAAAAGAAATTCTCTAAGATCATAATCGTCTTTTACATAAGTCTCTTGCTTGCCTTTCTTCAGCTTGTAGAGAGGGGGCTGTGCTGTATAGATGTAGCCTGCTTCAATTAGTTCTGGCATTTGCCTGTAAAAAAGAGTTAAAAGGAGGGTCCTTATATGTGATCCATCAACATCTGCATCTGTCATGATTATAATTCTTTGATACCTCAGCTTGTCTAGCTGCCAATCCTCTCCTTTTATTCCGCAGCCTAATGCCTGTATAAGTAGTACAATTTCATCTGAAGACAATACCTTGTCTTGTCGGGCTTTTTCTACATTCAAAATCTTTCCCTTCATTGGTAATATTGCTTGGAAATGCCTGTCCCTTCCCTGCTTTGCTGATCCTCCTGCAGACTCTCCTTCAACAAGATAGATTTCACTTTTTGCTGGGTCCTTCTCTTGACAGTCAGATAATTTACCTGGTAATCCGCCACCCTCAAACACCCCTTTTCTTCTTGTTAATTCTCTAGCTTTTCTTGCCGCTTCTCGCGCTCTAGCTGCCTCAATTATCTTAGTAATAATTAGTTTTGCCTCAGTAGGGTTCTCTAACAGATATTCTGTTAAAAATTTATATACTTCTTGTTCTACTACAGGCCTTACTTCTGAAGAAACTAGTTTGTCTTTAGTTTGAGACGAAAATTTTGGGTCAGGAACTTTAACTGATATAACCGCAACCAAGCCTTCTCTAGCATCGTCTCCAGAAGTAGAAATTTTCTCTTTAGCATTTAAACCTTCTTTTTCAATAAAGTTATTAAGAGTCCTTGTTAGTGCAGTCCTGAAACCAACTAAATGTGTTCCTCCATCTGCTTGCTTTATATTATTTGTATAGCATTGAATATTCTCTTGATAACCGTCATTCCATTGTAATGCAACCTCCACAGACATGCCGTCTTTAGCATCTTTAACGAAATGGAATATTGAATTTACAGTGTTCCTTTTTTTATTTGAATATTTTACAAACTCTGCAAGCCCTCCTTTATGCAGAAATTCAATTTTCTTTGAAGTTCTTTCATCTGATAAAATTATTTTCAAACCAGAATTTAAGAAAGAGAGCTCTCTAAGTCTGTTTTCAAGTGTAGTGTAATCAAACAAAACATTAGTAAATGTTTTATCGGATGGAGTAAATTTTATAGCTGTTCCTGTTCTATCTGTCTTTCCTGTTACATTAAGTTTTCCTTTAGGGTCTCCATTAGAAAACTTTTGTTCATGCACTTTTCCTTCTCTGTATATTGTTAGAGTTAGCTGCTGTGACAGAGCATTTACCACTGAAACACCTACACCATGAAGACCTCCAGAAACTTTATAGGAGTTATCATCAAACTTCCCTCCTGCATGTAACTTAGTCATTATAACCTCTGCAGCTGACACTCCCTCTTCATGCATATCTGTTGGTATGCCTCTTCCATTATCTTCAACCATTACACAATTATCTGAAAGAATGTTTACAGAAATTTCATCACAGTGCCCAGCAAGTGCTTCGTCTATTGAGTTGTCTACTATTTCATAAACCATATGATGGAGACCAGTGCCATCATCTGTATCTCCAATGTACATTCCAGGTCTTTTCTTAACGGCCTCAAGCCCTTTCAGGACGGTTATACTAGATGAGTCGTAATTTGATTTATTTTTAATATTTTTTTTCTTCTGTGCCGGTTTTGATTTGGCCTTTTGAGGTGAAGTTTTTTTTGGTTTAGAAGTTACTTTCTTCTTTGTTGGCATTTGCGTATTTTATCGTATTTTTATAGATTTATCCTTGTTAAATCAGAAAAATTTGTTAAATAGTCTGCAGAAGAGTCGTCTGTTATAGAGGTTACTATTGCTTGGTTGTTTTGCAAGACTATCTGTTCTAAAGCTAAATTGAAATTTACTTCGTCAAGTTCTGATGAAAGGTCATCTATAAGAAATAAAATTGATTCTTCGCTGATTTTACTAGAAGATAAAATTTCTAATAAAATCAATATCTTAGACTGGCCTCTAGATAAGACAGAGGAAGATCTTTTTTTGGAGCTTGTAAATATATAATCTTGTCTGTGAGGACCTAATGATGTATAGCCTAAAGCATAATCTTTATCCAGGCTTTCCTCTAAACCTTCTAAAAAACTTCCACTTAAATCCCAACCACTTTTATATTTTAAGTCTAAGTTGTTTAAAAATTTAAAATCTTTCTTATTTAGAGATGAAATAAACTCTAAAACATCGCTTCTGTATCTGGTAAAGAATTTCCTACTGCCTCCTGTAATTGATTCCCCTAGTTCGGCTACTCTTTTAGTCCATACATACAAATCTCCTTTTGGTAATTTTTTCTTAAGGCCTTTGTTTCTTTGTTTAATTGCATGACTATATTCTTTATATAGTGTTTCTAGGTCAGGTTTCACGTGAAACATTAAATTGTAAAAGTGATGTCTCCTAAGTTCTGGTTCTCCTTCCAAAGAAAATAGACGCTTTCCTAAGAATAATTGTACAAACGGGAGCTGCAACTTTTTAATTTTTATGCCTCCAATAGTGCGATTATGAACGAGTTTAGAATGCATCTGTTTAGCTGTCCCAAAATTAGCAGGCATTCCCTTCACAGAGCCAGTAGACTTAACTGTAAAATACTCCTGGCTTTCAGCTAAACACTCAGCAACGGATTTCGTTCTAAATGACTTTCCTGTAAGAAGTATATTTACAGACTCTAACAGTGAAGTTTTGCCAGAGCCGTTGGCACCAGTAATTAACGTAGTTTCGGAGTTAAAGTTAAATTTTGATTTTTTAAAAACCCTAAAGTTTTCTAAGCCCAGGCTTTCGATTAACACCTACAGTCTCATTGGCATTATCACATAAACTTCTGAGTCAGACTCAGGCTCTCTTATTAAACAGCTTGCGTCTTGTCCGTAAAAAACAAATTCAACTGTATCACTCTCAATAACTCCCAATACGTCTAGTAAATAGCCTATATTAAATCCTACCTCTAGGGAATCTGAAGAATATAATACTTCCATTTCCTCTTCTGCTGATTCTTGTTCAGGATTATTTGCAACAAGTTTTAAAGTAGAGTCAGAAAGCTCAAATTTTACACCTCTATACTTCTCATTTGAAAGAACAGATGCCCTTGTAAGAGCGGCTTGTAGCTCGTTTTTATCTATTTTTAAGGGCCTTGCATCCCCTGTTGGAAAAACTTTTTCATAATCAGGATACTTGCCATCAACCAACTTTGTAGAGAATGTTAACGAGTCCGTAACAAAACTTATAAAAGAAGGGCCCAGCTCTACTGTCACTTCGTCTTCTGAAAGGGGCAGCAGCTTGGCTAGCTCTAAAACTGCTTTTCTAGGCAGAATGTTTGAGTGCTCTTTTGAATCATTCTTAGAGTTTACTTTGTTTTTTATGCTTGCCATTGCTAGTCTGTGGCCATCTGTAGCAACAGATTTGAGGTTATTTGAATTAATCTCTATTAACATTCCGTTCAAGTAATATCTAACGTCTTGTGAGGCCATAGAAAAGGAAGTTTTATTAAGTACATGCTTTAAAGAAGAGGCCATTAAGTTTAGTTTAGTGACCTCTTCGGTAATCTCTATTTCAGGGAAGTCATCTGCCGAAATAGTTGCAAAATCAGCATTAAAGTTTTTAGAGTTTACATGTAGTTTTCCGTCTTTAATTTCAAAATTAACGTTTTCATTTGCAGGTAGAGACCTACAAAGTTCTGCCATTTTTCTGGCAGATACGGTTGTTTCTCCTTCTTCGTCTAGGTTTTGAACCTCACAAATAGCTTTTAATTGAATTTCTAGATCAGTTGCAGTAACCTCTAATCTTCCAGACTCTGCTTTTAACCTAATATTAGACAAAATAGGAATTGTCTGTCTTCTTTCTGCCACTGCAGCTGCATTTTGAAGGCTTTCTGCTATCTGTTCTCTGTTGGTCGTAAATTTCATATTATTATAATTTAGATTGTTAGCACCCTGACAAGCTTGACATAGTCTTCTTCAATATCCAGGCTGTTCTCTCTCAAGTCTTTTATTTTACGACATGCATGTATAACAGTCGTATGATCCCTTCCGCCAAAGTACTCGCCTATTTCGGGCAGGCTGTGATTTGTTAGCTCTTTAGATAGGAACATGGCCATTTGTCTTGGTCTTGCTACAGACCTGCTTCTTCTTTTTGACAGTATGTCGCTTAATTTGATGTTGTAATATTCTGCAGTTACCTTTTGGATGTTTTCAATACTGATTTGTCTTGCCTGAACTGCAAGAAGGTCCTTTAAAGAGTCTTTAATTAGCTCTATTGTAACAGGCCTGCCTGTAAAGTTTGCATTGGCTACTACCCTTTTTAAGGCTCCTTCAAGCTCTCTTACGTTAGATTTTACTTTTTGTGCTATAAAAAAAGCTGATTCATTGTTCAGGTCACAATCCATAGCGCTTGCCTTGGACAAAATAATAGCAACCCTAGTTTCAAGCTCTGGAGGATCTATAACAACCGGCAGGCCCCATCCTAGTCTTGATTTTAATCTATCCTCAAGCCCATCTATCTCTTTAGGGTATCTATCACAAGTAAGTATCATTTGGCTCCCTCTTTCAAGCAGGGAGTTAAAAGTATGAAACAGCTCTTCTTGGGACTGTTCCTTTTTTGCAAAAAACTGAATGTCATCAATTAAGAGGGCATCTAAAAACCTGTAGTGCTGTTTAAATTCACTAATTGCTCCTAATTGTAGCGATTTAACCATATCGCTCACAAACTTCTCAGAGTGAACATACTTTATTTTTTTGTTAGGATTTCTTTTCTTTAATTCGTTCCCTACAGCATGCATTAAATGTGTTTTGCCCAGGCCAACCCCTCCATATATAAAAAGCGGGTTGTAGCTGTTTTTTAGGCCTGCACCTATTTGTTTAGAGGCAGCTAAGGCAATATGATTGGACTTCCCTTCGACAAAAGTTCCAAAGGTGAAAGACTCTATCAGGTTGCTTGCAATTGTGTTGCTTGATGCTTGCAAATTTGGCGCCCTTCCGTTTGCGTTTCTGTTGCTAGAAGGGCTTTTCTGGGTCACCGTTCCGTTAGAAACTATATCAAAACTTAGAGACAGTTCTTCGTTGCTTGTAATGGCTGAAAGTCTTTCTTTTATAGTTGGCCCATAGTTGTCTTGTACCCAGTCAGATATAAACTTATTTGGTGCTAAAACACTATAAGACAGGGGGTTTGAGCCTGAGTTTTCTTCTAGCATAAGGGGCGCTATCCAGGTAGAATACTCTTCTATAGATAGATCTTTTTCTAATGTTTTTTTACATTCTCCCCAAAAATGAAGCTCTGACATAATTACGTGATTATAATCAAAAATTTAAAGTTATCCACACAATAACAACATTAATTTATTGTGGATAACCTGTATATATGTTGTAGACCTAAGTTTTCCTTGTTTATTTTTAATAAAATCTCTATTATGCCGTCCTTACAAAGCTTTATATGCCCATGAAAAGAACTTATCAGCCCAGCAGAATTAAAAGAGCGAGAACTCATGGGTTTAGAAGCAGAAACTCTACTAGGGCCGGATCAAAAGTTTTAAGCAACCGAAGAAAAAAGGGCAGAAAGTCCCTTACTGTATAAAATGGGGTCACACTACTCCATATCTTCTTCACGAGGGTTTAAGTCAATTTTAAACAAACCAGACCTTAGGGTTTCAACAAAAAACCTTTCCCTTTTTGCTAGAAAAAACTCCGCGAACGATCTTAGGGTTGGGGTGTCTATTAAAAAAAAAGACTTTAAGCTTGCAACCACAAGAAACAAGATAAAAAGAAAAATTAAAGGAAGTTTTATTTCAAAAAGATTAGAATTGCCGAAAATGGATTTTGTTGTTTTAGTTAAGAAAAAATTTAACATGCCAAGCGACCAAGGCTCTGCTGAAATACTTGAACTAATTCGTGGTATAAAATAAATGAAAATAATTACCTTAAAGCTTATATCGGCATATCAAAATTTTATTAGCCCACTCTTTTTACCCAGCTGTAGGTTTTCTCCTTCTTGTTCGGCTTATGCAAAAGAAGCAATTGAATTATACGGTTTTAAAAAGGGGGCGGTTCTGAGCTTCAAAAGGATATTAAGGTGCCATCCTTGGGGGGGGTTTGGCCACGACCCAGTTCCACACGAGAAACGTCATGGACATCATTAAGGCTGTCCTTATATTTTGTATAGCAGGTGCGCTATATTACTTGCTTCTGCAATGGCCAGATGAGCCGGAAAGCACCAAGCTAGTTGGTGGTGAAGAAAGCAAACAGTCCCTTTTTAAGGAAGGTATAAGCGATAGTGAAGACTTACTATTAAGTATGGACCCCGACCCAGAAAGAAGCCCGCCGCCCACTGTTATAGGTCGTGTTTTTTCTATTGAAAACGACGATACTAAAGTTTCAATAGAGGCACTAACAGGCAGGGTGGTTTCTTCCTTCTTGAAGCAAATTTATACAGACCAAGTCTCTGGGCAGCCTCTTCTAATTTTGGGGTCTACAGAAAGAAATCTTTATTTTGCTAATAGCGGATATTTCAATAGAGAGCTTGGTTATATAAACCCAAACTATACAAACCTAAAAAGGGTGGATGTGCCTGAGGGCCTCCGGTATGTTCTGACCGGAGAGTCTAACAATATGGTGTTTCGAAGAACAATAAACATGAAAAGATCAGGCCATAGCCTGGAAATTACAGAGGCTGTAACATCAAAACAAGACAAGCCCCTAGAAATAACACCATATGTTGTTATAGAAAGAGACAGCTCTCCGCCACAAGAGGACGGTCTTGCGATGACTTACTTGGGGCCGGTTTTTTCTACTGAGAAAGATGTTTATCAAAAATATGATTTTGGTGATATCAACAGTGCGCCTTATAGAGAAAAGTCAAAGGGTGGCTGGGTGGCTTTTATACAACATTATTTTTTAAGTGCTTGGATTCCTGCTCAAGAAAAGGAGTCCTTTTACCAAGGAAGGTGGAGCAATAGCTCTAATAGATATACTGTTGGCTACACTCTTAAAGATGAGGTTCTTTTGCCCGGGGGGAGCCTTTCTCACACCAACGTTCTTTATGTTGGGCCAAAATATCCTTACGAACTTGCTGAAATACAAGAAAACCTTTCCTTAACGGTTGATTATGGTTTTCTTTGGTGGCTTGGCAAGCCCATGTATTGGTTTCTGAGCATAGGAAACGAGCTGTTTAAGAGCTGGGGCCTTGCTATAGTCTTCTTGACGGTTGTTCTTAAGTTTCTTCTATGGCCTTTATCGGCCAAGGCCTATAGGTCTATGGGGAAAATGAGAGAGTTTGGTCCGGAGTTACAGTCAATTCAGGCTCGATACGGAAACGACAAACAAAAGTCTGCACAAGAGATGATGGATTTGTACAAAAGAGAGGGTATAAATCCTCTGGGCGGATGTCTACCCATGCTTTTACAGATGCCGTTTTTTCTTGCTTTTTATTGGGTTTTAATGGAAACAGTAGAGCTAAGACACTCTCCTTTTCTTTGGATTGATGACCTGTCCGCCAAAGACCCCTACTTTATATTGCCCATTCTCAACGGGGTGGGGATGTATTTGTCTCAGATGCTCACGCCCACACCGCCGAACGCCGACCCACTTCAAGCCCAAATGATGAAGTATTTTCCGGTGGTTTTTGCTGTAATATTTGCCTGGTTTCCTTCTGGGCTTGTTCTGTACTGGCTTGTTAATATGTTTTTGCAAATAGGCCAGCAGTGGTGGTATGGAAGGTCTACACAAAATCAAAGATCTTAGTGGGGGGAGTTGAAACAATTGTGGCGCTTGCTTCCTCGCGTGGAAGGGCCGGGGTATCGGTTATAAGGATCTCGGGGCCTTTAGCTTTTGCCGTTGGAGCCAGGTTGTTTGGTAGAGTTCCTGCGCCGGGCACTATTAAAAAGAAGAAAATTATGTCTGGCTCCGGGGACTTAATAGACTCTGCGTTGGTGTCTTCTTTTAAGTCTCCTCGGTCGTACACAGGCGAAGATGTTGTTGAGCTGTTTTGTCACGGCAACCCCCTTCTTGTGGAAATGGTTATTGATGGGGCGCTAGAGGCTGGGGCCAGGCATGCAGAGCCGGGAGAGTTTACAAAGCGTGCATTTTTAAATGATAAGATGGACTTAGCGCAGGCTGAATTTGTTGCAGACTTGATATCTGCACAAACAAAAAAAGCTGTTTTGGCAGCTAGTAACTCTTTGTCTGGTGCCTTCTCTAAGGAAATTGATGGTCTAATAGACGGGTTAACCAGCGCCAGGGTTTGGGTTGAAGCAAACTTAGACTTTTCGGACGAAGATGTTGATGAGCTGGATGTGGGCAGGCTGAAAAGTTCCTTAGCAAAAATCTCACAAGCTCTCTCTGTATCGCTTCTTAATAGCAAAGAGGGTAGCAGACTAAACTCAGGGGTGGTTGTGGCTATTGTGGGTAAACCGAACGTTGGGAAGTCTACTTTATTAAACTCTCTTGCTAAAAACAACTTGGCTATTGTTTCTGACACCCCCGGAACAACAAGAGACCTTGTCAGGGCACAGCTTGACCTAAGGGGTTATCCTGTGGAGTTTGTTGACACTGCTGGAATTAGAAAAAAAAGCAAAGATAAGGTTGAGATGATGGGGATGAGGTTAGCAAAAGAGTTTGCAAGAAAGGCAGACCTTGTCATTAACTTGGCTGAGGTGGGTGGAGAGTTTGAGGTCGATAGGGGTTGGCAAAAAGAGGTTAAGGTTTTTAACAAGATTGATGTGGCTGATTCGGGAGCTCTTGGTGGTGTTCTGGGAATATCGGCGAAAAACCAAACTGGTTTAGATTTGTTGGTTGATAAGATTTTTGACTGTTTAGATATAAGCGACTTAGGTGAAAACCAAACTCTTGCCAGATCAAGGCATGTAGAGCTTCTAAAAAACGTTAAGGGTTTTGTGGAAGAGGCCCTGGTCTCGCTCTCTGAGGGGGCGTCTTTAGAGCTTGTTGCTGATTCTCTTCAGATGGCCCAAAAGGAGGCAGGGGAAATAACCAGGCCTGTTAGCAGTGACGATTTGCTGGGAAACATTTTTTCTAGTTTCTGTATTGGTAAGTAGACAAGAAGTCTGTGGGAGTTTTTTTCTAAATTGTTGATAATTTTTTTATATACATTTAGTACACAATTGAACACAGAATACCAAGTGTCTTGAGGGGTTTTTTGATTTTCCGCCCTTCCTTTGTCTGCGTGTGTTTTTACTACTTACCAACAAAAATAGACGGACACTATAACAACAAAGTAAATATAAAATATAATACTAATTAAATTTAATATTTTGTTATGACTGTTAATAACTTTGATTTAATTGTTGTTGGTGGAGGGCATTCGGGGGTGGAGGCGGCTGCAGCTGCTTCCAGGATGGGGCTTAACACTCTTCTGCTGACCCATGCAAAAGAAGCCATAGGCCAGATGTCTTGCAATCCGGCAATAGGAGGAATAGGTAAAAGCCACCTGGCAAAAGAGGTAGACGCTCTGGGCGGGCTCATGGCTAAAGCTGCAGACCTGTCAGGCATACACTACAGGGTTCTTAATTCCACAAAAGGTCAGGCGGTTAGAGCTACAAGAGTTCAAGCCGATAGGGATCTGTACAAGAGTTCAATACAAAAGATGCTCGTAAACACAACCAACCTAACCGTTCATAGCGCCGAAGTTACAGACATAAAGATTGAGAAAGAAAAAATAGAAGGGGTTGTAACTGCCAAGGGAGAGGCATTCTTATCTGACAGGGTTATATTAACAACAGGAACCTTTTTAGGGGGGGTGATGCACACCGGACAACTCCAAAAGGAAGGAGGAAGGGCGGGCGACCCTTCCAGCAAGATCCTCGCAGAAAAACTCAGAGGCCTCCCGTTTAGGATAGGAAGGCTTAAAACAGGCACCCCACCAAGACTTCTTAAATCTAGCATTAATTGGGACAAACTAACCCCGCAACCAGGAGACAAACCAACCCCCCACCTCTCTTATGAAGACGCACCAGACGACAGACCAAATCAGGTGAACTGTCACATAACAAGAACCAACAAAGAAACCCATAAAATAATAAGTAAATCACTTGGCTCGTCCGCAATGTATAGCGGCAAAATAACAGGGGTAGGTCCCAGGTACTGCCCTTCTATTGAAGACAAGGTTGTTAGATTCAACGACAGAGACTCCCATCAAATTTTTGTAGAGCCGGAAGGGCTAAACTCCCAAGAAATTTATCCAAATGGCATATCAACCAGCCTTCCCCAGGAGATCCAAGAAAGCTTTGTTAGGACTATAAGCGGCTTTGAGGAGGCGGAAATAACAAGGGCCGGCTATGCAATAGAATATGATTACATGGACCCCAGAGACCTGAAACACACCCTTGAAACAAGACACATTAAAGGTCTTTATTTTGCAGGACAAATAAACGGAACAACCGGCTACGAAGAAGCCGCAGCACAAGGAATTTTAGCAGGAATAAATGCGGCTTTGAGTTTTAAAAGAGAAAAAGAATGGATTCCAGGCAGACACGAAGCCTACATAGGGGTGTTGGTAGACGACCTGGTTAGTCTGGGCACCAAAGAGCCCTACAGGATGTTTACAAGCAGGGCCGAGTACCGTCTTGTCTTAAGAGAGGACAACGCAGACTTGAGGCTGGGAGAGGTGGCGCACAACCTGGGCCTCACAAAGGAAGACCAAATCGCCAAAGTAAAAAGGAAGATAAACATCCGAGAGAAAGAGCTAAATAGGCTTGAGGGGAAGAAGATAAAAGCGGGGAGCCCAGAGGCAAAAAAAATTGAGCAAAGAACGGGACAGCAAATAACCAAAACCAAAAACCAAAAGGAGCTACTGGCAAGGCCGGGGGTCACATACTCCATGTTGCACAACCACAAAAAAAATATTTCGAAGAATATAGTTGACGAAATAGAGGCCAGCGTAAAATACGACGGCTACATCAAACGCCAAAACCGAGAGATTAAAAAATTACAAAAAAACGAAAACACCCCAATACCCAACAACATAAAATACTCAAAGGTGAAAGGCCTGTCCAACGAAGCCCGTCAAAAACTACAAGAAGCGAGACCAGCCACACTAGCAAGGGCATCTAGACTCCCAGGAATGACGCCCGCCGCAATATCTTTGTTGATGATTTATTTAAAAAAAGAAAAAAAACTTGCAGGGTGAAGAAGCTTTCCTCTAAACAGCTAGCACAAATAGCGGCTTTTTCTGAGTTACTAGAGAGGTGGGGAAACACTCACAACCTCATGTCAAAAGGCCAGCTCAAAAAAGCCTGCTCACACATTAACGAATCAATAGAGGTGGCGGCTTATCTTGGTGAGTTTTTTGTTGACCTTGGAAGCGGGGCGGGCTTTCCGGGCATCCCCGCAGGAATAGCTTACCCTGAAAAAAAGATAGTCCTTATAGAGGCAAGCGAAAAAAAATCTATCTTCTTACACCACTCCTTAGCGTCACTAGGTCTGAAAAACATAGAAGTAATAAACAGCAGGGTAGAGGACCTAAAACAACCAATCTTTAACGAGCCTTTTGAGATAGTCACAAGAGCTTTCGGGAGCGTGAAAGACACAATACGCTCAACAAAACACCTTTTGTCCGCGCCGGGAAATTCACTCAAGCTAATAAAGACAGAAAGCCAGATGAAAGAAGAGGCCCTTCCAAAAAACTACATAATAAAAAAAATTGACAAAATTTGTTTAAAAGAAAAGGAAAAGCAACACATCTTGGTTACAATAGAGGCAGAGGAATGAATGGTAAACACTTTTGTCGTTGCTAACCAAAAAGGCGGGGTTGGAAAAACCACAACTGCACTCAACCTTTCGGCGTCTTTAGCGGCAATGAAAAGAAGGGTTTTGTTGGTAGACCTTGACCCACAAGCCAATGCAACAACCGGCTTAGGCCACCCAAAGGCAGATGAAAACACAGGCACAGCTGCTGCGCTTCTTGGGGTCTCAGGAAAAAAAATCTTTAAGACTAACGGAGCAGGTCACGACCTTATGCCCTCGGGCCCCTCACTAATAGCAGCAGAATCCCACCTCAGAACCTTAGACGAAAGAGAAACAGTCCTAATGAAAACTCTCGCTGATTTTACAGGCTATGATTATATAATTATAGACTGCCCCCCATCCCTCAACCTTTTAACTTTAAACGGGCTAAGGGCAGCAAACCACTTGCTGGTCCCCATGCAATGCGAATACTTTGCTTTAGAGGGGTTGGCCGGGCTGGTAGAAACTGTAGAGACCTTAAACACAGCAAGCGGTCACAACTTACAACTAAGTGCAATAGTTAGAACTATGTTTGATACAAGAAACAAACTCGGAAAGCAAGTAACAGAGGAATTGGAGAGGCATTTTGGGGGCTCTTTGTATTCTACAGTTATTCCTAGAAACATTAAACTAGCAGAAGCCCCCAGCTTTGGTAAGCCCATACTTTCATATGATCCAAGCGCAAAAGGAACGGTTGCATATTTGGCCTTGGCCGGAGAACTAATATCAAGAACAGAGGGCTCACAGGACGAGGCAATAGCAAATGACAGATAAAAAATCAGGCCTCGGAAGGGGGCTAGATTCCTTGTTGGGGGAAAGGCCCAAGGGCCAGGACGGGGGCGTTTCTTTAATAGCGATAGAAGACCTGAGCCCCGGACAATTTCAGCCAAGAAAGAAAATGCACAGAAGCACACTTGAAGAGCTTTCAATCAGCATCAAAGAGCAGGGAATAATTCAACCATTGGTTGCAAGAAGGCAGGCCTCAGGGAGGTACGAAATAGTGGTTGGAGAAAGGAGGTGGAGAGCCGCCCAAATGGCTGGTCTAAAAGACGTTCCCGTAATTATCAAGAACCTGGATAACCACGAGACCGCTAAAATAGCACTAATTGAAAACCTACAAAGAGAAGACCTAAACGCCCTAGACCAAGCCAGAGGACTGCAAAGGCTCCAAAAAGAATTCAACCTCTCCCAAGAGGCCCTGGCTTCGTCTGTAGGAAAATCAAGAAGTACAGTTACAAACACCTTAAGGCTACTTAATCTTGAGCAAGAAGTGCAGAAATTATTGGAGGACTCTAAAATAGACATGGGACATGCCCGCGCCCTTTTAACTCTTGACGGAAAAAAGCAAATAGACTTAGCACTACTGATAGTTAAAAGAGGCCTTTCCGTTAGGGCCGCTGAAAGACTTGTCTCTGGAGAAAAGGGGAGAAACAAAACACCAAAAAGAAAAAGAAGGGCGGGTGACCCAAACGTTTCTCGTCTTGAAAACCAGCTATCTGAAACTCTGGGCGCAACAGTTTCCATCCAACACAACAAAAAAGGATCTGGAAAAGTGGTTATAAATTTTGACAGCCTTGAGTCTCTTGAAGGAATTTTAGAAAAAATACACACAGAGACTTAATCTGCCCAGCTAATTTTTTAAAATTTAAGCAAAGAAAAAAGCATAAAATTTAACATTAACACTTGGAGTCTGGGGCTCTCAACTTTATAATTGCCACGCCGGAAAAACCATATGGCCAGTAAAGAACTAAACTCTACAGACTTTATACAGCACCACTTACAAAACCTTACTTTTGGTAAGTGTTCTGACGGAAAGTGGAGGTTTGCAGAACACCACATCAACATAGGCTCGGCTCACACAGAACACCAAGAGCTTAAAACATATACTTGCGAAGTAAAAGACATGGGGTTTAATGCAATCCATGTCGATACAATGTTTATGTCTCTTTTGCTTGGGAGCCTTGTGTCCTTCTTGTTTTGGTCAATAGCAAGAAAAGCTTCCGCAACCAATCCTGGTAAACTACAAAACGCCTTTGAATACGTCATTGACTTTGTAAGAGGTGCAGTAAACGACACCTTCGAACCAAGGGGCAATAAAATAATAGGACCTTTGGCGTTAACTTCTATTTCCTGGATCTTGTTAATGAATTTAATGGACTTATTGCCTGTTGATCTGATACCGTGGATAGCGAATGGCTTTCAGTCTTCTGTTAACTATGGGCCTGTTCATTACTTTAAGGTCCTTCCGGTTGCAGACATAAACGCCCCCGCTGGCATGGCCCTTGGAATAGCCTTTCTGATCCATTACTACAGCATCAAAAATAAAGGCGTTGGAGGCTTTTTAGCTGAATTAACTTTACAGCCTCTTGGAAAGTGGGCGCTGCCATTTAATATGCTAGTAGAAATACCAGGGTTTTATGCAAAGCAAGCCGCACTTGGCTTAAGGCTTTATGGAAACCTCTTTGCGGGAGAAATGATTTTTATTTTAATAGCGCTCTTATTTGGAAGCTTTTTTGAGAGTATCGCTGGATTTATGTGGGGCGCCTTGGGCATCCTGCTTCATTTAGGCTGGGCAATATTTCACATTTTGATTATTGCGTTACAGGCCTATGTTTTTATGATCTTAACGGTTGTGTTTCTGAACCAAGCTCACGAAACACACCACTAAAAAAAGGAGAAAAAAATGGAAGAATTAAGATTAGTAGCCGGGGCCCTGATGGCCGGACTGGGCGCCGTTGGCGGGGCCATAGGTGTAGGGGTGGCTGCCTCTAAGTACTTGGAAGGTATAGCCAGACAGCCAGAACTACAAACTTATCTTTTGGGACAGTTTTTTATAATGATGGCCTTGGTTGACGCGCTGCCTATCATATCATTGGCATTTGGATTAATTTTCTTGTTCACATAAACCAAGACACGAAATGAATTTTAATTTCACACTAATTGGCCAGCTCTTAGCTTTTATCTTATTCGTATGGTTTTGCATGCGTTATGTCTGGCCACCAATGCTCCAAATTTTAGAAGAAAGAGAAAAAGAGGTGGCGGACGGACTAGAGGCGGCCAGCCGAGGAAGGAGAGAGCTAGAAGAGGCAAACACCCAGAGAGAAGCAATAGTTGATGAGGCCAAGAAGGAGGCCGCCGGCCTTGTTAGCCAGGCGGGGCAGAGGGCCAATCAAATGGTAGAAGATGCCAAAACCCAAGCCCTAGAAGAGGCAGATAGGATCAAGGCCTCGGCCAAGGCTGATCTTGAACAGGCAGCCAAAAAGGCAAGAGAGGAAATTAGGTCCGAGGTCTCGGCTCTTGTTGTTGCGGGAGCAGAAAAAATTCTTGGTTCAGAGATTGACCAAGAAAAGAACGCGGAAATTATTGAAGAAATTTCGAAGGAGTTTTAATTGAGCCTAAGTACAACAGCCAGACCTTATGCCCAAGCCTTATTTAATCACTCAGAAGGCTGGCTGGAGGATCTGGACCAGGTGGTGTCTGCAATGTCAGATGGCGCGGTTGGTTTATTAATCTCTTCACCAGAAAAAGCATATAGAGAGAAGACTGCAATATTTGTTGATTTGTTTGAAGACCAAGTACAACAAAAAACAATTAACTTTCTCAAGGTTCTTGGCGAAGCAAAGAGGTTGTCGTTGCTGCCAACTATAAGAGCAGAGTATAAAAAGCTTTTAGCCAAAAAGGACTCTTCTTTGGAATTAACAATTACTTCAGCATATGAGCTTACAAAAAAACAAACAGATTCTATAACTAAAGGGTTAGAAAAGAGATACGGTAAAAATGTAAACGTTAAGTCAGAAGTAGACTTAGCCCTTATTGGGGGCTTTTCTGTTAAATGTGGAGACGAGGTAATTGACCACTCCATAAAAGGAAGGCTAGATAAATTAATTAATCAAATTAAATAAAAAAATGGAAGAACTAAATCCCTCAGAAATAAGTCAAGTAATAAAGCAAAAGATAGATGCGCTGGACACATCTGCTAAGCCTAGCAACGAAGGAACGGTGGTGTTCCTCGCCGACGGCATAGCAAGAATTCACGGCTTGGGTGAAGTTATGAATGGAGAACTGATAGAGTTCGACCACGGCGTAATGGGCATGGCTCTTAACCTGGAAAGGGACTCTGTAGGAGCTGTAATTTTAGGAGATTACAAGCTTTTAGCCGAAGGAAGCTCGGCCAAGTGCACTAGCAGGATTCTAGAGGTGCCAGTTGGCGAGGCCCTTCTCGGAAGGGTTGTGGACTCTTTGGGAAAACCTATTGACGGCAAAGGAGAGATCAAAACTACTGAAACGTCTCCAGTTGAAAAGGTGGCTCCAGGTGTTATCTCTAGAAAGTCAGTTGACCAGCCTGTACAGCTAGGAATTAAGGCAGTAGACAGTATGGTTCCCATAGGCAGAGGACAGAGAGAGTTAATAATTGGCGACAGACAAACCGGGAAAACTGCCATAGCTATCGATGCAATAATTAATCAAAAAGATACAGGCGTTAAATGTATTTATGTTGCAGTGGGACAAAAACAATCCTCTATTGCACAGGTTGTAAGGACTTTAGAAGAGTACGACGCTATGGACAATACCATAGTAGTGGCTGCAGCAGCAGCTGATCCGGCACCCATGCAATATATAGCGCCATTTTCGGCCTGTTCGATGGGTGAATATTTCAGAGACAGGGGTGAAGATGCTCTCATTATTTATGATGACCTATCAAAGCAAGCGGTTGCATATAGGCAAATGTCTTTGTTGCTAAGAAGGCCACCAGGAAGAGAGGCTTATCCTGGAGATGTTTTCTATCTTCATTCAAGGCTGTTAGAAAGAGCGGCCAGGGTAAGCGAAGAATATGTTGAAAGCTTTACCGAAGGAAAGGTTAAGGGTAAAACAGGTTCTTTAACAGCCTTGCCAATTATTGAAACTCAGGCCGGCGATGTTTCGGCATTCGTTCCCACAAACGTTATTTCCATTACAGACGGCCAAATATTTTTAGAATCTTCGCTTTTTAGTTCAGGCCTAAAGCCTGCCATGGATCCTGGAATCTCTGTTTCTAGGGTTGGAGGGGCTGCCCAGGTTCCCATCATCAAAAAACTAGGGGGCGGTATAAAAACAGCACTAGCACAATATAGAGAGCTAGAAGCCTTTGCTCAATTCGCTTCCGACCTAGATGAGGCCTCAAAGGAACAATTAGAACACGGAGAAAGAGTTACAGAACTTACCAAACAAGACCAATTTTCACCAATGTCTGTTGCAGAAATGGGATTAATGCTCTACACGGCCAATGAAGGCTTCTTAAGAGAAGTAGAAGTAGAAAAAATTAAAGATTTTGAAAAAGCCCTGATCTCTTATATGAATGCTGAGTATAAAGAATTAATGGATCGTGTCTCAGAAACGGGAGAATATAACGACGAAATAGAGGGCGCTTTTAAGGAAGCTTTAGATAAATTCATGTCAACCCAGACCTGGTAATTAAGCATGGCTAACAGCAAAGAAATAAAGACCCAAATAGCCAGCATTAGTAATACACAGAAGATTACTAGCGCAATGGAAAAGGTTGCTGTTAGCAAAATGAAAAAAACACAGGAAAAAATGTTAAAAGGCAGGCCCTACAGAGACAGAATGCTCTCAGTTATAAGCCACCTCGCAAATGGCCAACCTGAATACAAACCCACTTACATGGAAGAAAGGGATCCAAACCAAATAGCTATTATTGTAGTGAGCTCCGACAAGGGTCTATGTGGAGGACTAAACGCCAATCTGTTAAGAGAAGTTACAAAGTTTGCAGCTTCAGAGTCCGCTTCAGGCAGAGAAGTCAGCTATTCTCTTATTGGCACTAAAGCCCAATCATTTTTTAGATCTTTTGGAGGAAATGTAATTTCTGCAACTGAAAAATTGGGAGACGAGCCCTCTATTGAACAACTTGTAGGATCCATGAAAATATTGCTCGATTCTTTTGCAGAAGGAAATATTGATAAGGTGTATTTGGCAAGCAATAAGTTTGTTAATACCATGACACAACAACCTGAGGTAAACCAACTACTACCTCTAGGCAAGTTTGAAGAGGGGGAAGAGAAGCGGGACGGACCAAGATGGGATTATATTTATGAGCCAGATGATTCAAGGTTCCTTATGGATAGTCTTATGGAGAGGTACATAGAGTCGCTTTTATATCAGGCCGTAATTGAGAATATATCGTGTGAACAGGCAGCCAAAATGGTTGCAATGAAGAGCGCAACAGACAATGCAGGAAGCCTTATAGACGAACTGCAACTTGTTTATAACAATGCTAGGCAGGCAGCCATAACTCAGGAAATTTCTGAGATTGTCGCTGGAGCTGAGGCACTTT
>CETH01030236.1_pt1 | contig 38939 bp, 28 predicted proteins | sample 361461 | NCBI WGS metagenome assembly CETH01 (sample SAMEA2622695, study PRJEB7988) | marine metagenome | isolation source: saline water (ENVO:00002010), including
GATTAAGTTCTAACTATGTTCCATATAGAGCTAAAGTTTTTAAATTAGGAATGCTTGTGTTGATAGTTTGGTGGTCTATTTTTATCTATAATATTATTTAATAATGAAGTTACCTATTTTATATTCATATAGAAGATGACCATATGCAATTCGTGCTAGGATGGCACTTGCATATACAGAAACTCAAGTAGAAATTCGAGAAATATCACTTAAAGATAGACCAAAAGAGCTATATCAGGCTTCTAAAAAAGGAACTGTGCCAGTATTGATTACTTTAAATGGTGTAGTTATTGATGAAAGTTTGGATATAATGGTTTGGGCATTACAAGGTAGTTTAAATCAAACATGGTTGATTGATGATTGTGATGATATGGATTCAATTAATCAAAATGATACATTATTTAAAAAGTGGCTTGATCGATATAAATATCATGATAGATATTTAGAGGATTCTAAAGAATATTATAGGATGCAATGTGGTAAAGTATTATCTGATTATGAGGAGCAATTAAATAAAACAAAATATCTTTTAAGAAATACTGTAGGCATTGCAGATATTGCAATATTCCCATTTGTAAGACAATTTGCAAATGTTGATTATCAATGGTTTGAAAATAATTATTCTAATTTGAAATACTGGCTTGAAGAGATTGCCTCATCAGATTTATTTCTTAAAATAATGGATAAGCAAAATGTTTGGGTAGAATAAGATTAGTTTTATAATTTAATGAAAGGGTTAATTTATGTTTAAAAGAAATTTTTTAGAAATATTAAGGTGGGGTTTAAGGTTTCATGGGATAGGTCACTTAGTAGAGGTTGTTGCAGCCGTTAGTGAAGGTGCTTATATAACAGCAACTATAGCTTTGATTTTTATTTCAATTGAATTACTAGCTAGTTTTTATTTACCTAAAGAGCATGTTCATTTTAAACCTCTTAAGTCAGATGTGCATGAAGATTGTAAGGATTAAAACATGAAAAAAATATTATTATTTTTTATTATATCTTTTATTTACTCTGCAGAGTATTATGTTTCTACAACAGGTGATTTATTAAATACAGGAACATTTGATAGCCCTTTTTTACATGTACAACAAGCTGCTGATATTATGCAGGCTGGTGATATATGCTATATTAGAAAAGGAGTGTATCATGAGAGTGTTATCTTAGATAACCAAGATGGCGATTTAGGAAATCCTATAATTTTTACTGCTTATAATGATGAAAGAGTTGTATTTGATGGGACAGTACCAATTAATTCAATATGGAACCCATATATGGGTAATATTTGGGTTGCTGATATCGATTTTGATATTTGGCAATTTTTTGTTGATTACGAAGAAATGATAATGGCAAGATGGCCAAATGCAAATTTTATTGATGGTTCTATATGGGATAAAGAAAATCATTGGGCTCATGGCTTGATTGATACTGATGAAAATGCATATCAAAATGGTACGATGATTGATGAACCTCACGGTAATATTTCATTAGAGAATATAGGCTTTAATATTCAAGGTGCTACTGCAATTTTAAATGTTGGTTCATTTAAAACTTATACAAGAGAGGTTTTAACGCATACTGGAACTACTTTTACTTATGAGCCTGTAGATTTATGGAAAACTAAGCATCATGATTATTTTTTAGAAAGGAAGTTGGAATTTTTAGATAGTCAAGGAGAATGGTTCTATAATCCTGATTCATCAAAAATATATTTTTGGGCTCTAAATAATTCTGATCCAAATACATTGGATATAAGAGGTAAAGTCCAGTCCTATGCTTTTGAAGTTAATAATTCTGATTATGTTGAAATTAATAATTTAGAATTTTTTGGTACAACGGTCAAATTTCATAATAGTGATAATTCAAAAATAGATCATTGTAATTTTGTTTATCCTAGCTGCTATAAAAGAATGTTGGGTGTAGTTGCTGCTCAGCCTGAAATGACGGTTTTTACTTCTAGTAGTAATTGTATTGTAAGCAATAGTGCATTTAGATATACAGATGGTTCTGCACTTGAAATGTATTCAAATAATAATATGATTGATAATTGTTACTTCTATCATATTGATTATTCAGCAACAGATTTAAATGGTCTTATGACAACTATACAAATGGGAGGAAGCAATAATATTTTTAGACGGAATACAATGCATAAAATGGGTGCATCTGCAACGCTGAATCCAGGGAATTCATCAATTGTTGAATTAAATGATATGTCAGATAGTGGCCATATGCAAAGTGATGGAGCTCTTGTGCAATGCATGGTGGGACAACAACCAAATGCTCAAATCAGGTATAATTGGTTGCATGATACTGAAAAGTTTGGGGCAAGGTTTGATGGTGAGGGTGATGGTAATAGTGGACATATTCATCATAATGTGATTTGGAATGTGCAAGGTGGAATAATGGTAAAAGGATATAACCATAATATATATAATAATACAGCCTTTGATAATGGAGATAAAAATGATATTATTATAATGATAGATCAAGGTGGTAATGAGGGAACTATAACAATTAATAATGCCGCTAATCAAATAGCAGGACATCGTACGGGCTCTTATGATATGTACCCTACTCCTGGAATTTATGAGAACAATTGGAATGGATATGAAACAAATTTAGATATTAAAGATTTTTTAGTAGATGTAAATAATAATGATTTCAGTCTTTTAGACAACTCTGTATTAATTGATTCAGGAAGAATTGATGGAAGTTTAGATATAGAATTTAGTGGAGAAAATCCTGATATTGGAGCTTATGAGTATGGTTCAGACTATTGGGTTCCAGGTATAACTTGGGATTTACATCAAGAATTTGGTGATGATTTTTATCCTCCAGATAATTTATTTCTTTTATTAGGAGATATTAATTATGACGGTTTATTAAATGTAATTGATATTATTGCTATTATTAATATAATACTTGATGATATGTATATTGTAAGAGCAGATCTTAATAGTAATGATATAGTCGATATAGTTGATATTATAGCTTTGGTAAATATAGTTTTAGATAGTTGAAGATATTATGGAATCTAATTCTAGAAATATGTTAAGTGATTTTTTTTTAATTAAGTTTATTAGAAATACTTTTAAAGAGTTAAGTCCTTGGAATAACATTAAACTACTCCATAGTAATTTAAAAAATGATATTATTGCAGGCATTATGGTTGCTATTATTGCACTTCCTTTAGGTCTTGCTTTTGGAGAAATTTCTCAATTAGGACCTGAAGCTGGAATTTGGAGTGCAGTTGTTGGTGGAATTATTGGAGGTTTATTTGGGGGCTCAATGGTTGGAGTTAGTGGCCCTACTGCTCCAATGGCATCTCAGATAGCTGTTATTATGAGCTCTTTTGTAATTGGAACAACTAATCAACCTGATTTAGTTGCAGCTTTTTCAATTATTTTTTTAAGTGGTTTAATTTTGGTAGGTATTTCAATATTAAAAATTTCTAGATTTATTCATTATATTCCGTATTCTGTAGTAGCTGGATTTATGTGTGGAATTGGTGTGATTATCATTCTATCTCAGTTTAATCCTTTTGTAGGTTTAGAAGCTGAAAAAAATATTCAAGATATTCTAAAGAATATTAAAGGTACAATTACAAACATTAATGTAGAAGCATTGTATGTTTCAATACCATCTTTGATTATAATGTTTTTATGGAAAACAATTAAAAGTAAAATACAATTCTTATCAGTTATTCCATCTCCACTTGCAGCTCTAATTGTAGGTTCTAGTATTGCTTATTTTTTGAATTTAAATATACCTTATATCGGAGATAAAATGGGTGTAAATAATAGTTCAAATGTATTTACATTTTATTTTCCAGATTTATCTAGAATATCTGAATTTATTAAACCTGCGATAGCTTTAGCTGGGCTAGCTGTTTTAGATAGTTTATTGAGTTGTAAAGTTGCTGATAATTTAACAGGAACTCGTCATAGCAGTGACAGAGAAGCTTTTGGACAAGGAATGGCAAATATGGCGGCCGGTCTTGTAGGAGGAATATCAACAGCAACAGCTACAACTCAAACAGTTGGAAATGTTACTTTTGGTGCAAAAACTCCACTTTCAACTATGGTTAAAGGGTTAAGCTTGTTAGGTGTATTGTGTGGACTTGGATATTTAGTAGCTGCTATTCCTAATGCATGTTTAGCTGCTATTTTATTTAAAATAGGATTAGAGATTCTAGATTATCGTGTTTTACCAGTTCTAAAAAAGTTGCCTATAAATGATTTATTAATTTTTATTATTGTCTTTTGTATTACTATATATGCAGATTTAATGATAGCTGTTTTTATAGGTGTTGTTTTTGCATTATTTGTATCTATTAAAGAGATGAGATTAGTTTTAAGTACTTCCTGCAAGCATAAAATTATTCCTTTTTTAGAGTCAGATTTTATATTGCAAGAAAAGGACAAGATGAAATTAAGTAAAAGATGTATTAGTGTATTGCAACCACATGGCCCTTTATTTTTTGGTTCAACTGAATCTTTAATTAGTGTTTATGCTGTTGCTCCTAAACATAATATGTTAATTATAGATATGAATTATATCACTATGATAGATTTGTCGGGTATATATATTTTAGAAGATCTTATTAAAAAATCAGAGACTGAAAATATTAAAGTTTTTGTATCAAATGCGAATGCTGGTGTTAAAAAAGTACTTGAAAAAATAGGTTTTATTGAAAATATAGGACAGGATAATTATCAAGAATCTGAAAAAATAGTATCTTCTATTATTCTAGATAAATAATTTGATATTAATAGTAGAATGCTAAAATATATTTATGAGCAAGAATAATATACTTCAAAATATTCCTAAACATAATCATATTGAGCCTGCAGTTGATATTGATAGAGATGAATTTATTAAACTTATTAAGAGCAGAAGAAGTGTTCGTGTTTTTACTGATGAAGCTGTTAAACATAGCGATTTAAAAGAGTGTATTGAATTAGCTCTTCTTGCGCCAACTTCATCTAATCTACAATGTTGGGAATTCTATTGGGCTAAAAGTAAAGAAAATAAAGAAAAACTTAAATCTTATTGTCTGAGTCAGTCAGCAGCAACAACCTCACAAGAGCTAATTGTATGTGTAGCTAGAATAGATACTTGGAAAAAAAATAAAAATAATATTATTAATTATTTAAAAAAAAATGATTCTACTCCAAGATCTGCAATCAAATATTATGAAAAAATTGTTCCATTTGTTTACTCTCAAGGTCCCTTTGGTATATTTGGCTTTTTAAAAAAAATATTAATATCTGTTTTTGGTGTATTTAAAGTTCTTCCAAGAGAACCTCATTCTATTTCTGATATGAGAGTTTGGGCACATAAAACCACAGCTTTAGCGTGCCAAAATTTAATGCTAGCTTTACGTGCATATGGATATGATAGTTGCCCTATGGAAGGAATGGATTCTAGTAGAATTAAAAAAATGTTAAAATTACCTAAAAAAGCAGAAATATGTATGGTCATTAGTGTGGGTAAACGTGCTAAAAATGGTGTTTATGGTGAAAGATTTAGGCTTAAATCAGATGAATTTATTAAAGTTATTTAAAATTAGAAATTTAATATTTTAGCCATTAAAGTATCTTTTATATGTTTATTTTTAGTGATAAATTATTTCTATGATAAAATATTTCTTGTATATAATCTTATTTTATTCTTTTTGTTTTGCGCAGTGGTTTGATTTGAATTATCAGGGTACTAATAGAACATATTATGTTGCATATCCAAATAATTCATCTTCACCTGCTGGTTTAATTATCAATATGCATGGTTTTGGCGGTACTGCTGCAAGTCAAATATCAGGTACTCAAATGAATAGCTATGCGCATCCTGAAAATTTAGCAGTTGTCTATCCTCAAGGAGCAAATTCAAGTATAGGTACAACATCATGGAATGTAGGGACATTCTGGGATTTTAGTACTCAGGATGATGTTGGTTTTTTAAGCGCAGTTATTGATGATATTGCATCTAATTTTGATATTAATCTTAATAGGGTTTATGCTTGCGGATTTTCAAATGGTGGTTATATGGCATATGAATTAGCTTGTGAGCTATCAGATAGAATAACAGCATTTGGTTCTGTAGCTGGAAATTTTATGCTGAATTCAAATCAACAATGTGATAATGATAGAGAAATTCCTATAATTCATTTTCATGGTACAAATGATCCTACCGTTGATTATTCTCCTCCCTCTTTTGACCAAGCTTTAACAGTTAGTGAATCAATTGACTATTGGTCAGATTTTAATAATTTAGATTTAGAGTTCTATGAATCACTTAATTCTAATGTTGAAATCTATACATATTTTAAAGAATCTTCTCCTACTCAATTTGTACATTATAAAGTTAATGGAGGACAACATGAATGGTTTTGGAATAATTGGGGGTTTAATGCTAGTGAAGAGTTAGTTAATTTTTTTTCACAGTATGAATTAACTGATTTTATAAATAATGTTTTATTAGGAGATTTAAATCAAGATTATAATATCAATATACAAGATATTATTCTTATCGTTAATCTTATCCTTGATGTTGGCTATTCTGATTTAGCTGATATGAATTTTGATGGATATGTAGATGTTATTGATATTGTACAATTAGTTAATATCATTTTAACTAATTAAATACTAATATAGATTTTTATCCTTTTTTAGATACAGTTTACCTTTTTTACATTCCAATTTTTATATTCAAAAATTAAATGCAATATTAAACTTAGCTACGATTCTTTTTGGATTGTTTTGTAGCATGAGGAAACAAAGCTTACTCAGTATATAAATATTAGTACTTGTTTGGGAGGAGTCTAATATTTAAAGCATATTAGTTTCCTCATAAGCTACAATGTAAATTTAATGAGTATTTGTTTTTTTTTAAATATTTGATTTGTAACACCTTGTATTAATATCTATTTAATTAATAGGAGAAAAACGGATTGCTTGTCCACCTCCTTTAGGAAGTTTTATTTTATAGTATTGATTATATGATATACCCTTTAGTTCTTTTATGATAATTTCTTCAGGTTTAGTTTCCCAACCTCCATCTGAAGGATCTTTATAAATGGTAGCATTATAAGTTTTATAGGGATCAAGAAAAGATAGCTTGATTTCTATATCTCTAGCATCTTCATTTGTAATGCTTCCTAGGTACCAATCATCACTATTAATATCTTTTCGTGCAGTCGTAATGTATTGTCCTATTTCTCCATTTAAAATATGAGTTTTCTCCCAGTCCACTGGAACATCTAAAATAAATTGGAACGCAGGATGTCCTTCATAGTTTTGTGGTAGATCGGCTGCCATTTGAACAGGTGCATATATTATTACATACAGAGCCAATTCTTTTGCTATTGTACTCGGAATATGGTGCTCTGTATTTATTGTTCTATTATCTGGACTATGATATCTATAGTCTTTTAAGTTGAAAATTCCAGGTGTATAATCCATAGGACTACTTAATAAACGAGTGAACGGAATTATAGTTGTATGATTTGGTTTGTTATTATAATCTTTTGGCATAAAGCCATTAAACTCTTGCCCCCTAGCACCTTCTCTAGATAACATATTTGGGAATGTTCTTCTTAGACCTGTATCCTTTATTGGTTCATGCACAACTATGCCAACTTGATATTTTGCTGATGTTTCTAATACTTTTCGAAAGTGTTCAACCATATATTGTCCATGGTGCCATTCTTTATGGATATTCCCATCTTGATCAATTCTCTTTATATTTTGGCTGCCATCATTAACATAGCCTGTTTTTACAACTCTAATTCCATTTTCTTGACAGTATGAAAAGGCACTATCCATTTGTGATTCATAGTTTTGAATTTGTGTTCCTGTTTCATGATGTCCCACAATTCGAATTCCTTTTTCAGATGCATATTTACTTACTTTTTTATGGTCAAAATCTGGATGTGGATGATAAAATCCAAAACTTTCACCTTCTCCTGTACAGCACCAGTTTTCATCCCACCCTGTATTCCATCCTTCTACTAATAAGCCATCAAAATTATATTTAGAACCAAAGTCAATATATTCTAAAACTCTATCTGTTTTAGCTCCATGATTAGGCCCAGATCCCCATGTTGATTGATTAGTTCCAATCATTTCCCACCATAGACCTATATATTTTCCAGGTTTTATCCAATCTGTATCTTTAAGTTTATTTGGCTCATTTAGATTTAAAGTTAGGGTTGACATTGCTAGTTCACTAGGAGAGTCACCTACAATTATTGTTCTCCAAGGTGTAATTAAAGGATTTTTAACACGGACTTTGATGCCATCTGACCATGGAATTAAATCACACTTCATATTTTTTGTTCCATCTGCCATTAAAGTCATGCTTGAGTAGTTAGTAAGATTTGCTTCATGAATCGCAATAGTAATGCCGTCATCTCTTTGTACAGTAAAGGGAGTTTGAACAGCTTCTGGTCCAATACGATCTCCATGCAAGTATTCAACTAATTCAGAAAATTTATCTCTTGATATTTCACTTATTAATGTATTTGCATATAAAAATTCATATCTGCGATATGCATAAGCTGGAATCCACCATGATTTTGAATCTTGTGCAAAATTAAATTCAGTGATTTCATCCATTATATTATAATTTTTAATTTCACCGCTATTTGGTATTTCATACCTGAACCCTAAACCATCATTAAATAACCTAAATCGTACTATCATATTTATATTATTATCATTTGATGATAGAGTTATTTTGACTTCATTATGATTATCAATAATAGTTTTTTGTTCTCCCCATATTTGATTCCACTCTTGATTAATTGATGATTTTTCTATATTACTAATCTTTAAATTTGAAATCAGTTTAAATTGATCCGTTTCTATACCAAGTAAAGAAGGGTTTATAATGGTTTTATTGTTTTTATCAAGTGAATATGATAATAGTCCATTTTCATTATATATATTTAATTTTAATGTTTTGTTTGGAGATGATATTGATAATTCATTATTGCTAAGATTTTCTGAAAAAGTAAGAGCAATAATAAAGATAACAATTATTGCAGCTATAATTTTATTTTTATCCATAATTAGTCCTATTTTTTTTAAATATTTAGTTGATACAAATTTTAATAAAAAGCAATTAGAAATTTACCTTAAAAGTTGTTACTTTCTTAGACTTAATTTGATAGGAATAATATTATTATGATTAGCAGGGGATTTATAACAATCAAAATAGTTGTATTTTGTTTATTTTTTAGTTGTGTTTTTTCAAATTATGTATATTGGGAGCCTGAAATCCCAATTCCTGGAAGTGAAATTACAATTTACTATAATACAATGGAAGGCTCTTTACCAAATAATACATTCCCTGCATATATTCATTTAGGGTATAATGGTTGGCAAGAAACAGATGATTATGCAATGTCATATGCTCCATTTATAGGAACGGGTTGGTGGTATTATACCTATCAGATTCCAGAAGATGCGGAAACTATTGATTTTGTTTTTACAGATCTAAATGATAATTGGGATAATAATGGAGGGTTAGGTATTGATTGGCATATAAGTATGAATTATTATTGGTCTCCATTTAATCCCACACCTAATGATAGTTTTAATATAACTTTAAATAATATTGATCAAGGAGGTTATATTGTTTGGACGGTAGATTCCGGATCTGGACATATAAACCCAATTGAAGATTATTGGCCTATAGGTTCTTTCTTAAATAATGGTTTAGTGCATACTCCATTAAACTTTATATCAGATAGCAGTGTTTCTGTAGACTTTGACTCTTTCCAATCAGGTAGTCAGGTAGTTTCATCTCTTAAATTTAAAATATTATGGGAAGATGGAAGTTATGATGTAGGTGAAAATGGTCAGATTATATATTATGATATTTATTTTGATTACAACCTTGCAGATGATGATCCTTATGTTGATTTTATATCTCCAGAAAATAATCAACAATTAACAGGAGATGTATCTATTGTTTGTCAGGGTGATGCTGATAATGTTGAACTGTGGCTAAATGGAGACTTATTAACAGTGCTTACAAATGAACCTTTTAATTATTTATGGGAGCCTGATCCAGGTTTTTTTGGAGATCTTGAAATTATTGCAAAAGCAATTTATGATAGTGGACAAGTTTCCTTTTCTTTTGTTGATTTTAATTTGCAGTATCAGATTAATAATGCTCCAGCACCTATAGGGATTAATGATGGTCTTAATATAGATGGTAATAATGTCATTATTGCTTTATATGCTCCAGGTAAAGAATATGTATCTATCACAGGTTCTTGGAATTCAGAGTTTCCTAATGGAGAAATTATGAATTTATCAGGAGATACCTTATGGTGGTATCAAAAAGAATTAGATGATGGGAATTATACATATCAATACAATCTTGAGGGAATTAAATATATTGCAGATCCTTGGTCATTAGATGTAGAATGGGTAGACCCTTTTTCTGGTAATGAAAGTGGTAATTTTCAAGATGCTAAAACATTTTTTACTATTGGTGAAGAAGAGTATGCTTGGAATGATGATACATATATTAGGCCAGAAATAAAGGACCTGGTTATTTATGAATTAAATGTTGGTGATTTTTTGGGTCAAGAAGGTATTACTGGCACCTATTCTGAGATTATAAATAAAATTCAATCAGGATATTTTAATGATTTAGGTATTAATGCTATTGAGTTGATGCCTATAAATGAGTTTGAAGGTTCCTATTCTTGGGGATATAATACTTCATATGCAATGGCCCCTGAAAGTTCTTATGGAACTCCTAATGACTTGAAGAACTTTATTGATATTGCTCATCAAAATAATATAGCAATATTATTAGATGTAGTATATAATCATATGTGGGGTTCTTCACCTTTATTTCAGCTATATCATCCTTTAGATAATTATGAATGGGATAGTCATGATTTTTCCTTATGTCCTTATTTTGATAATGCTCCATCAGATTGGGGATATAAATTAGAGCATTGGCATGAAGTAAATGGACGTCAATATAGAGGATGGAAGTATGTTGAAGATGCTTTGAAGATTTGGGTTGAAGAATATCATATAGATGGTTTTAGATTTGATTATGTTGATGGGATAGGTTGGGGAGATAATAATGATGGTGCAGCTTATTACGTTAATTTATTAGATAACTTAGATCCTTCATTGATATTAATAGCAGAAGCTGATAATGCATCACAAATAAATGTTACAGATTTTGATTCAGGTTGGGATTATAGTTATCATCATAATTTATTTGATAATATTTTAGGTATATATCTAGATGTTGATAATGTTACTAATCATATTAATGCATATAATCAAGGATATGGCTTTGTAACTGGTCCAGTTAATTATATAGAAAGTCATGATGAAAATCGATTAATATATCAATCAACTCAGTTCCAAAATCATTCTTTAGAAGAAGCATATCAGCGTTCTATGTTGGGAGCTTCTATATTATTTACAAGTCATGGTGTGCCTATGATTTATAGTGGCCAAGAATTTGCTCAAAATGCACCTGTGAGAGATTCCTATGGTTTTCCTATTTCTCAGCCATTACAATGGTCAAATTTAGAAAATGAAAATGTTCAAGAGCTTAATAATCATTATAAAAAATTAATTTCTTTAAGAAATAATTATGATATTTTAAAAGAACCACCAATGGAATTGAAATATTCAAGTAACAGTACTAATTCAATCGTCTATTGGAGAGCAGATGAGAATCAAAAGATAGTTGTCGCTATTAATTTAGGAATTTATCCGCAGGTTATTGATATTGAGTTCCCTCATAATGGAGAATGGAATGAATATATTGGAGATACTCAAATTCAAATTGATACTAATTGGTATGGTGGTTTTAGTCTTTCTCCACTAACTGCATATATATTTTTACCTAATCAAGAAGAGCCTGTATTATTAGGAGACTTAAATTTTGATGGAATTATTAATGTTATTGATATAGTAGCGATGGTAAATGGTATCCTAGGTGATCAGCTGAATGATCAACAGCAATCTATGGCAGATCTTAATAGTGATGGTATTATAAATGTAATTGATATTGTTGCCTTAGTTAATATGATACTTTCATTATAATCTATATAGATGAATAAGATAGTATTATTTTTATTTTTTTTAACCCCTCTTTTATCCGGCACTACAGGTAAAGTTAAAGGACAGGTTGTGGATGCAGTTACAAAAGAGCCTCTAACTGGCTGTGTTATTTATTTAGCTGAAACTGAATATGGAACTGCAGTTGATAATGATGGTAATTATTTTATATTAAATGTAACTCCAGGATTATATGATTTACATGCTAAAATGATTGGCTATAGTGAATATGTTATGCAAAATATTGAGATTAATATAGATTTGACATTAACTGTGAACATTGAGCTTAGTCAGTCTTCTGTAGAATTAAAAAATGTAATTGTTCAAGCTACTCCTAAATTAATTAATAAAAATTTAACTTCCACAACTGCTATTATAACAAGTGAGTCTATATCTAAATTGCCCGTTAATGAAATATCTGAAATTTTAAATTTACAAGCAGGATTTGTCGATGGTCACTTAAGAGGTGGTCGTGATAGTGAAGTTGCATATTGGGTTGATGGGATGCCTGTAACAGATAGTTTTGATGGTAGCAGTATTATTGATGTCAATAAAGATGCAGTAAGAGAAATGCAACTAATATCAGGCTCTTTTAATGCTGAATATGGTCAGGCAATGAGTGGTATCGTAAATATTACAACAGATGAAGGTTCAAATGAATTTGGTGGCAGTTTTAATGCTTATGTTGGAGATTATATTAGTGAACATTCAAATATTTTTAGGAATATAGATGATGTTAAATTTTTTAATAGTACACGAAATCAAAATCTTAGTATTCATGGTAGCTTGATAAAAGATAAGTTGTTTTATTATTACAGTTGGAGGCATATTTATTACCAGGGTGTACATGAGGGACTTAGAGCTTATACTCCTCAATCGTATGGTTATCAATTAGAAAATTTATTAACAGGAGATAAATATTGGCATGTTTTAGGTAGCGATTATGATAATGATGTATATGTTAATAATATAGAATGTCTAGGACCACTTAATTGTGGAGATGAAACTGAAAATTATTTAAATAATCTTTTGGATGCTCATTCAGAACCAAATCCTATTGGTGACTATGAATTTGTTCCTATGGATTGGAATCTAAAAAAATATAAGCAAATTAATTTAGTATATAAATTATCTAATAATACAAAAATTAAATATTCACATTTTAATGATAATGTTACATTTCAAGAATATGATCGTTATTACCAACTTAACCCTGATGGTGATTTATTGAGATATAGATTAGGTCAAACAAATATGTTGCAACTTAATAAGGTTATTGATGAAAATTCTTATTTTACTGTTGGCTTGATAGAATATAAAAAAACATATAAGCATTTTGTTTTTAAAGATTTAAATGATTATGTACATAGTGATTTAAATATTCAAAATACTCCTCCATATAGTTATTCTGTTGGTGGTGTTAATCATAATCGTTTTTATAGAAAAACATTTTCTAAAACATTTAAATTAGATTATACTAATCAGATTAATATATCACATCAAATAAAGATGGGCTTTGAGCGTAGGAAGCATACAGTATTCTATGAAGATATTAATTTACAATATGATGTTACAGGTGGTTTTAATCCTATCTATGATAGTCCTTTTATAACCGCTGTTGTAGATTCTGATACTACAATTAATACTAGTAGGTATAGTTTTAGTCCAGAAGAATTTAGTATGTATATTCAGGATAAGATTGAAATGGATGAAATTATTATCAATGTTGGATTGCGCTATGATTACTTTGATCCTAAAGGTTTATTGTTGTCTGATCCATCAGATCCTTTTTTATATAATCCTATTAAACCAGAGTATATATATGACTGTAGTGAATTTGATGGTTATTGCGGTGATAATGAATCTCTGCAATCAGTAGAAGATAGATTGGATTATTGGTATAGGCCAACAAGTTCCAAGTCTATGCTGAGTCCTCGTCTTGGAGTGTCTTTCCCAATCTCAGATCAAGGCGTTGTACATTTTTCATATGGTCATTTTTTTCAAATTCCAAAATTTGAGTATTTGTATTATAATGCAGATATAGCACTTGATAGAGGAGGTACAGGTAATATTGGTATTATTGGAAACCCTGATTTAGAACCTGAAAAAACAATTAGTTATGAAATAGGTATGCAGTATATGCTTGATTCTAATAGTGCTCTTGATATGACTTTATATTTTAGAGATATTAGAGATTTAACAGGAACTAGAGCAGATGTTATATATACATTTAATGGATCTACTTATCATCAATATTCAAATTCTGATTTTGCTTATGTAAAAGGTTTAGTCCTATCGTATAAAAAGAATTTTGATAATGGATTGTCAACAACTTTTGATTATACCTTCCAGCAAGCCAAAGGAACAGCTTCTAATCCATCTGATGCATATAATGCTTTAGCAAACAATGAATATCCTGATGTGCAAATGATTCCTCTTGATTGGGACCAGCGTCATACTATAAATGCAACTCTTTATTATAATTCTAAATATTATGGTATTGGCTTAATAGGTAAAATGGGTTCAGGGCAGCCTTATACGCCATTAGTTAATTCTAATTTTTCAAATTTAGTAAAAAATTCTGATTTTAAACCGATGACTTTAAATATTGATTTAAAAGCTACTATGAAGTTTAAGAATTTTAAAAACATAATGATGTATTTTAATATTTATAATTTGTTTGATCAATTAAATCATATACAGGTTTATAATGATACAGGGAGAGCAGATAGAACATCTTATAAAGATCAAGCCTTAAGTCAAAATACAAATCAAATTATAAATTCAATTGATGATTGGTTTAATAATGAAACATTTTATTCCGCACCTAGAAGATTAGAAATAGGATTTAGATATGATTTTAACTAAAATGAAAAAGAATATTTTATTATTATTATTTTGTGTTGTTTTAATGCAGAGTGAATCTGGAGATATTTATAGAAGATATGGTATTCATAATGGGAATTTAGTTAAAACTGTTTATAGCAATTGGGGAGTTGTTGGACAGCCTGGAGATAAAGGTCCTAGAGGAGCATGGATTAATGATAATAATGGTTACATAGGTGATGTTAGTTTGCTTGTTGGTGCTGAGGTTGAAGCTTTAGACCAACAAGGTAATAATATTACCTTTCACTCAGTTGTCACTTGTCCTGTTGATAGGCCTTCATCAACAGGTCCAGAACAATCTAATGCAGGTTTACGTTGGGGCTTTGAACCAGTTTCTGGTTATTTAAACCCTTCGCAGCTATATGTTGCAACTAGTACTAATTCTAATACGTGGCCAAATATTTGGCCTGATGAAAAATGTAATTGGGGTGGTGATTGGTGTGGATATTTTGGTAAGGATACTCAATATATTCAGCAAGAGAGTTTTTATGTTATGAATGATAATAATGATCATGAATTTAATTATTCGGATAAAAATCAGTGGGGGGTTGCCTTCAAGCCTTCTCCAATATCTAATCCATCAATGAATGGATTAGGATTAGAAGTTAAAGTTAGGGGTATGCAATGGCAACAAATCTTAGCACAAGATTGTATATTTTTTCTATATGAGATTAAAAATATAAGTGATACTGAATATAAAAAGGTTGTTTTAGGAGAGCTAGTAGGAACTTATATTGGAAATGTAGAAACTGAAGCTGATGATGATTGGTCTTTTTTTGATGTAAACTCAGATCTTACCTATACAGGAGATTTTGATAATAATTGTTCAAATAATAATCCTAATTGGGTTGGTGATGTAGGTATGGTTGGATATGCTTTTTTAGAAAGTCCTGGTAATCCTTATGATGGAATCGATAATGATGGTGATTCTGAATCTAATGCTCCTTTATTTGGAGAACAAAATTTTATTGATAAAATCATTAACATTGGAGATAATGTTATTATTATTGATGAAAATTATAATAGAAGTAAAGTTCAAATTAATCAAGACACTACATTAATATCTCAAGGAAGAGAAATTGTTGTTATCGTAGGTGAGTCTATTTTTAATGAAGGAAATGAAATTGATGGTTCGATTAATGATAATGCTTTTAATGGCCTTGATGATGATTTAGATGGGTTGATTGATGAAAATTATTATTTGCATTATCGTCAAGTAAGAAAATTTTATAATGAATCAACAGGAATAGAAGAGACTCTTTTTGATTTAATTAACCCAAAGGCATATATTGATTATCTATCTTATGAAAATAATATTGATGGTTTTATAGATGTTGGTTTATTTGATTTGATTGATGAGAGGCGTGATGATGGAATAGATAATGATAATGATTGGAATAGCTCTGTTCATGATGTTGGCTCTGATGGTATCGCTAATACTTTTGATTTAGATGGAAGTGAAGGAAATGGAATACCTGATGCTGGAGAACCTAATTTTGATCAAACAGATCCAGATGAATCTGACCAAATTGGGCTTACAAGTTTTGATTATTTTGTTCCTTCAGGTTCCTATCCAGCAAGCGATGATGAAGAACTTTGGAATAAACTTTCTCCTGGTTTTTTTGATGTTCCTGAATCAATTAATAATGGAGAGCCTACTTCTGGTGAAGATGGAGATTTTATTTTTGGTTCAGGTTATTTTCCACTTTTACCAGGGCAAACAGAACGTTTTTCAATAGCTCTTATTTATGGGGAAAATAAATTTGATCTTGATAGAAACAAAGATGTAGTACAAGAAATTTATGATAATGATTACCAATTTCCGCCTCCTCCATCTAAACCAAACTTGACTATTGTTCCTGGAGATTCAAAAGCTTATTTATACTGGGATAGAATAGCTGAAACAACGATGGATCCTGTATTGTTAGATTATGATTTTCAAGGTTATAAAATTTATAGAGCAACAGATCCTGATTTTAATGATGTTAGAAATATTACAAATGCATATGGTATAGTAGAAAGTTATTCCCCTATAGCTCAATTTGATTTAATTGATGATATTGATTCATTATTTTACCCTAGTTATGAAATTTTTCAACAATCAGGTGGACTTTCTTTTAATTTAGGTAATAATAGTGGCTTGGTTCATAGCTATATAGACTCAAATTTAATTAATGGTAGAACTTACTATTATGCTGTTACTGCATATGATGAAGGAGATCCTCAGCATACTTTCCCATCTGAAAACACAAAATATATAACAGTATTACCAACTGGAGAAATTATTACTGATAATAATACAGGGTACGTAACTCCAACATCTTTTGTCCAAGGCTTTGAAGTTGATGATATTGACATTGAAAATATAGGTTTAGATATTGGAACAGGTATGATTAATTGTAATGTTGTGAATAATGAAGATATATCCGGTCATGAATATTTAGTTGAATTTTGGGACTCTTCAAATGATTTAGTTGATAATAATTTAGATGGTGTTATTGATGCGGGAGATGAGATTATTCCCATTACAAGTTTTTATAATATTGAGAATTTAAATGATATAGTTGTTGAATTCGAATTGATGGTATATGACACAACTTACTATAATTTGAGAAAAAATAATATTATCGATGAGTCCTTTGAGCTTAAGTATTCTAATAATGAAATAGTCCCTGAAAATCTTTATGAAATTAATTTTTCAAGTGGAGAAATCAAAATCAATATATCAGAGTTACCAAATAGTTTTCAAGCTGTTTTTAATTATTATCCAATTTATAAAAGTCCTTATATAAATGGTGCTAGTTGGGACGGTACTCTTATTAATGATGATAATGAACTTGATTATGATGATTATGATGGTAACTCTTTATGGATTGAAGAAGTGCTAGATGGAGAAGTTTTTGATGGAATGAGGCTTGAGTTTGATAATGATTGGGATATAGAATTAGATAGTATTAAATGGATTATTGACGGTGTTGAAATTATGGATAATGATATTTTATCTATTTTAGATGTATCCGTTGATACTTTAAGTTACCCCGGTTTAAAGTCTTTTGCTTCTCCAAACAATTATATGATTGTGTTTGATGATGATTTGAATTTTGAACAAAGTTCTAATCGCTTAACAACAAGATTTAAAGTATATGATATTACAAATAATTATGAACTTGATTTTTATTTTCAAGATGAAAATAGTGATAATCAGATCACTAATGAAGATAGACTTGGCCTTATTGAAAAATATGGTGATGTTGATTTGTATACTTGGAATATAGGTTTTTCATATTTCCCAAGTCAGCAAATGATAGAACCTGATTTAGAGTTTGGTTCAGGTGATACATTATATATTTATACAAAAAAACCATTTAGGAATGGAGATGAGTTTATATTAAAATCATATATTCCTGAAGTGCATTATTCTCCTGATTACGTAGATTTATCAAATGTAAGAGTTGTTCCAAATCCATATATTGCTGCAACATCAATTGAATCATCCTTGCCCCCTGGTATTTCTAGTGGGCGAGGTGAGAGAAAAATAGAATTTCAAAACGTCCCTAATGATGCCATTATAAAAATATTTAATATTAGAGGACAACATATTAAAACATTAAAACATGATGGAAATATTTTTAATGGTTCAGTAAGTTGGAATCTTAAGACAGATGAAAATATGGATATTGCCTATGGTGTATATCTTTATGTGCTTGAATCTCCTTCAGGATCCACAAAAGGTAAGATAGCAATTATTAAATAATGAAGATTAGATTTATATTTATATTATTATTATCTATTGTTACAGGGTCTCAATCAAAAGTTGGAACTACTTCAGCACAATTTTTAGGTATAGGTGTAGGAGCAAGACCTATGTCGATGGCAGGAGCCTTTACCTCTATGATTGGTGATCCCAGCTCTTTATATTGGAATCCAGCTTCTGTTTCTAAAGTATCTAATAGTCAAATATCAATCTTACACACAAATTGGTTGGTAGATACTCAATGGTATTATTTGGGATATATTAATAAGCTTAATAGTAATAGTTCGTTTGGAGCTAATTTATTTTATCTTGATTACGGAGAAGAAGAAGTCACTACAATTTATGAACCTTATGGAACTGATGATTATTGGTCTGCTTATGATTTATCTATTGCATTATATTATGGCATAAATTTAACAGATAAATTTTCTGTTGGTGGTGGAGCAAAGTATATTAATCAATCTATTTATAATGAGACAGCTTCTACTGTTGCTCTTGATATAGGAGTATTATATCAAAATTATAAAAATGCTTATAGGCTTGGTATGAGCATTTCTAATGTCGGTTTGAATATGATGCTAAAGGGAAATGATTTATATTTTAGTTGCGATCTGGATCCTGATAATCAGGGTAATAATGATAATATCCCATGTGTTTTGGAGACTGGGGAATATCCCTTACCTATTTTTTATAGAATAGGTTTATCTAAAGATCTAGTGCTGAATAAGAATCTATTAGTTACAACTTCTTTAGATTGGGTTATCCCTAGTGATGATGTTGAACATGTAAATATTGGTTTTGAAGCTAACCATACTGATAGATTCTATTTTAGGGTTGGCTATAGACAATTAGGAAAAAAAAATACTGAAGAAGGTCTGACATTTGGGGTAGGTACTTATTGGAACATTTATGGTAAAAATTTAAATATTGATTATAATTATCATGATTTTGGAGTTTTTGGTTATATGCAATATTTTGAATTTATTTTTAACTTATAGCTATGGCAATTTTTTTATATATATTATTTATATCAATTGTTTATCCTGTATCTGTAACATTTAATGTAGATATGCAAGAAGAATACCTTTCAGGAGGGAATGTTTATTTAGCTGGAGCTGATTCTTTAAGTGAATCATTTTTTGGTTTTAATATAGATAGTACTATGATTAATCCTTGGTCTCCAAATGATATGCAATTATTTGATGATAACTTTTCTGGTGTATTTTCAGGCACAATATTACTAGAGCCTAATACCATTTATTCTTATAAATTTGTTAATGGAACTAATTATGAACTTGAAGGAGAAGTCAATAGAACTATTTATGTACAAGAACAAGATACTGTATTGAATGTTAGCTGTTTTAATTTGATAAATGAGACTTGTGAGCAAATAGATAATATTTTAATCCCTGTAACTTTTACTGTTGATATGCAACAAGTAGATATATCAGAAAATGGAGTTGGCTTATTGGGCGCTAATGATTCTTTTACCAATTTTGGTTATGATTTAGAAAATGAATCTCCAATTCCTGTTTATGATGCAGAATATTTAAGTTTGCAAGAAGATAGTGATAATAATGGGGTGTATTCAGTGACTTTATTATTAGAGCCTGGAATTGATTATCAGTATAAATTTATTAATGGAAATGATTTTAGCGGCGTAGAACAATTGCAGAGAACAATTTCTGTTTCTCCTGTTTCTGGTTATTATCTTAACGAGGTTTGTTTTGATTCTTATGATGATTGTGAAGAATTTACTTCTTTATTAACGAGTTTAAGCTTTAAGACTAATGTATCAAATGCTATTGCTGAAAATGGATTTGAACTTGGAGATATGTTAATTGTTAAATGGGGATATGGACAAACTCAGCCAGTTGAAAAAATAGATACGTTGCAATTACTTCCATTTTCTTATGATTATGTTGTAGATATTGATTCAGTTTATGTTTCTGAAGAGGTGGGGTTATATTATCAGTACTATAAAATAATTGATGATATTGAATATAGAGAAGTGTTTTTTAACTTTGATTATTCTAATGAAGATATTGTTTTGGCTGAAAGAAGATTTTTTGACTTTAATAATTCTTTAAATTCTCAAATTTTAGAAATAGAAGATATTGTAGACTCAAATATTGATTCTAGGAGAATGCCTTTTTTTGAAAATACTAATTCTATAGGTGAGGATTTAGATGTTAGATGGACTATTGATTTAAGTCCAGCCTATTATCAAATATTATCAGGGGATACTTTATTTGATATACAGGGAAGTTATCATGTTGATAATGTTGATAGCCTTTATAGATGGGGGGTATGGATGAATGGCCCTGCTTCTTCACCTGCAAATGGAGAGATTTGGACTCAATGGGGGTCCGCATTGCAAGGAACTACTTCTAAAAAAATGTGGGATGATGGTACTCATGGAGACGTCGTAGCTAATGACCATATTTATACTTTAATCTTAACATATGATGAGAATTCTTCAATATCTCAAGAGTGTAAATTTGGAATTAAAGGAGGAGATAATGAATCTTCCTATGGGCTTAATCATTATGAAAATATTAATTCCTCTGATCCTAATATACATATATATTGGGGTTCAATAAATCCCGTATTCTATAATAGTTGGGATTATGATATAAATGAACCTATTTTAAATCTTTGTGAGTCTGATGGTGATGTTAATCAAGATGGTGTAATAAATGTGGTTGATGTTATATCTACTGTTAATCTTATACTTTTATCTGATGCAATAGGCGAAAATGAGCTTTGCACTCATGATATTAATCTTGATGGAGTAGTAAATGTAGTAGATATTATTGCGCTTGTTAATACAATACTTGGAATTAATCTATAGTTTATTTTTACTTTAAAACCTTCATATATTTAATTTTTATTTTTATATAAAAAACTTTTTTGTTTCTAATATTTTATTTAATTTTGATACTGAATCTCATTACTGAATCTCATTATCATAAATAAATAAAGGTTATAAAAATGAAAAAAATAGGTATTTTTTGGGGAAGTTCAACTGATAATACAACCACAGCAACAGAATTCATGAAAGAATATTTAGAAATGAACGATCATCAAGTAGATATTCATAATATTGCAGATACTGATGTTGATAAGATTCTTGAATATGATAATATTATAATTGGTTGTCCTACATGGCATATAGGTGAATTACAGGAAGATTGGGATTCTGTATTTTCAGATTTTGAGGAACTTGATTTTTCAGGAAAAACTGGAGCGTTTTTTGGATGTGGGGATCAAGTAGGTTATCCTGCTAATTTTCTAGATGCAATAGGTATGCTAGCTGAGCCATTTATGAAAAATGGAGGTTCTCTCATTGGTAAATGTTCTAGAGATAATTATCAGTTTACAGGCTCAAGAGCTTTAGACAAAGATGATAAATTATTAGGTTTAGGTTTAGACTATGATAATGATGATGAAGAAACTTGTGAAGATTTTATGGTTATGTGGTTAGAAGAAATTATTGATGATTTTAAAGATTAAATAATTCATTCTCTAAATAAAATTATTAATTTAAAATCATATTAACAATTGCAACAATATCTAGAATATTAACAATAGTATCGTCATTTAGATCGGCAGCGCTATCATAATTACTGCTTAATACAAGATTCACAGTTAGTATGATATCTTGAATATTTATTACAGTATCTCCATTTACATCTCCATTTAAAGATTGTTGTTCACAGCTTATATTAGTTAAGTACTCAGAAGAGGTAGAAGGTATTTGTAATAATGATTCACATGCACCAGTATCATTCATAATATGAAAGTTTAACCAATTTAGAGTATATTCTTGAACTTCTCCATAAGGATAAGCTGCAAAGCTATGACCTTCATCTGCACCCTCAAACATAATTTTATCTGTAGTTGCAGGCATATTTGAATATATATCCTGTCCAAGCATTCCTTCATAGGCACTTAATTCATTAACCTCCACTTCTCCGGCAAAAATTAAAGAAGGAACACTATGATTAATTAATTCTGGTACTAAACATATACAGAAAATTTCACCTTCATAAGAATCAGCAGGACATAAATCACAATCTTCAAATAAGACAGTAGGATTAAATGAAATAACGGCTTTAATGTAATCAAGTCCATTTTCCTGCGCAATCAAGGCTGCATCATGTGATGCTCCTCCTCCCATAGAATATCCTGATACTATAAAAGTATTTTCATCTATAAGTCCAAAAACAGGAGAATTTAAACGATTGTTTTCTTCAATAATTGTTAAGATACCATCTAATAAGCCCTCTCCTCTTTGGTAATGCGAGTCATTAATTTCATCATTTGGTCCAATCGCCATTGCAATAAATCCATGTGATGCAAAAAAAGTTGCCCAGTTTGACATTGATGAACTCCCTCCACCAAAACCAGGTGTTAATATTATGCTTTTGTATGGTGGATTTCCATTAATAGGGTAATACACTACACCATCTCTATAGTCAGGACCATTCCGAAGCCCATCTGATTCAGAAATGGATGCATATTGATATGGCCCATCAGCATTTCCATTTCCACCGCCGTCACCACCGCCGCCACCAAATTCTTGGCATTGGCCTGTTTCATCATTCCATTCACAATAATCTGACCAATATAAGCAGTCACTTTGATTTAACTCATAGCATTCAGCATAAATGAAACTAAGTAAAATAAAATTGAGTATAATAAGTATATTTTTCATACTAGTAATGTAGAAATATTAATTTATTTGAGAGTATTGATTTTACAACCTTTTACAAATCAAGGCTTAGTTTAATATGATATTAACTAACTGAACAGCATCTGTTACATTTAAAACACCATCTGAATTAATATCTGAAATAATTAAATCTTGATAATCATATGAATTTGGATTAAGTATAAAATAAATTATAATTACAAGATCTTGTATATTAATAATGAAATCAGAATTTAAATCGCCAATTTCATTACATGATAATGTATCCTGAAACCAATATGATTCTTCATCAGTATTTATACACTCAGGATATGGGGGACATAAAGAATTACCAGAAAGATCAAATGCTAAATAGTCTAAATGATTTGTTCCTAAATCACAAATACCATCAGGAATAAAACCGCTTAAATAGTTATATTCCAACCTTAATGTTTCTATTTCTGTTAATTCTACAATCTCATCTGGAATTGGACCTGATAGTTGGCAATATATATAAGCACCGCACATTAAACTAGTTAATCTACCATTTTCCCATTCTTGTATTCCAAGTTCTAAGGGTTCTACCACACCATTCTCATTAGCATTCCATTCATAGTATTCTCCATCAACTCCAATCCACATCCAAGAATCACTAGAATCCATATATGGATTAGGAGAGCCACAATAAGGAGATCCATTACAATCTAAATCAATACCGCTTGCATAACTATTATCAATCATCTTTTGAATTACATTGAAATCTCCTTCATGAAAGCAAAGATTATTAATATTTAGATACCCTGGTTCACATTCATTTGTATGTTCTTCACAATCTGGAAATCCTTGCCAAGATGGGGTACTAGTATTTTCAATTTCTAGGCCATCCTCATCTACGCACCAACAATATCCGGTAGATCCCCAACATTGCATTGGCTCCCAATTACAATCTGATGTGCATTGAGGTATATAACAACCCGTATTCCCATTGCATTCATTTTCTGCTATTTCTAATGCTTCGCAACAGTTTTGGCTATATATGTATCCTGATAATAAGATTAAAAATAATATTTTATTTATTGTAAAGGTGTTATTCATATGTAATCATTATTTTATTAATAGATTTAATATACAAAGGGAATTAAAAAAAACCTTATTTTTAATCTATTATAATTTTAAGAGGTAATTACTTAGATTTTCAGAGCATTTAACTTTTTTCTTTATTCTATATCTATGCTGTTCAACACCTCTTGTAGTTATAGATAGAATACTTGCAATTTCTCTTGTGTTAAATCCAAATTTTATCATTGCGCACACTCTTATTTCAAGCTCTGTTAATTTATCTTTATTTCCATTTAATTTATCAAAGAATTCTGGGTTTAATTCATCGAAAATATTAAGAAAGTGTTTCCAGTCTACTGTGTCATCTAATCTATTATTGATTAATTTTATAGTATTATTAATATCTTTCCTAATATTAGAATCGTTATTAAGAGATACTTCTTTTAGTTTATTTATAATAGATGTTAAAAAATTATTTTCTGATAATGTTTTAATATTTTTTGTAACTAGTTCTCTTTTTTTATGATTTAATTCGAGCTTTAGTTTTGAGTTTTCTTTTTCTTTTTCAATATTATCTATATAAGCTTCTAAGCTTAAAACAGTATTTTGATTTTCATTATTGTAGAATAATTCTTTTTCCTTTATACTTTTTTCTAATGCCTCTGTATACAGTTTGTGGTATTTAAAAGCAGTTTTAATGTCTTTTTTAATTTCCATGATTTTATATAGTTCTAAATAAGCAATCATGATTTGATCAGTAAATTGTTTATAGTTATTTATAACATTTTTATAGTGCTTTATTGCCTCTTTATAATCTTTTTTAATAAAATTAATATTTGCAATTTTTATTAGTCCATCTGGGATTTTATTTATTGCAGATAATTTTATGTTTATATTTAATGCTTCTTCATATAGTAATAATGCTTTTTTATAATCTGCTTTTTTTTCATAGCAAATTGCTAAATCATTTAATATAGTTGGTTTGTAGTTTACATCATTAATTTTATCTAAATATTTTAATGCAGTTTTACAAAGTGTGAAGCATTTATCATAATTTTTTGTAGCAAAATAGTTAGCACTTAGATTTATAATAATAGGTATAAGTGTAGGGTAGTCTTTTTTTTCTGAGCTTAATTGATAAATTTCATTTAAATATTTTAGAGATTTTTTATATTTTTTTAAAGATTGATAGCATATACTTAGATTTAAATTTATTCTTATTGTAGGAATATAGTTGCTCTCACATAAATGTAATATCTTTTGACCTTTATATAAATATTCTAAAGCAATATTATTCAAATTTAGATTGGAATAAATATTTGATAGTGTTGAATAGGCAAAAATTGAGCCATTTACTGCTAATTTGTTCTTATGATAAATAGACTCAAATAGTTGGTATGCATCCGTTGATTTTTTTATTGCATTTTTGATGTTGCCAAGTTCTTGTTCTACCTTTCCTGCTAGTGTGAGATTATGAGCTCTTGAAAATATATTATCATTGCCTTTAGTTAGCGTCCTTAGTCTATTTAATCCTTCTAATCTATCTATATGATTTAACTTATTATTTTCAAATAAATTAATGTGTAAATGATAAAATAATTCATCATTTGTTTTAAAAGATTTCAAATTAACATCTTTTGATATAGGCAGATCTAATTTTTTTATACTATTTGTTATTGTGTTCAAGTTAATCTTCAAAAATTAATTCAATAATAAGAATTACATCTGTTACATTTAAAATTCCATTCATATTCACATCACCTGTACAAATTTGATTTTCATTAAATATAATTTCTCCAATAATGTATTCAATAATGTAAGTAATATCTGCTATTTCAATTAAATTATTTTCATTTACATCTCCATTAGAACCATTCCCTCCGCAAATCCCACAGCTATCAACTTCAATTAAACATTCACCATTGCAGTTAAAATTTAATTCTGCAAAATCACATTCTCCATATTGGAAGTCAAATTCTTCATCATAATTACAGGCATTATGATCCATACATCCTCCTTGCCCAACAATAACACTCCCTGTCATGCCTTGTTCTGCATGGTTTCCAATATCACAATCATATTCATATATTCCTGGAATATTGAAAATATGTGATCCGATTAAACCTTCATATTGCATTATCTCCAATTATATTATATAACATTAAATTGATATCTTAAGAATAAGACAGTATGAACATTTTATATTTACGACAATTTTTCACATTTATTTTGGTGAAAATTTGTCGTAGAAATAAAAGTATGAAAATATAATAATATATATATATGAAGAAAACAGTTAAATCATGTTCTGATTGTAAGAAGTTATTTATTTGTTTATCTAATGATTTAGAAATAAATGTTTGCAAAAAATGTCGTAATGAAAGACAGGAAAATGCACAATTAAAATTGATTGAGTATATGCAGATGAAATATTATAATAAGTTAGCTTCAATAGTTGATAATTAAATGGGGATTTTTAGTATGATATATATTTTATTTTTTTGTTTATCTTTTATTTATTCTCAATGTGATGAATACATTAATCAATTTGAATGTGTTACTAACCTTACATGTGATTGGGTTGAAGATATAGAATCAGGTTCTTGTGGAAATCTTTCTGAATCTGATTGTCAATTAGCTCCTGAATGTAATTGGGAATATGAATGTTTTGAATATGGGTGGTGGTATAATTGGTGCTATGAGGGAGGATATGTATGTAATGGTGGAACATATTCATATGATAATGGCTATTGTCAAGAAATTGAAATGCCTGAATGTTCAGATTCATTAACTGAATCTAGCTGTAATGATCTTGAACAATGTGAATGGGTAGATAGTCAAGTTAACTGTGAAAATTTAAATACAGAAAATAATTGTAATAATTATAATTGTAATTGGAATGAGGATATAGAAACTATTAATTGTAGTACTTTACCAACTTATGGATGGGGCCCAGGAACTTGTGATTATTATTATCCAGATTGTTATGAATATCTTGATTATGGAGGTTCGTATGGTTCATGGAGCACTGCATGTGGTGGTGGTGTAGTTCAGATAGATGAAAGTTATTGTGATGGAGATGCTAGTTATTGTGAAGAAATTATACATGAATCAGGTGATATAAATCAAGATAATATTGTGAATATTCAAGATATTATTATTGTAATAAATTTGATTTTAAATGGAGAATTAGATTTGACAGCTGATATTAATTTTGATAATACTGTAAATGTTTTAGATGTAATACAATTGGTAAATATAATATTAGATAATTAAGGGGAGATATATTTTTATGAATAAATATTTAGTGATAATCTTAATGCTATTTAATTCATTTTTATATTCACAGTGTTCTGAATATACTAGTCAATTTCAATGCCTTGGTAACCTTACATGCAATTGGGTAGAAGATATTGAATATGGAAATTGTTGGGAATTATCTGTTAATGATTGTTATGATTATCCCAATCAGTGTTATGTAGATTCAGAGCCAGGCTGGTATGATTCTTCAGGCCCATATTGTACAGGTGGAACTTATCAAATAAATAATAGTTATTGCGAAGAAATTTCAATGCCAGAGGAGTGTTCAGAAATGGAGCAAACCCAATGTGATAATAATTTTGCTTGTGAATGGATTGAAGATGTTACAGATGCCTCTTGTTATTATGCATTCGGTAGTTATTCTGAATGTATAGCTAATGGATGCCTTTGGTATAGCTCTGGTACATATAGCTATATGGGTTCTCATTGTTATGGGACATATCAAGTAAATAATAGTTATTGCGAAGAAATCTCAATGCCTGAGGATTGTTCAGAAATGGGTCAAATTGAATGTGATAATAATTTTGCTTGTGAATGGATTGAAGATGTCCAGTATGAAAATTGTGGAGGATTATCTGAAAATGCATGTGATTCAAACCCAAATTGTTACTATGATTGTGAATTTTATCATGGTAGTTGTGCAGGCTGTTGCTATGGTAGCTGTTTAGGGGGAGCATATGAAGTAGATAATAGCTATTGTACTGAAATCCCAATTGAAGAAATTGATTGTTCTGAATTAGATGAATCTTTATGCAATGATGATAATTATGGTCAAGATTGTGTGTGGACATCTGAATCTGATTATATCAATTGTAATACCATAGCTGACAATCAATGTGGTTCTTATGATGGGTGCTGGTTGCAACAAGGAGAGTGTTTACAATGGGGCAGCTGGTATACTTGGATGTGTTATCAATATGATTATCAATGTGTTGGCGGTGTAGTTGAAATCGATACTAGCTATTGTGAAGAATTTGAGTATGAATTAGGTGATGTGAATGGTGACTTTATTGTTAATGTTATTGATATTGTTGTAATCGTAGATTTAGTTCTTTCAGCAGAATATGATTATTTAGCTGATGTGAACAATGATGATCTAGTAAGTATTTTAGATGTAATTGTTTTAATAAATATAGTATTAGATAATTGATTTATTCCCGATAAATCAAAAGTTCCTATCGCATCCTTCTTCTATATAAGGGCCTTTTGATTATAAACAAAAAAGCCTCTGTTAATACAGAGGCTTTTTAATTTCAAAAGAAGCCCAAGAAGCAAAAAGAAAGTAAGGAAGTACTTTTATTTTTATTGTTGGTAAAAGTTCTCAGGCTCCTTTTAGATTTATTGCAATCTACAAGCAATAGGTTTTAGAACATGTATCCAAGACCCATTCTCATGATGTCTTCATCATCTTTGCTGCCTGTTTCAAATTTAATTGCGATATTGTTTGCAGGTTTAAATGTTACACCAAATAATGAAATTTCAGTGTCATCACCCATATCATCTTTATTGTAAGCACTAGTTCTAGTCCATAGATAAAGATCACCATCACATTTAACTAAGTCAGCGATATTATAACCTAAATCAAGATAGTATCCTGAAGAAGATTCAGCTTTTGGATTATCTGTGTAATCTATTGTACCATATTCAAATCTAGTATATAGATTATTTTTAGTATATGTAGCATTAACTTCTGTTAATTGCACACCTATTGTTGATGCCTCAGTTGCAGGTGTTACAACAGCACCCCATGTTCCAGCATCTTCATCATACTCCCATGAATGAGCTTCCTCTACAGCGCTAACAGGCGCATCATTCATAGTTACAGAACCACCAACTTTAAGACCTTCCATTCCAGTCCATGACATTTGTAATGTTTTAGTCCAGTCAGTAGTTTTTGAATAAACACCTTTCATTCTTGCACTTCTTATTCCTGCGCCTATTCCATTACCATCTAAGTCACCAGTCATAGTGAAGTTCCAGTTGAAATCACCCATATTCCCATAAAATGCGAAACCATTATCAAACCATGTTGTTGGAATGATGTGTTTATTATATTCTGGTCTTTCAACACTCATGAATGTTGGAGGCTCATGGTATTCATTAGTTATTCCAGCAGGTACTAATAATACACCACCTTTAAATCCCCAGTTTCCATCCCAGTAATTTAAGTGAGCTTGTTCCATAGCAAGATAACCACCGTCACCATCACTATAAACCATGTTATGCTCAATTTCAATCTCTGACATTAGAGACCATTTATCATTAAAAACATGTTTGATGTAAAAGATAAACCTGTGAAAATCAAGTTTACCATCTCCATCATTAGCTTCCATGTCATAATGTAATTCTCCATAACCACCAAGAGTAGTTGATGAAGTAACAAACTCGTCTGCAAAAGACACAGAAACGAATAAGCTTATTATTAATAATAACATTTTTTTCATTATGTTTTTACCTCTGATTAGTTAACAAAATCAAACATGAGAACAATAATGAGAATCATTCTCATCTTATATATTAAGTATATAAATTATTATAATGCAAATAAAAAAAGTTTTATTCGAATTAGTAGTCGAAATAATTTACTATTAAATGAGATTCAGTCGCATTAAATTAATGCTATGAATAGTTATATCGAACAGTTAAGTAGAATTAAGTCTGCATGGAATAGTTTTAAAGCTGATCCAAAAAATAAAAAAATACGCATTAGAGATGCTGCTAATCAATTAAATGTTAGCGAGGCAGAATTACTAAGTACTGAAGTTGGTGATAATGTGTTTTATTTGAAAATTGAAAAGTATAATTTGTTTTTTAAGGATCTTCTAGATGCTGATAGGTTGATGTTTTTAATTCGGAGTAATTATGTAGTTCATGAAGTTATTGTTAATACATCTGATATAGATATAAAAGATAACAGTTTTATCTATATTGATAAAGATTTTCCTATTGTTAGATTTGATTCTCATTTATTTCATTATGTCTTTTTTGAGCAAAAAACGCATGCAGGAAAAGAACTTAAAAGTTTCCAGATATTTGATGTAAATGGTAATGCCATACTTAAAATTTATTTAAAAGGTAAGGCGTTTTCCTGCTTTGATCAGATTGCAGATAAGCATAAATGCGAGTATGATTATGCTATTCAAAAAAATAAATCTAATGATTTTAGCAATAGTATTAAAAAGGGTGATATTTCTTTAGTTAAAACAGATTATGATTTGACTCTAAAATTTAGTTTAAATAAGAAAATTGATATAAAGGGTGATGTGCTAAGGTATCTTTTAGAGAATAGCTCTAGTAGAAAAAATCCAATACAAATTCATGCCTTTGGAGAGACTGTTATACAATATTATAAAGGTAAAATTAAGAATGTTGTTGATTTTGGTCCATGGATTAATGTAATTGATAAAAAATTTAATATTCATATTTTTGAATCTAAAATTACAAGTGCAGTAGTTAGTGAATATATGGATGCTGGAAATTTTTTGTTTGTTGTTGACTTTTTTGATATTGATAATAATAATGTGCTTGGTTTATGTCCAGTTGAAAATTATGAAGATGATTTTAATGATATAGTAAATGATTATATAAGGAGTAATAAATGATTAAGAATAAAATTATATTAATTTTAATTATACTTATAGGTCTAGTATCATCTGCTTCCAAGGAAAGGATGATTACTATTGGAGGTTGTGTTACTGAAACTGTATTTGAATTAGGAGCAGGAGGTTTTGTGGTTGCTGTTGATCAATCTAGCACTGCTCCAATTGAAGTAAAAGAATTGCCCCAGGTGGGATATATAAGAGCTATATCTAGTGAGGGCATATTATCTATGATGCCTACTAAAATTTTAACAACAACTGATATGGGTCCTAAAAAGGTAGTTGAGCAAATTCAAGACAGCGGAGTTAGTTTAGAAATTTTTAAATCTCCTCATAGTTTTGATGAGATATTAAATCTTGTTGATCAAATAGCTGAATATTTAGATTTAAGCTCAAGAGGTGATAGTATTAAAAATCAGATGAAGTCTGTTAAAAATCAAATAGATAAAATAAAAAGCGATAGAAAGCATATACCAAAAATAGCTTTTTTTATGAATCCAACATCTAATTCATATAATGCAGCAGGAGTAGATACGAGAGCTGATTATTTAATTGAATTTTTAGGTGGAAGTAATATTTTTAAATCAGGGTTCAGTAGATATAAAAAGGTAACTAGTGAAGAAATTATAAATTTAAATCCTGATATAATTTTAGTTGGGAGTATTAGATCTGATTCTAAGCTTTCTGATTCAGTGTTTTTAACTAATCCAGCATTTAAAAGTGTATCCGCTGTTTCTAATGAGAAAATCATTTATTTAGATATGGGTAAGTATTTGACTTTCGGTCCTAATTTTGTTAACCATGTATTATCGTTGATGAAAGTTGTTAGTATCGAAGATGAATAATATTTATTATAAAAGTTATTTATTAGTTTTAATGATGATGTCCTTGATAGCTTTATCTTTATTTTCTATTACATTTGGGCCAGTTGAAATAACATTAAATCAGATAAGTGATATTGTTTTATATAAAATTGGAATTTTATCTGAAAGCTATACTTTTTCTAAAATTCATGAATCTGTCTTATTAGATATTAGGCTTCCAAGGATAATTATGGCTATTTTAGTAGGATTGGGTTTGGGTACTGCTGGTGCAATTTTACAAGGTTTGTTCAGGAACCCTCTTGTTGATCCTGGGTTTATTGGAGTGTCTAGTGGTGGTGCTATTGGCGCTATGGTTGCCATTATGTTTTCTCATCATATTTATTTATATCTTCCTGCTATGTTATCTCCATTTATTTTACCTATTTTAGCTATGATGGGTGCTTTTGTAACTACAATGATGGTTTATAAAATGTCAAAAGTTTCTAATAAGACAAATATTATGGCTATGTTATTATCTGGAATAGCAATTAACGCCTTATCTGGCTCAATTATAGGGTTATTTGTTAGTATGTCTTCAGATACAGAACTACGCAGTTTTACATTTTGGACTTTGGGTGGATTAGATATGGCTGATTGGAATATTGTAGGTATAGTTAGTTTATTTATAGTCATACCCTTTTTAATTGTTTATAAATTGCAATATCAGATGGATATTTTTATGCTTGGAGATGCTGAATCTGAACATTTGGGTGTAAATGTTGAATCATTGAAAAAGAAAATTATATTAATATCTTCAATCGTAGTTGGAGTATCTGTCTCCTTTTGTGGGATGATTGGATTTATAGGCCTTGTAACACCTCACCTAATACGTTTATTTATTGGTCCTAATCATCGATATTTAATTCCAGGGTCAGCTATATTGGGGGCAATATTACTTGTTTTATCTGATTTGATTTCAAAAACCATAATATCCCCAGCTCAATTGCCTATTGGTGTTGTTACTTCAGCTATAGGAGCTCCATTTTTTGTATGGCTGATTTTAAGTCAAAAAAGAAGGTTTAATTATGCAGAATAAAACATTAATAAAATTAGATTCTGTTAATTATTCTATTAATAATAAATTGTTAATAGAGGATATATCTTTCAGTGTTAATAATGGTGATATGGTAAGTATTATTGGTCCTAATGGTTCAGGCAAGAGCACTCTTATTAAGTTGATTACAGGTGAATTAAGTGTTACATCAGGAAATGTTTTTTTTAATAATATTAAAATTGATGATTGGAGTTCTTCGGAATTAGCTTATTACAGATCTGTTTTACCGCAATCAAATTATTTAGCTTTTCCATTTTCTGTATTAGATATAGTTAAAATGGGTAGATATCCAATAAAAGATAGTACTAGTTCTGAAAATGAATTGATATGTAAGAAGATTTTAGAGGTATTTGATTTAAGCTCACATATTGATCAGAATTATATGACCTTATCAGGTGGAGAAAAACAAAGAGTCCAATTAGCAAGAGTTTTCTCGCAGATATGGTCAGATAATAATTATGATAATAGAGTTTTGATTATTGATGAGCCAACTTCGTATTTAGATATTAATCATCAATGTTGCTTGTTTGGTTTTCTTAAATCTATGAATAAAAAAGGGTTGACTATCGTTATGGTTTTACATGATTTAAATCAGGCTATAATAAACTCAAATAAAATCATAATGTTGAAACAGGCAAAGTTAGTATCATATGAACGCACAAATAAAATAATTGATACTGAAAAATTAGAAGAAGTTTTTGATGTAAAATTAAAATTAATAAAAAATGAAGAGTCAGATAGAATGTTTGTAACATATTAGTGAGATAATTAACATAAACTATACTAGAGGGGGTATAATAATGGATGAAAAATTATCAAAAGCAATAAAGGAAAAAGAAAAAATACTTAAAGAAATGGATAGTGTTATTTTGAGTACCGTTGATGTTGAGGGGGTCCCGAATTCAAGTTATGCTCCGGTAGCTTCAGATGAAGATGGTAGTTTTTATATTTATATAAGTGAGCTATCTAAGCATACTCAAAATTTACTTAATAATGATAAGGTTTCTTTAATGATTATTGAAGATGAGTCTAAGGCTGAAAATTTATTCGCAAGAAGAAGGTTGACTATGAATGGGAAATCTGAAGAGATTATAAGGGATAGCTCAGATTGGAATCAAAAAATACAATTATTAGAAAATAAGTTTAAAGAACAATTATCTTTTCTTAAAAATCTTACTGATTTCCATTTATTTAAATTGACTCCTACTGATGGACTCTTAGTTCATGGTTTTGGAAGAGCCTTTAGGCTCGTTGGTCCTAGCTTAAATAAGATTAAACATTTGAATGATAAGGGCCATACGGAGAAAAAGTAGTTTTTAAAATAATTTAAATGATTTTACTTTTCGACTAACTAGTTGGTATATTATATTAACGCTATGAATTATATACTTAAATTATTATTTTTATCAGCATTATGCGCAATAGGTCCATTTAAAGGTCAGGTTGTAGATGTTTCTGACAATCCTATTAAGAATGCTAACGTTCAAATTGTTGATATGAAAAATTCTTCTACCTTAACAGATGAAGATGGTTATTTCATTATTGATTCTATCTTAGAAAAAGAATTTTCAGTTAAAGTTTCTCATATAGGATATGAAGATAGTATTACGCCCATTGATTATTCTTCTGATGAGTTATATGAAATAATACTTTTTGAAACTCCTGTAGAGTTAGATCGTATATTAGTTACAGGATTAAGAAAAGAAGCTTATGTTAAAGATACTCCCGTTTTAACTCATGTTATTAATTCTAATGATATATCAAATACAACCTATACTAATGTTAAAGATATTTTAGAAATGAAATTACCCAATGTTCAAAATGTAGTCTCAAGTCATGCAGGGACTAGTAATAATAGAGTCAAAATTCAGGGTTTAGATAATAAATATATTTTATTCCTTATAGATGGAGCAAGGGTTTCTGGTGAGTTTGCAGGCAATTTAGATTTTAATATGTTGAATTTATCAGATGTAGATAAAATTGAAATTGTAGAAGGAGGAATGTCTAGTTTGTATGGATCAAGTGCAATAGGCGGAGTTGTAAATATTATAACAAAGAAAAAGCAGAATCCTTATTGGCTAGATATATCCTATTTAAATGAAGACCCAATGGTGATTTCACAGTCATTAGCATTTGGACTTAACTATAAAAATATACATTATAATATTAATATAGATAAAAAAGAATCTGATGGCTATGATTTAACTCCACTTGAGAATAATGTTATGGGTCCTTTGATTAAAACATTAGAAGCGTATAAGACTATATCAGTTAAGCATGGTTTTACCTATAATTTTTCAGAAAATACCTCTGTTGAGCTAAATGTTAAAGATTATTCGAATGAAATATATCAATATGAAAGTCATCTTTGTCAAATGGGTTGTCAGAATCCATTCTCTTATTATAAAACTTATAAAAATAACTCTCCTAGATTTAAAGATAATAGGTATGGTTTCAAGTTTCTTAATAAGAATGAAGAGTCAACATTCAAAGTTTTTTATAATTTTGAGGAGTATAGAAAAAACAGTCATTTTTTCAATTATTCATATGAGTCTTGTTCTTTAACTGACTGTAATAATCCAGATAATTTAATTGAGGCTGAATTTTTAAATGCGACTAATACAAATGAAAGCCTTTTAGTTCAATATGACTTTCAGTTTAATGCCCATAATTTAACTTTTGGTTTTGAAAAAAATGATGATGAATATGCATCTTTTAATATATATAAGTATGATTTGGGAGATGTGAATAATGATGGTGAGTGTGGAGATGATATAGATGATTGTTTAGTTGAGTCTATATTTAATAGTCAAAATGGAATTAAGCAATTTAGTAAAAAGGCATTTTTTATAGGTAATCAAATAAGTTTAGATAATGATAATATATTTTCTGTTTCTATTAGGAAGGTTAAATCTGAAAACTATACAGATAATCTGGTTTATTCAATGGCCTATTTGTTTACTAATAATTCAACTCGCCTACATGATGTAAGGTTTAATTATAGCAAGGGATTTAGAACTCCCGCTATTAAAGAATTGTATTATAATTTTCAAGGTCATAGCCCTCCTGTGATTGGCAACCCTGATTTAGAACCAACTACTAATGATTTTTTCTCTATTTCTTTTGATAAAAAAGATTTAGATAAAAATTATTCATTTGAATTATTTTATAATGATATAAAGAATTTGATAGGCGTTAAGTCTACTGTTGATGAATTTGATAATAATATTTTACTTTATAGTAATTTTAGTTCAGTCATTTTTTATGGTATCAATTGTCATTATGAAAGTCTTCTTAACGATAAAAATAATATAAAGTTTGTGTATAATTATACTCATCCAGAGTCTGATAATAAAGAGGCATTAGAGCTTATATCTGAACATTCTTTAGCTTTGAATTATTCATATAAAGTTATAAAAAATAAATTTAATATATCTGTTAACATGAAATATTCAGGAGATAAGATTATTTATGATGGTGATGATATTATAACGTTGGAAGATTATATTATGGCAGATGCGCTTGCAAAAATTAAAATTAATGATTATGTAGGTTTAAAATTTGGTTATAAAAACTTATTCCACTATAAAGATGATAGGAGATTTTTAAGTGATAGTTATGAAAAAGATCTTTTATCGGCATATGATCCTGGTGGAAGATTTGTAGTTGGAATTGATTTAAAATTCAAGTAAATAGGAGTGGGAATATTATGATGAAAAATAGTATAATTATGTTATTATGTTGTGTACTGTATGCTCAAGAAGAATATTTTGTAACAATACCAGCCACTAGTTATTCAGATTGGGTTTATTATTCATTCTCAACTCATAGCGTAGTTTTAGTTGATTATCCTGAAAGTTCTCTTGAGTGGGATTTAGCTTTTCAGAGGAAGCATATTAAAACTAATAGTGGGCTTTCTGGTCCCGGATATGGAGGTGCCATTGTTGATTCTGTAGGGACTTTAGATTCAGGAGCTTATACATGGATTGATCATTGGACAGAATTAAATGAAGTGCCTGATTATGGTAGTGGTGTTAATTGGCTAGAAGATGGTATCCATAATGATTTTTATGATCTTACTACTCATACTTTTGTTGAAGGCATTAAAAACCCTGCTCTTAATTCATGGGGATGGTTTGATGAAACCTATGTTCTTAATCCTACTAATTATGTTATGTTTGTTAAAGCTGCTAACGGTCAGGATATTGTTAAGTTTTGGGCCTATAATTATTATGCTAATGGTTCAGGTGGAAATGTTTCAATTCGTTATCAGGTAGGAATAGATAATCCTGATGCTGATCAATGCTTTGGAATTCCTGGAGATACCAATGATGATGGAATAATTAATGTGGTTGATGTTGTTTCTACTGTTAACTTTATATTATCAGATCCATCATTTTCAGATGATATATGCTTATTTGATTACAATGAAGATAGTATCGTTAATGTTGTTGATATTGTAGGTCTTGTAGGCTTTATACTTGGAGAATAGCTTTAAAAAATCTAAATAAAACCTCATTATTTCATATTTCGACTAATGATTCGAAATAGTTATTGCATTTAATTTTAGTTCTTTTTTAATTTACCTATCTGAGATTCATTCTCATTATATGTAAATGTTAAACAAAGGAACTTTAAAATGAAGAAAATAATAAATATTTTTATGTTAACTGGATTCATCTTTGCTGCTTGTCCAGATGGATTTTATGAAGATGACAATGGAACATGTTGGATGCCATATTGTTATGATTATGTATCTCATGCTGTATCATATGATACGGATGAAGTAGATTGTACAGGCCCAACAGAAATGTGGGTTATTCCAGGGTCAGAAGGAGATCCATATTGGAATAGTTATTCTGATGGTAACTGTCCTGGTAATTATATGGCAGATGATTGTGGCCATTGTTGGAGTAGTTTTTGCTATTCATTTTTTAGTCCTGGTTTAAATGGTGATCCTGCTCATAGTGTTTACTATGATTTATCAATTGATGAATGTGAAGGCTATGGATATAATTATTATTCTCCTGATCATCCTTCTAATCCCTACTGGAATTCAAATTGCACAACAGACTGCAATGGTGTTGCTAATGGTGATGCTATGCTAGATGACTGTGGTGATTGTCAATCAGGTTATTGTTATGACTATGTTACACATGAAGTTTCATTTGGCGCATGTGATGGTGCTACTCAAATGTGGGTAGATCCTGATTCTCCATCAAATCCATATTGGAACGGATCTTGCTCACAAGACTGTAATGGTACTTGGGGTGGTGATGCTACAGAAGACTGCAATGGTGATTGTGGTGGTTCAGCAATGATCGATGATTGTGGTGATTGTCAATCAGGTTACTGTTATGACTATGTTACACATGAGGTTTCATTTGGCGATTGTGATGGAGCTATGGAGATGTGGGTTGATCCTAATTCCCCTTCTAATCCATATTGGAATGCTTCTTGTACTGATGGTTGTGGTGATGGAATTTGTAGTGAAGATGAAAATTATTATACCTGTCCAAACGATTGTTCTGAATCAGACTGTAATGGCGTTCCTGGTGGTGATGCTATGGTAGATGACTGTGGTGATTGTCAATCAG
>CETH01148717.1_pt1 | contig 38930 bp, 38 predicted proteins | sample 361461 | NCBI WGS metagenome assembly CETH01 (sample SAMEA2622695, study PRJEB7988) | marine metagenome | isolation source: saline water (ENVO:00002010), including
TTTAAATTACGACTTGTTGTCTACGTATCTCTTTATTATCTTATTAACTGTTTAAAGAGCATAGTAACCCCTCGAAAATATGAAGTACATATAATAGAGGATTACACTTTTCTTTCAAAAAGAACTTAGGCCTATAATAGTATAAAAATTCCTTGTCAAATCATAAAAAAAAAAAATTTTTGCTAGTTTTCTGGGGATAATTTCAGAGGCAAAATCAATAATGCTTTACACAAAAGAATCTGAGAAAAAAAAGAATGTTTTTATATGTATAAATTAAATTTTTTGGTTGCGGGGGTAGGATTTGAACCTACGACCTTCAGGTTATGAGCCTGACGAGCTACCGGGCTGCTCCACCCCGCGATATTAATATAGACTGTTATTACGATGTTCTTAAAATATCAAGACAAAATAGTTAAAGTGATAAGAATAAATATTTAAATAATTCATAAAATCAAAAATTTTAAAAAAAAAATATTAAAAATTTTTTTAGTGATTCATATTTATTATAGGCCTTAAAACTTTACCTTTTTTAAAATCATTTATTGCTAAATTTATATCTTCAAATTTATATTCCTTATTAAAAATATTATTTAAATTTATTTTACTATTTTTAATTATTTTTACATATTTTTTTATATCCTTTTCAGGAAATGAATCCCCACCCCATGATCCAATAATTTTTTTTCCTAAAATAAGATCATAAGGATCAATTTGAATTTTTAAATTCTTAGGAGGATGAGAACAAAAAATACAAGTGCCATTATTTTTAATTAAATCAAAAGATTTTTGAATAGTTTCAATCTTTCCTGCGGTATCAATAACATAATCAAATTTATCTTTGGTTTCTTTTTTAATTTTGTTTACATTTATTACAGTATTTGCACCCATTTTTTTTGCTAACTTCAATCTAGATTTATTAATATCTATTATAGTTATAGATTTAAATTTATAATATTTTGCAGCAATCAAAGAAAAAATACCCACACCACCAAATCCAAAAATGCATAAATTTTTATTAACTTTATCCTTAATTTGATTTACAATCATTCCCATACCTGTTGGAATAGCACAGCCATATAATGATGCGGTATATTTTGAAATATTTTTAGGTTTTAATATCAATCTATTTTCAGAAATAATTGCGTAATTGCTAAATGTTGTTACTGGTCCAGCATTATATTTCTTTTTACCACAACAAAAAGTTGTTCCACTTGTATTAATTCCAGAATTTTTAATCCAACCAATAATTACATAATCATTAACTTTGAATTTTGAAACTTTTTTTCCCAATTTTATTACGCTCCCACAACCTTCATGTCCTAGCAAGTGAGGTAAATATTTTTTATTGTCTCTGTGTCCTTGAATTTCCATAATTTGACTGTAACAAATGCTAGTATAATCAATTTTAACTAATACCTCTCCTGATTTTAACCTAGGCAAATTAATATTTTCTATAATTTTCAATTTTTTATTATAATTTTCAAGAATAGCTGCCTTCATAAAATTATCATTTTAAAATATAATCAATATCTTTTAAAATCTCTTGTTTAGATATTAATTTACCTGTTCCAAGATTAGCTATACTTTTTCCTGCCATCACACTTCCAATTAACAATGTAAGATTTGTATCGACACCTAAAGCAAATAATAAAGAAGTTATTCCAATCATTGAATCTCCAGCTCCTACCCTGTCAACAACCTTATTGGCAAAAGCTGGACATGTTATAAATTTACTATTTTTTAAATTAATAATACCTTCTTTACCTAAAGTTATTGATAAATTATCTAGCTTCATTTCATTTTTTAATTTTTTCATTAAAAATTTAGTATTATCTGAATTTGTTTTGAAATGATTTTGTAATTCACCTTGGTGTATACATAAATAATCTGCACTTTTATATTTCCCTAAATTATATGAATTATAGTTTAATGAGTTTAATTGAGCATTCAGAGAAAAATATTTAGATTTATTTTTAATTAATTTAGCTATCTTAGATGATATAATTCCATGACCGTAATCAATTACTAAAACTAAATCAAATTTTTTAATATTTTTACTTAGAATGTTGGAGAAGTTCTTCTCATCAACCTTCGTAAGAGGTTCATCATTTATATCATAAATTCCCATAATTTTACTTTTAGTATAATTATCAACCAATCTAGATTTGAGTATAGTAGGACTATTATTTTTTTTTATAAATTTATATTCAATATTATTATTAATATTTTTTTTTAAAAAATTTAATTCTTGATTTTTGCTTCCAATAAATGAAATTAGTTTTATTTTATTGCTAAAAGTAGATAAGTTATTAGCTACTGATATTATGCCACCAGCATATTTTTCAGATTTAATTTTTTTGTTAACTAAAATTGGTTCTTTACCAGATTTACCTACAGCATCAGAAAAAATATACTCATCTATTATAGTTTCTCCAATAGTAAGAATTTTTAAATCTTGTAATTTGTCTAAAATATCAATTATTTTGTTGAAAGAATATTTTTGTTTTATTTTCTTAATGTAAACAGATTGCTTGTTATTAAATACGTCATATTCTTTATTTATTATTTTGCTTGAGCTATAAATTTTACCTAACCCAAATATCATCTTACCTCCAATAGAGACTAAAGCTTTTTTTTCTTTTAAGAGGTTTTTATCAATATTTTGAACTTTTTTATAATCTATACCTTTAACATAAAAATTAGGCTTAAGTTTTTTTATAATATTTTCTGAAGTAGAATAATTATTAATATAAACATAATCAACAAAAGATAATGCTGAGATAGCTTTTGCTCTTATATTTTCATTGAAATAAGGTCGATTAAAACCTTTGTTAACATATTTATCTGATGTAATTGAAACAAATAAAATAGAACCAAGTTTTTTAGCATTTTCTAAGTACTGTATATGACCATAATGAAGCAAATCGAATACCCCATGACAATGCACAACAGTTTTATTAGAAAAAATTTTTAATTTAGATTGTAAATTTTTATCACTTATGATTTTCATATAATTTCAAAAAGGTCCCTTGAACCAATCACCTGGAATATCATGTAATTTAGGTTCATTTAAAATATTAATTTTTTTGTCTTTTTTTAATTTAAACATTTTTATTACCTCTTCTACAATATTTTTTGATCTTATATAAAAATTTTTGGTTAAACCAAAACTGGTAGGTTCTGGAATATCAGGCATTGCCAATCTTTTTGGTGGGCAAGAAAATAAAGAAAAATTGTTTATCAATAAATTTGAAATTATATCAGATGAAATAGAACCTTTAGTGAAACCGGGATCTACGACTAACAATTTCTTTGTTTTATTTAGAGATTTTTTAATATTTGACCAATAAAATGGATTTGCAGAAATCAAATCAATCACTTCTGCATCAATTTTATAATATTTTTTTAAAAATTTAGCAGCATGTAATGCTTCAATAGTCATGTAAGACATAGAAATAATTGTTAAATCTTTACCTTTCTTAATAATTTTTGATCCATATATTTTTTTTATTTTATTGTTAAAATTTACATTGCCCATTACTCCATGAAGCCATCGATGCTCAATAAATATTACTGGATTAGGATCAAAAATAGATGCAATTAATAAATTATAAGCATCTTGTGGTTTAGTTGGCATTACAACTTTTAATCCTGGTATATGTGAAAAAATTGAATGTAAATTTTGAGAATGGGTTGGCCCTTGCCCCCATCCTCTTCCAACAATTAGTCTAATTGTAATAGGAACACTTATTTTTGATCCAAACATATAATGATATTTAGAAGCACTATTTATAAGTTGATCTAATGCCAAAAGAAAAAAATCAAGTCTCTGATGAGTTACTACAGATCTGACGCCATCAAGTGAAGCACCAATACTTATTCCTGTTATTGCATTTTCTGATGTTGGAATATCAAAAACTCTTTTACTTCCATATTTTTTTTCTAAACCTAACGTTGTCCCAAAAACTCCTTTTGGATCTGTAACACCCAAACCATAACACATTAAATTTTTGTCATTTTTCATTGAAAAATTAAGAGCCTTGTTTATTGCATCTGAAAATTTTGTTATTTTTCTATTTTTATTGAGCATAAAGACCTTTGTATGCTTCTTTTTGTTTTGGAAATTTACTTTTTTCTGCAAAACTAAAGGCAGAGTCTATTTCTTTATTCACAGAATTTTCTATTAAAAGTAATTTATTTTTATTAAGCTTATTTTTATATTTTTCTATAGGATCATTTTTTTTCCAATAATTTAATTCTTTTTTTGATCTGTAATTTAAATCGTCATCATCATTAGGCCCACAATGTTCTTTAAATCTATATGTATAAAATTCAATAAATTGAGGTCCAGAACCACTTCTTATTAAATCAATTGTTTTTTTTAAAATTTTATATGATTGTAATGGATTAAATCCATTACAATACGCTGATCCAGCACCAATAGATTTTACCATATTATATATTTTTCTATTTGTAGGCTGTCTAACTTGTAAATTACTATAAACAGAGTATAAATTGTTTTCGCATATAAATAATATTGGAAGTTTTTTGATTATTGCAAAATTAAGAGATTCATAAAAAACTCCTTCTTCGGTTGCCCCTTCTCCCATAAAAACTGTACTAACCTGTTTAGTTTTTTTAAGTTGAGAAGATAGCCCCAACCCTACTCCCAACGGTATACTATTACCAACTATAGCTGAAGAGCCCATAAAATTTACATCCAAATCTATTAAATGCATTGACCCTCCTTTTCCTTTACTGCAGCCCGTTTCTTTACCATATATTTCGGCAATAAGAGCATTCATATTACCACCTTTAGCTAAGTAATGTGCATGTCCTCTATGGGTGCTAACAGCAAAGTCATTTTTTTTAATACATAAACTATATGCAGCTGCAACTGCCTCCTGACCAATAGATAAATGTGTAGGGCACCTCATTTTTCCTTCATGATATTTTAAAGCTATTCTGTCTTCAAACTTTCTTATTCTATACATTTCTTTGTATAGCTTAGTTATCAATTGAGTCATGGAATAAACCAATAATAATCGCCAGAATACCCGTTGGATTTAAAAAATTTTTTCCAATCTTCAACTGACATAATTGTTTTTGCAGTTAAATTCCATGCAAACATTCTCTTTTTTTCCTCATCATTATTATATGCATCAACAGTAATAAAACTCTTCCCTTTGCTAACTCTTTCTATCTCTCTTATTGCTTTAGCACATTCATCAATTTCAAGATTATGAATAGTATTTATTGATATAACTGCATCGAAAAAATTATCTTGATAAGGCAAGTTATTAGCATTAGCCACTCTAACATTTTTTTTTACCTCAGAAATACAGTTCTCAACAGCGTAAGTTGATATATCTATTCCGTACAAATTTAATTCTGGTAAAATTTGAAAAAAATCATAAAGCATAAAGCCTTTGGCGCAACCAACATCTAAAAGATTGTTTCCATTTTCCAATTTCCAATACTCAAGAAAAGTCGGAATAACAGGGCCCCAAAATCTTGGATTGTAAGTAAAGCCACCATAACCATAACGCCTTTCTCCATCAAAGAATTCTTTTCCAAATTTTCTAGCAACACTTCTTACTTCTTCGGTTTTTTCTTCTAATCTTAAATTAAGATCTCTTTTAGTTTTTGGATAGTTTTTTAGTAAATCAATTTCTTTGCCCATAAATTATAAGACTTCTTTCATTACTTTTACGTTATAATATTTTTTTTCATCTAATATCATTTTATTTTGATATTTATGCATTATTTCATTTATTGCATCATCAATTGAAAATTTTCTTTTAAAGCCAGTTGATAATAGTTTATCAGAATTCTGTCTGTAAGATCTTGGATCATTTGATTCTCTCACTTCTATCGAAGCATCTGATATTTTTTTAATTTTTTCTGCCAGATCTATAATTGCAATATTTTCAAAGCCAGCATTATAGCATCCAATGGGTAAATTAGGATTGTTTATAAAATGTTCATAAACTCTTACCATGTCATGAATATTGATATTTGGCCTCGTTTGATTTCCACCCAATACAGTAATCTTACCTCTATTTAATGCTTGAAAAGTTAACATATTAACACTTATGTCTAATCTCATTCTTGGAGAATAGCCACAAACAGTAGCTGGTCTAATACAATAGACATCAATATTTTTTTGATGACTTAACAAAACACGCTCAGCTATCATTTTTGTTTTATTATAAATTGAAATAGGAACTAAATCGAGATCCTCGGTAACATCTTCTTCATTCTTGATTCCATAAACGCTTCCAGAGCTTGCATAAATAAATTTCTTTACACCAGATTTGATAGCCTTTTCAATTAATATTTGCGAACCCAAAACATTAGTATCCCAAGAAATATTGGGATCAACTTCAACTGATGGATCATTAGCAATGTTCGCAAGGTGAATCAATATATCTATAGAATTTAAACTGTAGTTGTTAACATTTCTAAAATCGTCATTAATTATTTTTAAATTTTTTTGATTTTTTAAATAATTTCCAAACCACATTTTATCAATAATAGTCAAATTATGACCTTCTTCTAATAATTTATGTGTTAAAAGTGTTCCTATATATCCACATCCTCCAGTTATAAATATATTCATTATTTGATATGAATATATTTATGAGGAAGTTTCTTCAATATATTTATCTCTTCCTCAATCCATTTTGTAGTAAACAATAGACCTTTTTCTAAATTATGTGCAGGCTTCCATTTTAAATCGTTTTTTAATTTTTTTGAACTTAAGCTGTAATTTTCATCTTTTCCCAATCTTTCATTTCCAATGCTAACTATTTGTTTAAATGATCTTTTATTTATATTACAAATTGTTTTTACTAAATCTTTAATGGAGTATAACTTATTAGTAGATATATGATATGTGCTTCCAATTTTACCTTTAAATATTATTTTCTCAAGTGCTTTTGAAACATCATCCATATAAATAAAAGATCTAGTAGATTTGCCTCCACCATCTAAAATAATTTTTCTATTTAATTTGCAACAAAGAATAGTTTTTGGAATTATTCTGTATAATTGTTGGCCTGGTCCATAAATATTTGCCGCTCTCGTAAATATCACAGGAAATTTATATGCTTTAAACATATTCATAAGATGAAGATCACAAGCAGCTCTTGAAACAGCATAAGGTGTACTTGGGGAAAAATTAAAATTTTCACTTATGTTAGTAGTAGTTGAGCCGTATACCTCAGGTGTTGTAAAATGAATATATTTTTTAATAAATTTAAATTTTTTTAATTTTTCAAAAAAACTAACTTGACCTATTAAATTTGTTTGATACCAATCATTAGGATCAATCCAACTTTGAGCAACCATACCTTGTGAGGCAAAGTTAATGATGTATTTAGGTTTTATTTGCTCTATTATCTTTATTAGATTATTTAGATTTTTGTTAATATCTATTTTAGCAAAGATATTTTTAAAATTTTTTTTATTCCATTTATAAGGTAAAAAAACTCTGTTGAGTTCTTTTCTTCTACTTACACAATACACTTTGTGATTAATTAAGTTTAAATGATTAACAAATGACGAACCTGCAAAAGAATTGCTACCTATTACTAAAAAATCTATTTCTTTCATAAATTCTAAAACAATCTTAATGGTAGCGGAGGAGGGATTTGAACCCCCGACATCACGAATATGAGCCGTGCGCTCTAACCAACTGAGCTACTCCGCCTAGTTATTAATGTTTTTCATTAATGCAATATATTAAATAAATCAATTAAGTAATAAATATTGTATAAAGAACAAAAAAAATTTTATTTTTTATATATAAATTCTTTAATATTCTTCTTTATTCAAAATAAAAATATGGATATGACCCAGGAATAAATTTTAAATCTAAATCATTTGAAATGTTAATTTTTAAATCATCAGTATATTTTTTTGATTTTAGTAATTTTAAAGAATTACCAGATAGGTATTCAAACATTATATTTCCAGCTTTAATTAAATCATCAGAGGAATTATCTAAAAGATCATAATTTTTTGAATAAAATAAATCCTCATAAATTATCTTTGAATTATCTCTTAAAAAATTAATAGGATTCTCTATAGTTTTAGTTGTTTTATTAAAAATTTTTTTACAAAGAATTAGTGTCAATTCATTTGACAATGTTCCAAAATAATAACCTACATCTGTTAATAAAACTGGAATATTTCTTGAAATTGGTATTGTTGCAGGTCCAGATGCTTGACCTATATAAAAATTACAATATGTTAAGACAAATATTTCAAACAATTCTTTTTCTTTAAAAGATGAAGAAGGAAAATAGTTTTCAATACCACAAAATGCATTGTGATTTGTTTCTCCAATTCCAACTACATTGTAACCATTTGATGCAAATAAATTAATTAATGATACATAATTTTTATTATCTCCACTATTTCTTGATAAATTAAAAGAATAATCACCTTTTTTATTTCTTAAACAAACACATATTATTGGTTGCTTAAGAAGGTTATGAAATATTATATTTTGACTTTTTAAAATATTTATTTTTTTATCAATTAATCTAGGCTGTATTGATGTATCTTTTTTTAGTAAATTATAGTAACCTGTATGATTAAATCTACTAACATAATTATTATTTATTAATATTTTTGAATTATAGTTAGGGTTATTAGAATATGACTGTAATTTAAATCTATGAATTATTTTTTTATTAAATAATTTCAATAATATTTTAATAAAAAAATATAAAATTTTATTTTGGTGTTTGATACTAGTATTTATTTCATTTTGTGTTTCAAAAGAAAAATAGTTTAAATCTTCATAGCAAAAAAATAGATTTTTGTTGATATGATTAATAAAAATGAATGTTAAATCATTTTTATATATTTTTTTTGCCCAATCAATTTCAATGCAAGCATGACCAAAGCTTGATCGTAGAGAAATATAACAATTTTTTTTAATTTTATTTTTGTTTATTAATAATGTTTTAATAATTTTTATAAATATGCACGTATATTGAATGAAAGATTTTATATTCATTTTTTTTAATTAAATATTTTAATATAAAAATTTTATTTATTTAACATGTAATTGCCAATAATCAAAAAATCTATATCAGAAGATACAAAAGTTCTTATAGCATCCTCTGGACTTTCAACAATGGGCTCACCAGCTAGGTTAAAACTGGTATTAATAACTGCACCAAAACCAGATATTTTTTTAATTTCTTTTAACAATTTAAAAAGTTTAAGATTTGATTTTTTGTTCACGGTATGCAGTCTAGCCGTTCCATCAACATTTATGGCTTCAGATAGTAAATCTTTATTAGTTTCAATAGGACATATATTAGTCATAAATTCATTTATATATGTATTACTTGTTACCTTGTGCACATCTTCCTGCAATACAGATGGGGCAAAAGGTCTGTAACTTTCTCTAAATTTTATTTTTTCATTCAATATGTTCTTCATATTTTTAAAATTAGTTGAAGCTAAAATGCTTCTATTGCCAAGTGCTCTTGGTCCAAATTCTGATCTATCTTGAAACCAACCTATTACTTTTCCTTTTACAATATTCTTAGCTGTAATTTTGTATATATTATCTAATTTAATGAACTTAAGTCCAGATTGCTTTATTGCCTTTATAATATTAATATTTTTGTATTTTTTTCCTAAGAACACCGTTGGCACACTTTTCATTGGAAGTTTTTTTTGAAAAGAAGCTTTTGCTGCGGCCCCTAAGGATAAACCTCTATCTGATGCTGATGGCATTACGTATAGATTTTTAGATGTGTTAATGAAATCTATTTTTGAATTTGCAAGACAATTAAGTGCGCATCCTCCACTCAAACAAAGGTTTTTCATACCTGTTTTTATTAAAAAATATTTTAGAATTTTAATATAAACTATTTCAAATGCATATTGAACCGATGCTGCAAGATCAAAATGTGATTGTGTAAATGATTTAGTATTAATAGGACGTTTAATATTAATAAATTTTTCTAAATTGGGATGATATTTTGGCTCTTGAATACTAGAATGAAATTTATAATCAAAAATTTTAGAAAAATTTATTACTATTTTTTCTTTTTTTTCATCAAAATATATAAGATTCTTTAAAATTTTAAATCTTGGTTTACCATATGCAGCCATACCCATTAATTTATATTCCCCTTCAATACTTTGAAAACCCAAAAAATTTGTGAAAATTGTGTAAAATATACCAAGAGATCCTTCAAATCCTTCTTCCCAAATTACCTTTAGACCTTTTTTCCTAGAAGCAGTACATACCTGTGTCGAAACCCTATCTCCAATACCATCTAAACTTACTACTAATGATTGTTCAAAATGACTGGAATAAAATGAACCATAATTATGACAATCCGCATGATTAAAAACTAAAATTTTAGGACAATAACCAAAAAGAAATTTAAACATCCGCTCAATCTTAAATTTATTTTTTTTAAATGTTGTTCCATCTAAAGCTATTATATCTATTTGTTTAATTGAAATTTTTAAAAAATTTAAACAATTTTTAATTGCAAACTCAGGAAATCTGCCATTAGAAGTTTTATTTCTATTTACTCTTTCTTCTTCCAAAGCAAAAATTAACTTACCATTTTTAATTAAGGTAATAGATGGATCGTGAGAGTTAGCAGTCAAAGAAGAATGAATACCAAGTATTATCATAATTGGTCATACTCCCTAATTGCAGCAATTGTTTTTTTAACATAATTTATTTTTTGATTAGGTCCACAGGGAGGCATAAAACCATGTGTAGAAAAATAATTAGAATTTTTGAGATTTTTTGCTGTATTCAAATAATAAGCATTTGTTAAATCGGGATGAAAATCAGAAATTTCTATATTTCTTGAATGCAAAAATTTTTTTAATTGATTTCTGTTTTTTGTCACCAGATCAATACACAGGGGTGATTTAGATTTATTTTCTAAAATTTGAGTTTTATTTAAGTTTTTAATTCCTTTTTTATAAAGTTGATAAATTTGTTTTAATTTTTTTTCTTTAATTGCAATTTTATTTACTTGGGATAGAGCGATTGAACTCAATAAATCAGAATACTTAAAATTTAAACTATTAAATAAATATTTATCTTTAAATTTTCTAGTCATGCCGTGATCTCTTAAAATAAGCAATTTTTCATAAATTGATTTTTTATTTGTTAATATAAAACCTCCATACCCAGAAGATATTAGAGAAATCATGCCCATAGAAAAACAACCTATATCACCCCACGTACCTAGATATTTATTATTATATTTTGTATGCATAGCTTTGCACGCATCTTCAATAATAGTAAGATTTTTTTCTTTAGCAATTTTTAAAATTTTATCCATTTTACAAGCATGGCCATGAAAATGAACAGGTATAATTACTTTAGTTTTTCTATTAATTATTTTCTTTATTTTATTTTCATCTAAAGTTGGATTATTTACCTTAGAATCTATTAATTTAATTTTATTTCCAGTTATAGTCGAAGATTGTGCAGTAGCTATCCAAGTATGAGCAGGTAAAATAATTTCATCGTCTTTTTTGAGATTTAGTGAAAGTATTGATAATAATAATGCTGAAGTTCCTGAAGTAGTAACTATACAATATTTAGCTTTATGTATTTTACAAAGTTTTTTTTCTAATTTTATTGTTTCAGATCCCATTGAAAATTTTTTATTAAAAAAAGCTTTTTTTAAATTTGAGAAATCAATACTATCAATTTTAGTATTCCACCAACTTAGTGTTTTATTTTTCATCAAGTCTTTTAATTAAATAGTTATGATCTATTAAAGTCATTCCACCATCTATAACAATATTATTACCCGTTAAGTTTGGAAATTTATTAGTAATAAGATTAAAAATAGATAATGAAATTTCTGAAATATTAGTTTTCTTTTTTAAGGGAATAGATTTTGAATTAATTTTTTTTTCTTTTTTTGATTCTTTTTTTGAACTAATTAGGCAAGGAGATATTAAATTACTTTTAATATTCATATGACCATAATAAACTGCTTGCCAGGAAGTCAAATGTACCAAAGCAGATTTAAATACTGTATAAACTATAGGCTGCTCAGAAATAAATGAAGAATTAGTTGACCCTATATTAACAATATTACCTTTTGATTTTTTTAAAAAACTTAAACTGTAATGCGCTAGAATTGCTGCAGATTTAAGGATAACTGATGAAGCCAAATCCCATTCATCAAATGATTTTTCAACTGAGTTTAAACTTAAATACGGTCTTGCATTATGTATTAATCCTAAAAGATGATTGTTTTTAAGGTATTTTTTTAGATTTGTTTTACAAAAATTAATTAATTCTTTTTGATTTGCAATATCTAAGCTGCAATAAAAATTGTCGCCTGATAATTTATTTTTAAGTATTTTTAATTTTTTTTCATCATTATCTAAAATTATTAAGTTAATTTTGTTTTTGTTAAATACCTTACATATATCCGTTCCTAATTTACCTGCCCCACCTGTAATTAACACATATTTTTTTGCCATAAACTATCTCTCAAAATATTTTTTTGGTTTCATAAAAATACCATCTAGCAACTTATGTTTTTTAAGATTGTAATTACAATAATTTAATGATTCTCTCATAACATTTTTATTTAAGATTTTAATTTTTTTTACCTGTGATGTATTACTATAGCCAAGTAAAACACTATTTATATCCTGCGTTTTAATCAACCACGTATAAGCAAAATCAATTAAATTAATATTAAACTTTTTAGTCATATTTTCCATAATTTTTTTTATTTTGAAATAATCACTATTAATTAAAGATTTTACTTTTTTACTTCTAAATGCCCTTGAATAAGAAGGTATTTCCTCATTTTTATTATACGGGAAATAAAGTAGGCCTCTTGCCAAACTTCTATTTGCTATAGTGAAAATTTTTTCATTTTTACAAATTTCTAACAATTTAAATTTTGAACGTTGTTCGATAAAATTGAGATGTAATTGACAAGAATCAATTTTAAAATTTAGTTCTTTGCTTACCTTTATAATTTTTTTTAGCTGAGATGGATTAAAATTACATACTCCAAAATTTTCAAACTTTCCTTTTTCTTTAATTTTTTTTAATTTAAAAATTAAATTATGGTAGTCTATAGTATTGTCTATTCCATGAAGTTGAAAAAGATCTATTTTTTCCCTATTTAAATTTTTTAAACTTTTATTTATAGAATTTTCAATTTTATTCGAATTAAATTTTTCTAAAAAAAGTTTATATTTATTTTTTCCAATTAATTTTCTTGATAAGCCAAATTTAGTAGCAATATACAAATCTTTTGTTTCATTTTTTAATTCTGAAATAATTTTTTCTGAGTTGCCTTCACCATATAAAGGTGATGTATCAATCCATTTAATGTTATTAATTTTGCTTTTTGAAAATAATTTTTTTACATCTTCTTTATTATAATAAATACCAAAGTGAAGTGCCCCAATTCCAAATTTTTTAAAATTATTTATCAATTATCTTCAACCTAAACTCTAAATTTATTCTTGTATTATTTCCATTAATTACATTTTCAGAATGTTGCAAATTTTGATGAAATAAAATTATTTCACCCCTTGTCAAATTGGGCCTTAAAACTTCACTAAAAGGTGGGGATTTAACTAATCGGAGTTCTTTTTTTTCAAACTTTGAATTTGTAGGTAGATAATTTGATAATTTTTTTTTATGAGAAAATGGCCATAACGCAATTGTGTGAGGATTTTTGAATGATATTATTGGCAACCAAATAGATACAACATTTTTGGCTGGCCCCCATTTTTTACAACTCCAAGGATACCCATCATTGTGATTAGGTCTTATAATTCTAAAAGCAAATTCTCCTAATCCCTCATTCCAAAACATAAGTTTTTTTTCAACAATATTTTGAAAAAAATTTAAAATATTTTTTTTTTTTAAAATAGTATTTTTAAATTCATTTTTATTAAAATGTCTGTTTTTACTTGTTAGGATAGAGTTATGTTTTAATTTAAATCTATCTACATAAAAATGATATTTGCTCCAATTAAAATTTTTATAAGAAATATTTGAATTAGTATATTTATTTAATTCAAGCAAATTGAAAATCTTTTTAAGAACTATAAACTTAATTTGTTTAAATTCTTTGGAATTTAATAATTTAAGTTTTAAAAACCCGTTATCAGAATAACAATCTTTCAGCTGATTTAAGTTAATTCTTTTTATCATTAGGATTTTAAAATTTTTAAAATATTACTTTTTATATTTTTTTTAGAAATACCTATAGTTTCTCTTAAATTATCAAATGTACCATATGATGTAACAAAATCATCTACAGCAATTTGTTTTGATTTATATTTAAAGGATCCGTTAATTGCCATCACACATTTAGAATATAAACCATCATTAATTGACAAATCTTCAATTGTAATAAATTTTTTACTTTTTTTAATACTTTTTAAAACTGTTAGTTTATCAAAAGGCTTAAAAGAATATACATAAATTATTTCTATAGAAAATTTGGGAAATTGTGACTCTAATTCCAATATAGTATCATTTACAATATCTAGATGCGGGCCCATTACAATTACTGATAGATTTTTGCCATTCTTAATTTTTATAGCTTTATCTTTTTTTAATTGTTCTTTATTAAATTTAAAACTGTGGCTAGTATCAGAAATTCTAAAATAATTAATTTTGTTATTATTATATCTTGTCTTAAACATTTGTATAAATTCAATTGCTGAAGCAGGTGTACAAATAGTAGAATTTTTTAAATGGCCAATTAATGAGACATCTGAATATGTATGATGACTACAGCCCAGTTTGGAGTAATCAAAAGATGAGCCAACAGAAACTAAATTGACACCAAGTTTTTGGTATCCAAAATCTAATTTTATTTGTTCATAAGACCTTTCAATCAAAAAGGGAGCTATAGTGTGAACTACTGGTATAAGACCAATTTTACTAAGACCAGCTGCTATATTAACAATAGAAGGTTCACAAATACCTATATTGTAATATCTATTTATAGCTTTTTTTGCATAATTTTTAAAAATTCCATGACTAATATCACCAACTAATACTACCAGTTTATTATTTTTAATACCTATGGATTCAACGGTATCAGCAAATACTTCTCTTATTTTTTTCATCAAATTCCTAATTCTTTCACTATTTGATTATATTCTTCTTCATTAGGAATTTTATGATGCCACTTACCATGACCTTCGAGCATTTTAACCCCTTTACCTTTAATAGTTCTGGCAATAATAGCTTTAGGATTTTTAGATTTATTTTTTTTAATTTTATTAAAAATACCTTTCAAAGATTTATTATTGTGACCGTCACATTCATAAGTATCCCAACCAAAAGATTTCCATTTGCTCTGTAATTTATCAAAAGGCATTAATTGCATTGCAGATTCATTTAAATCAATAATAGCAGTCAAATTTTCTAAATTTTGATTTTTTGCAACATTTGCTGACTCCCATATTGTGCCTTCGTGACATTCACCATCGCCCAATAAAACATAAACTTTATTATTTTTTTTTTGAATTTTTAATCCCAAAGCAATCCCAACTGCGGTTGGAAAACCATGCCCCAATGACCCAGTACTAGCTTCTACACCAGGAACTTTATTCAAATCAGGGTGTCCTCCCAAAATACTTCCCTTCATTCCGTAATTGTCTATATGTTTATTAGATAATATTCCAATTTTATTTAACACAACATATAAAGCGGCGCACCCATGACCTTTGCTCAAAATAAAATAATCTCTTTTTGTTGTTTTATAATTTGTTTTATTAACATTAAGAATATTTTCATACATAAAATTAATAATATCTACTATTGAAAAAGAACTAGGTAAGTGCCCTTCTTTTGATTTGGTTATCATATTTAAAATTGTAAATCTTAAATCGTTATTTAAATATTTCATTGCCATACCTTCGTAATTTAAAAATATTATTATTTGATTTTATTTTACTTATTTTTTTATACTGCCATGGATCATGAACTGCACTAAAATTTCTTCCTCCAATAATAGATTTTGGAGCTTTCAATAACCATCTAATACACATCATTAAATCTTCCATTGAATAACATTTATTGGAATTTAGCATTTTTAATGTTTTATTATAATTTTTACCAGCCATATTTTTAGCCTTAATAGTAGCATCATGTATTTTAGTTTTTACCCAACCTGGTCCCAATATAGTAAAAATAGTATCCTTGATTTCTGCATCTAATAGCTCAACTAACTTTATAGAAGCAATTTTTGATATTGTATATGCAGAATAATTTAATGTAGCATTATTAGTACCTCCACCAGCAAAAAAAATTACTCTCGGATATTTTTTTTTTTTATTTCTGTATTTTAACATAGAATGTAAAAAATTTACTTGAGCTATAAAGTTAATGTTAATTGATTCTCTCCAATCATTAAAATTTGTTTTATTAAAAGGACCTATTGGTTTTTGGGTGCCAGCAGATAATATAAGTAAATCCCATTTTTTATTTTTCCAGAAATTATTTAAGAAATTATCCAAATTTTTTTTTTTGCTTAAATTCAATTTAAAAAGTCTGGCTCCATTTAAAGATAATTCTTTTAAATTTTTGTTAAAATTATTATATGTTCCAAAGACTTGAAATCGATCTTGCATTAAAATTTTAGCAATATTAGATCCTATGTCACTTGATATAGATAAAATTAAAACCTTTTTCATGAATTATATTTTTATTAATTTCAACAAATACTACAAACTAAAAGATTCTCCACAACCACATGTATTTTTTTCATTTGGATTATTAAACACAAATCTAGAAGATAAACTATCAGTTGTATAGTCCATTTCACTACCTAAAAGAAACATTGTGGCTTTCGGATCAATAAATAATTTTACACCTTTTTTGTCTATTAGTTCAAAATTTAAAACATCAGATTTTTTAGCATATTCCATTTTGTATGAATAGCCATTACAGCCTGATTTATCTATTCCTAATTTTATGCCAACTACTTCTTGTTCAGCTGCAGTTGAAATAATTTTTTTTAATTGGTCAACGGCTTTGTTAGTAATTGATAAAATTTCATTCATATTAAAAGTTATAAAATATATTAAAATATATCTAAAGCAAGTTTTGCGTCTTCTGACATAAAATCTTTACTCCATTTGGGAGTCCAAACTAAAGTAACCTCTATAGATTTTAAGTCAGTAACATTTTCTATAGATTTTCCTACATTTTGTGGCATAATTCCAGCAACAGGGCAATTTGGATTTGTAAGTGTCATTTCTATTTTAACATTGTTTTCTTGAATTTTAATTTCATAAATTAAACCCAAATCATACAAATTCACTGGTATTTCAGGATCCATGACAGTCTTAATACATTCTATAACCTGATTTTCAGTTATTACTTTATAATTTTTATCAATATCAAATGATTTGTAATAACTTGCATTTTTATTTGGTAAAAAATCTTCTAATTTTTTTTTATCAATCATAAAATTTATTTTAAAATATTTATTACCTCTTTAAGACTGTCGGCAAAGTAATCAACATCTTTATCATTATTATATATACCAAAAGACAACCTTGACATACCTTGTGTATTGAAAAACTTCATTAAAGGTTGCGCGCAATGGTGACCAGATCTTATAGCAATATTTTTTTTATCCATTAAAAGGGCTACATCATTATAATGTAAATTTTCAATATTGAATGATATTATGGCCCCCTTATTTTTAGACTCACCATATATTTTAATTCCATTTATTTTTTTTAATTTTTCAATCATGTAATTGTGAAGATCTAATTCGTATTCAAAGATATTATTTAGATTTATTTGATTCAAGAAATCTATTGCAGCAGATAAACCAATAACTTCCGCAATTGGAGGCGTGCCTGCTTCAAATTTTTCAAAACCTTCAGCATATGAACTTTCTAATATGCTAACATCTTTAATCATTGATCCTCCACCTTGATAAGGTGAAAGTATATCAAACCACTTATCTTTCATATAAAGAATTCCTAAACCAGATGGCCCATAAAGCTTGTGAGCTGAAAAAACATAAAAGTCAGGATCAATATCTCTAATGTCAAGTGAATGATGCGGCGTATATTGACAGCCATCTATCAATAAAGCAATATTTCTTTGCTTGATTAAATTATTAAAAGTATCAAAATTAGTTATAGAGCCTGTAACATTTGACATATGGCATAGTGCTATTAATTTTGTTCTATCACTAATTTTTGAAATTAAATCTTTATAATCTATTTCTCCAATTTTATTAATAGCTATAGGTACAATTTTTATGTTAACTTTTTTTTGTAATAAATGCCAAGGTATAATATTTGCATGGTGCTCAAGATAACTAATAATAATTTCATCACCACTATTAAAAAAATCATTCCCCATACATGAAGAAACTAAATTAATCCCCTCTGTCGCACTTTTAGTAAATATAATATTATTTTGAGAAGGCGACTTAATAAATTGTGCAACTTTCAATCTAGAATCTTCATATTTTTTAGTCAAATTTGAACTTAATTCGTAAACACCTCGATGTATATTGGCATATTCTTCAGAATAGCATTTATTGATTGCTTCAATCATAGTATCTACTTTTAGAGCAGATGCAGCAGTATCAAAAAAAATTAAATTTGGATTTTTTTTGAAAACAGGAAATCGAGATTTAATATTATTTAATTTCATTATAAATTTTTTAAAAAAAGCATTAAATTTTTTTCAATGACAGTAATAATTTTATTATTTTCTATTTTTTGCAAATCATCATTTACAAAAGCAGAAATCAACATTTTTATTGCATCACTTTTTTTTATGCCTCTAGATCTTAAATAAAAAATGGAACTTTCATCAATCGGACCAATTGTTGAACCGTGTGAACATTTTACATCGTCAGCAAAAATTCTTAGTTCTGGCTTGGAAAAAAAAGTTGTTGATTCTGATAATAAAATTCCCTTACTTAGCTGATATCCTTCAGTTTTTTGCGCATCTTTATCCACGTATGTATTACTAAAATAAGAAGCTTTGGAATTATTTTCTAGAACACCTTTATATATTTGATTACTTTTACAATTAGTAGCCAAATGTTTTACATAAGTTTTATTGTCTGAAATATTGTTATCTTTTATAAAAAAAAAACCCGTATGAGAAACTTCTGAATTCTCATCAATGAGTTCAGAAAAATGATTATTTCTTACATAACCTTCTGAAAAATTATAAACACTTTGATTAAAAAAACTATTTTTTTTACAAGTAGAATATGATGATAAATATAAATTATTTTTAATACTGTTTTGTTGAATAATATAATTATCCAACTTTGAATTTTGATCAATATCAAATAAATTATAAACATTGTGAATGGATAAATACTTATTATTGTACTTTTCTAATATTGAAACTTTAGAATTTTCTTTACAAGAAATAAAATTTTTTTGAAAAATTGAAAGATTATTTTCTGATATAAAATTTTCAATATTTATATGAATTTTTTGATTTTTTTTAATTTCTATTTTTATTCCAGAATTAAGAAATAGAGAATTCATATCAATTAAAAAATCATTTAGAGAGGAAAATTTATTATTAAAAAAAAAATTTGAATCTTCAGAAGTTAGATTAGATATTTGAACTTTTTCATCTTCAAAATCTTCACATTTGCCATTAACTAAATAAATATTATATGTATTGCCACTTGCTTTAGTGGAGCATTTTTTTGAAGCATTAACATAATTATATTTAAAGTTTAATAATTGATTCAGATCTATATTTTTTAAACTTTCATTATTTTTTTTATTAAAGTATTCAAGTTTAAATTTATTTAAAACTTTATCTCTTTCTAATTGTACTTTTGAAGATTTTGCAAAAAGCAAATCATTATAATTATCTAAATATATAGAGTCTATGTTCATCATTTAAAGTTTTTATAACCAAATTTTTCTATTTCAGATGCAATTGAAATACCACTTCCTGTTTTAACGATAGCTCCATCAAGCATAACATGAACAAAATCAGGAGTGATATATTCCAAAAGTTTTTGATAATGAGTTATTATCAAAAAAGAGTTATTATTATTCTTTAAATTATTTACACCTTCTGTTACAATTTTTAACGCATCAATATCAAGACCTGAATCAGTTTCATCTAAAATTGCTAAATCTGGATTAAGAACACTCATTTGAAGAATCTCGTATCTTTTTTTTTCTCCACCAGAAAAACCTGTATTAATTGATCTCTTTAACATTTCATTAGAAATACCTAAATCATTAGCTTTTTCACGAAGCATTTTAGCAAAATCTAAATTATTAATTTCATTTTTATTTTGATTTTTTAGCTTAGAGTTCATTGCTGATTGCAAAAAGGGGGTTATATTTACACCTGGTATTTCTACAGGATATTGAAAAGCAAGGAATAACCCTTTTTGAGCTCTTTCCTCTATGCTTAAATCTAATAAATTTTGATTTTTGTATTGTATCTCACCAGATATAACTTCAAAATCTTCTTTTCCAGCCAAAACATTTGCTAAAGTACTTTTGCCTGATCCATTTGGCCCCATTATTGCATGTATTTCACCTGTATTTATTTTTAAATTAAAATTTTGAATAATTTTTTTTTCACCAACTGATACGTTCAAATTTTTTATATTTAAAAACATTAACCAACACTTCCTTCTAATGATATAGAAACTAGCTTTTGTGACTCTGCTGCAAATTCCATAGGTAATTCTTGTAAAACTTGTTTACAAAATCCATTAACTATTAAAGATACAGCTTCTTCATGATTTAATCCTCTTTGTTTGCAGTAAAATAATTGATCTTCATTAATTTTTGAAGTTGATGCTTCATGCTCTATAATAGCCGAGTCATTTTTAGACTCTATATATGGAATGGTATGTGCTCCACATTTGTTCCCAATTAATAGAGAGTCGCACTGCGTGTAATTTCTTGCTTTATTTGCATTTTTTAAAAATGAAACTTTTCCTCGATAAGTATTCTGAGACTTTCCTAAAGATATCCCTTTAGATATTATTTTACTTTTAGTATTTTTGCCAATATGAGTCATCTTTGTTCCAGTATCAGCTTGTTGATAATTATTAGTAATAGCAACTGAATAAAATTCACCAATAGAATTATCACCCTTAAGAACACAACTAGGATATTTCCAAGTAATGGACGAACCTGTTTCTACTTGAGTCCAAGATATTTTACTATTTATCCCAGCACATAAACCCCTTTTTGTAACAAAATTATATATTCCCCCTTTACCTTTTTCATCTCCAGGATACCAATTTTGAATGGTGGAATATTTAATTTCTGCATTATCAAGAGCAATTAATTCTACATTTGCAGCATGTAGTTGATTTGAATCTCTTTGAGGCGCTGTACAACCTTCTAAATAACTTACATAACTTCCTTTATCAGCGATAATTAAAGTGCGTTCAAACTGTCCAGTATCCTCAGAATTTATTCTAAAATATGTTGATAGTTCAATTGGGCATTTAACATCTTCAGGAATATAAACAAATGATCCATCAGTAAATACTGCAGAATTCAGAGCTGAAAAAAAATGATCTCCAGGAGGAATGACTGAACCTAAATATTTTTTTACAAGATCAGGGTGATTTTTTATAGCTTCACTAATTGAACAGAAAATAATTCCTAACTTTTCAAGTTCACCTTTGTAAGTAGTAGCAACAGAGACACTATCAAATACAACATCTACAGCTACACCTGCTAAAACTTTTTGTTCTTCTAAAGGAATTCCTAACTTATTATATGTATCTAATAATTTTGGATCCACTTCTGATAAATTTTTTGGTTTTTTTTTAAAATTTTTTGGAGCTGAATAATAATATATGTCCTGATAATCAATTTTAGGAAAATTGATATTTGCCCAATTTGGAGATTTCATTTTCAACCATTTCTTATAAGCTTTAATCCTCCAAGTTAGCATCCATTCTGGCTCATCCTTTTTTTTTGATATATATTCAATTATTTCTTCACTAATTCCCTTTTTTGGCCTTTCTGATTCGATATCTGTAACAAATCCATATTTGTAATTATCTTTTGTATATTTTTTTATTGTATTGATTGTTTTTTTAATCACCCATTGTTAAATAATTAAATAAAAATAAAAATCCAGCTTTTTCAATAAAAAATAATAAAATTTAGAATAAATTCTAATTTTACTTAGTTATCCAGCCCCCACCAAGAACTTGATTATTTTTGTAGAAAACGCAAGCTTGTCCAGGGGAAGTTGAATCTATATATTCATCAAAAACAAAAAAGCCGTCTTGATCAAAAATATTTAATTTTCCTGGAAGTTCTTTTTGGGTTGATCTAATTTTGGCATGACATTTAAGATTAATTGGCTTTATATTGCCGCCAATCCAGTTAACTTGTTTAAAATTGATTTTAGTTTTTTTTAACTTTTCCAAAGGACCCAATATAATTGAGTTTTTTGCTTTATTTATATCAACAACATATAAAGGTTCTCCAGCGCCACTAATACCAATTCCTTTTCTTTGACCAATTGTGTAATTTGCAATACCTTTGTGTCTTCCTAAAAAATTGTTGTTATAATCAAAAATATCGCCTTCTGAATTAATTTCTGGTTGTAACTTATTTATTAGTTCACGGTAAGAATCAGATGTTACAAAACAAATATCCTGGCTATCAGGTTTTTCACTAATTTCTAAATTATAACTTTTGGCCAATCTTCTAATTTCTTGTTTCAAAAAATTACCCAATGGAAATCTTACATAATTAAGTTGATTTTGTAATGTGGCAAATAAAAAATAACTCTGATCTTTCTTTTGATCTTTTGCTTTAAATAGTCTTGCATTTGATTTGTTGCCTTCTCTTATTGCATAGTGACCTGTAACAAGTGCATCTGCACCAATTTTTTTAGCTTCATTTAGCAAATCTTTGAATTTTACTGTCTGATTGCAATCTATACAAGGAACTGGAGTTTCAGCATTTGCATAAGAATTTATAAATTTATTTATTACTCCATCAAAAAATTTATCTTGGTAGTCGAGAGTTAGATGAGGAAAATTATATTGTTTAGCTACTTTTTCTGCATCTGCTATATCTTTACCTGCGCAACATGTTTTTGACTTAGAAATATTTTGATGATTATATAATTTTAATGTAATTCCAATTATATCGTAACCTTCTTTTTTCAAGTTTACTGCTGCAACAGAACTATCAACACCGCCAGACATTGCGACAACGACTTTAGTGTCTTTTTCTAGCTTGTTAAAACCCAAAGAATTCATAATATATATTAATCTATATTTACAAACTAAGATAAGTTCAATATTAGCTTTTAAATGGTTGATTTACTAATTGCTGGCCCGGAAGGGAAAATTGAAGCTAAATATTCTCATAGCAAAGATGAAAATTCACCAATTGTCCTTATTTTGCATCCTGACCCTTCTAGAGGGGGAACAATGAATACAAAAATAATTTTCAAAATGTATAAAATTTTTGTTGATAACGGTTTTTCAACTATTAGATTTAACTTTAGAGGTGTCGGAAAAAGTGAAGGTTTTTATGATGATGGAGAAGGCGAATTAAGTGATGCTGCTAGTGTTCTAGATTGGTTGCAACAATATAATACTAATTCCAAAACTTGTTGGGTTGCTGGATTCTCTTTTGGTGCTTGGATTGCTATGCAACTTTTAATGAGGAGACCAGAAATAAACGGTTTTATAAGTGTTTCGCCACCAGCTAATCTAAGGGATTTTAGTTTCTTGGCTCCTTGCCCCTCTTCTGGTTTAATAATTCACGGTGACAGAGACAATATAGCTTCATTTGACTCAACAAAAATTCTTACAGAAAAATTACAAAAACAAAAAAAAGTTAATATAAAATTTAAACCTATAAAAGGAGCTGATCACTTTTATGAAAATTATTCCACAGATTTTACCAAAATAGTAGATAGTTATATAAAAGAGAGCCTTGAAATAGTAAAATAAATTATTTTATATGAAATTAAAATCAGAATACATTAATGAAATTTCAAACCGTGGATTTATATACCAATCAACAGAGTTAGATGAAATTGATAAACTCTTTTCTGGAAAAAAAATAACTGCTTATATTGGATTTGACATTACAAGTGATAGTCTTCATGTTGGTAGTTTAGTTCAATTAATGCTCTTACATTGGTTAGACTTTTATGGACATAAACCAATTGCATTAATGGGTGGTGGAACAACTTTAATAGGAGACCCATCAGGAAAAGATGAAGCTCGCAAAATATTAGAACCTAAAGAAATAAAAGAAAATATTAAAAATATTAAAAATATTTTTAAAAATTTTATTAGTTTAAACAAATCTGCAAAAATCATTAATAATTATGATTGGTTAAAAAGTATTAATTATATTAATTTTTTAAGGGAAATTGGCTCTAAAATAACTATAAACAAAATGCTAAGTTTTGAATCAATCAAAAATAGATTAGATAGGGAACAATCACTTAGTTTTTTAGAATTTAATTACATGCTTTTACAAGGTTATGATTTTTACTATTTAAATAAGGAATACAATTGTGAATTACAACTAGGTGGATCTGATCAGTGGGGTAATATTCTTACTGGGGTAGAGCTTATTAGAAAATTAAATAATATTAAAGCATATGGCATTACATCACCTCTAATTACAAATCCTGATGGCTCCAAAATGGGTAAAACGGCCAATGGCGCAATATGGTTAAGTGAAAACAAACTTTCTAATTTTGATTTTTTTCAGTTCTGGAGAAATGTAGATGATAAAAATATAAATAAATTTTTAAAATTATTTACAAAAATACCACTTAAAGAAATAAAAAAATTATCATCTTTAAAAGGTAAAGAAATTAATGAAGCAAAAAAAATTCTAGCTTATGAAGTAACAAAAATAACAAGAGGTGAACTTGCTGCGCAAGATGCAATGGACATAAGCAAAAATATATTTGATAAAAATAAAATAGATGACAGAATTAATTCATACGAAATAATTAAAAAAAATATTTTAGATTCAAAATTTTCTATATTAGATGCATTAGAAAATTTAAAATTAGTTAAAAGTAGGAGTGAAGCAAAAAGATTAATCAATGCAAATGGAATAAAAATTAATGATACTACTTATAAAGATAAAGAATTTACTTTAAGTAAATTTATAAATAATAAAGAAATAAAAATAAGTGTTGGTAAGAAAAAAATTGGAATACTTAAGATAGTTTAATTTAAAGTTAGTGATTTTTCTAAAAATTGATCAATTTCGCCATTTAAAACATTATTTACGTTTGAAGTTTCATAATCTGTTCTTAAATCTTTAATCAATTTGTATGGATGTAAAACATAAGATCTAATTTGATTTCCCCAACCTATATCTTTTTTTGAATTATTAATTTTGTTTTCTTCCTGCTTTCTTTTTTGTAACTCAAGTTCATAAAGTCTTGATTTTAACATAGACATAGCAAAGTTTTTATTTTTATGTTGAGATCTATCACTTTGACACTGAACCACGATACCTGTAGGTTGATGTGTAATTCTAACAGCACTATCCGTTTTGTTTACGTGTTGGCCCCCTGCACCAGAAGCTCTATATGTATCTATTCTTAAATCTGATTCATTAATGGCTATTTCAATTTTATCATCAATTTCTGGATAAACCCAAATACTTGCAAAACTTGTATGACGCCTTTTATTACTATCAAAAGGAGAAATTCTTACAAGTCTATGAATACCACTTTCTCTTTTTAACCAACCGTATGCATAATTTTGATAAATTTTTAATGTAGATGATTTAATGCCTGCCTCTTCCCCTCTTGATTCTTGAATTAAAGATACCTTTGATTCATTTCGCTCACCCCATCTTAAATACATTCTTTGAAGCATTTCAGCCCAATCTTGACTTTCAGTACCTCCTGCACCTGCATGAATTTCAATAAAAGCGTTATTTTGATCAGCAGGTTCCGACATTAATATTTGATATCTGATTTTGTTTGAGTATTCTAAGATTTTTTTTGATTCTTCAAAAATTTGATTTAAATCATTTAAATTACTGCCAGACTCAAAAATTTTATATAATTCTTGTAAATCATTTGAAGATTTACCAAGATTTTCATAATCTGTAATTTTTTTTTCTATTTCTTTTATTTTTTTAAATGTAGATTTTGCATCTTTTTGAGACCAAAAGTTAGGTTTCAATGATTTTTCTTTTAAAATTTCTAATTTTTCTCTTAAAGCAGAATAGTCAAACCCCCCTCCTTAAAAGATCATAATTTAATCTTATAGACTTAATATTTTTTTCTATTTCTTCTTTATTTATCATTAATCACTTAATAAACCACCTGTACCTGAAATGGTATCATTATTAATAGAGCCAAGTGAATCAAGTATACTAACCTTATTATTATAGAATGGCTCTGTGCCTATAATATACGGTTCCAAAATACTGTTCTTATTATTTGAAGGTTTCCCTGTGTTTGGATTAATTTTCACAAAACTTAAACCCATAGGAATTCTGAATGGTATTCTATTTTGATTAATTTTAGCTTCTTTAATTAATTTCTTAAATATAGGTAAAGCTACTGAAGAACCCGTTTCTTTATATCCAAGAGTTTTGGGATTATCAAATCCTACATATACCCCTATTACAAGATCTGGAGAAAAGCCAATAAACCATGCATCTTTGTTATCATTTGTTGTACCTGTTTTTCCAGCTAAAGGAATATTCAATTTTTTAATTTTTTTACCAGTTCCTCTTAATACTACACCTTCCAACATAGATGTTATTTGATAAGCAATTTTTGGATCTAATATTTCTTTTTGATTATTAATAATTTTGGGAATCGAGGATATAGAATTTATATTCTTTAATTTACAATTAATGCATTTTTTTACACTAGAATCAAATATTTTTTTTCCTTCTTTTGAATAAATACTTTTAATCATATTAGCATTAATACTTTTTCCACCGTTTACAATCATACCGTAAGCATTAGTAAGATCTACTAATTTAACTAATCCTGAGCCCAGAGACATTGATAATTTTTCATCTATAAATTCATCTAAATTAAAATCTCTAGTTACGGATAAAATTTTATTCATTCCTATTTTATCTGCTAATCTTATTGTCATCAAATTTCTAGACTTTTCAATTCCAGTTCTCATTGTTGTTAAGCCAAAAAATTGCTCTGTATAATTTGCCGGTTTCCACTTTGGGAGTCCTGGACCTTGATCAACAACATAAGGAGCATCTAAAATTAAAGTAGAAGGTGTGTAACCTTGTTTTAATGCAGTAATATATACAAAGGGTTTAAATGCTGAGCCGGGTTGTCTTTTTGCTTGTGTAGCCCTATTAAATTCACTCAGATTAAAACTAAATCCTCCTGTTAAAGATAGAATATCTCCATTATGAGGATTTATCACAACTACAGCCCCATTGACAGCAGGTAGTTGTCTAATAATATATTGATTATTCAAATTTTGTACAAAAATAACATCACCTTCATTAAAGCTTTGATTTTTTAACCAATTATTTTGCTCAAGATTTAAATCAATAATTGAGTAATTATTTTGTTTATTTATTATTTTATATGATGAACTGCTTTCCTTTTTTATAATTTGAACTATTTCCCACTCATTTGGAAATGGATTTTTATTTTCTAAATTATTAATTGTTTTCTTAAAATCTTTTAATTCGAAATTGCCAATCCCTCCTCTCCAGCCTTGACGTTTATCATATTCAATTAATCCCTCTATTAGAGCATTCTCGGTATAATTTTGTAAATCTGTTTCAATAGTTGTTTTAACAATTAATCCTTCAGAATATAATTTATCTTTTCCATAAATATTGTATAAATTTTTTCTTATTTCTTCGTAAAAATAATTACCTTTATCAAAAATAGTCTGAGTTCTTTTTTTTACCTTCAATGGAAAATTTTTATATCTTAAATCTTCTTTTGAAATAAAACCGTTGATATACATTTTATCAATTACCCAATTTCTTCGCTTTACTGCATCTTCGTATTTTGTGATTGGGTTATAATTATTGGGAGCTTTAGGTAATGCTGCTAAAAATGCTACTTCGTGAAGATCTAATTCATTAATAGATTTATCAAAATAGTTTAAGCTCGCAGTCGCAATACCATATGAACCATATCCTAAATAAATATCATTTAAATATAATTCTAAAATTTTATTCTTAGTTAATATTTGCTCTATTCTAATAGCTAATAAAGCTTCTTTAATTTTTCTTTCAAAGCTAATTTCATTTGACAAAAGAATATTTTTTACTACCTGTTGAGTAATTGTAGAGGCTCCGATTAATTTAGAATTATTAAATTTGCTTAGTATATTTGAAAATGATGCACGTAAGATTGCTACAAAATCAATTCCAATATGAGAGAAAAATTTTTTATCTTCAGCTGATATAAAAGCTTCTATTACATTATTAGGTATTCTGTTTATAGGAACATAAATTCTTTCTTCAATAAAAAAACTTTTTAAAAGTAGTCCATCTGATGTATAGATTCTTGAACTAAGATTAGGTTTATATTCTAAAATATTATTATAACTAGGAAGTTCAGGGGAAAATTTCCATAAAATGAAACCTATACATATAGCTGAAATTAATGTAAAAAATCCAGTTAATATTGTAATATATTTAATTAGTTTAATTAAAATTTTCATTACTTTTAAATCTAGATTGTGAAATAGTTAAAAATATGACAATAGATGAAAACAAATAAAAAATTATACATATAAACACACAAAATATTAATAAAATGCTTAATAATCAAAGAAAATACTATGGAGTTTCTCAAATATGTCAAAGAAAATACTTATTGATACATCAAATTCAAATGAAACAAGAATTGCAGTTACGGATAACGGGAAGTTAGATGATTTTGAAATAGAATTAAACAAAAAAAATGCAGTTAAAGGGGATGTTTATCTTGCAAAAATTACTAGAGTCGAACCTTCATTACAAGCTGCTTTTGTTGAATTTGGAACTAATAGAAATGGTTTTTTACCATTAACTGAAATACATCCTGATTATTTTAAAGTGCCTTCGGCTGATTTAGAAAAGATCAAGATCTTATCTGAGAATATATATAATGTTAATGAAAATGAAGAAACTGAGGAAATTGAAGATACGTCTTTTTTAGAAACAGAAAATAATAATGACATAATTGAGGAAAGTGAAAAAAATAAAAATTATAAAACAAGAATAAAAAAAATTAATCCAAAAAAAGAATATTATAATTTTTTTAAAAAATATAAAATACAAGACGTTATAAAACCTAGACAGGTCATTTTAGTGCAAATAAATAAAGAGGAAAGAGGTTTAAAAGGGGCCGCTTTAACTACTTTTTTATCATTTGCAGGCAGGTATTGTGTTTTAATGCCCAACAGTATGAACAATGATGGTATATCAAGAAAAATTGGGGACTTAGAAGAAAGAAAAAAACTTAAACAAATTTTATCTTCAGTGAATATTCCGGAAAAAATGTCAGTTATCATAAGAACTGCTGGAATAGGAAAGACAAAAAAAGAAATTTCAAAAGATTTAACATTCTTAGTTTCTCAATGGAACAAAATACGAGAATTAACTTTAAAATCTGAAGCGCCAAAATTGATATATGAAGAAGGAAATATTTTAAAAAGAACTATTAGAGATATGTTAACTGAAGAAGTTGAGTCAATTCTGGTTGAGGGAAAAGATGGTTATGATAAAGTTAAAAAATTAACAAAAAACTTAGTTCCAACTCAAACAAAAAAAATCAAAATTTTTAAATCAAAAGAAAATTCTTTATTTGCAGAAAATAATATAGAAAATCAAATCAATGATCTATTTAGTTTAAGTGTAAAATTAGAATCAGGAGGATCAATAGTAATAAATACTACAGAGGCCTTAGTAGCAATTGATGTGAATTCTGGAAAAAATACATCTGAAAGAAATATAGAGAGTACCGCATTAAAAACAAATGTCGAAGCAGCAAATGAAATTGCACGTCAACTTAGACTAAGAGATCTGGGAGGATTAGTGGTAATTGATTTTATTGATATGGATGATTATAGGAATAATTTTAAAGTTGAAAAAACTATAAAAACTGCTTTATATAGAGATAGGGCAAGAGTACAAATTGGAAGAATTTCAATGTTTGGACTGCTAGAACTTTCAAGACAAAGACTTAGATCAAGTTTAATTGATCGATCTTTTCAAAAATGCTATTATTGTAAAGGTTCCGGATTAATTTTGAATACTTCATCAATCAGTGAACAGATCATCAAAGTAATAAAAGAAAAATTATCAAACAAAAAAGAGCAAAAGCTCATAGTAAAATGTAACACAGAATTAGCAACCACTTTAATGAATGAAAAAAAACAAGAAATTTCAAATTTGGAACAAACAAATAGATCATTAATTAATTTTATTTTTGATAATAATTTTTCACTTCATGAACCCATTGTAGAGGTTGACACATTAAGTAAGAAAGAAGAATCAATAAATATTAAAAAGAAAAAAATAGTTAAAATTAATCATGACAACAAAAAGAAGAAAGCAGTTAAAAGAAAATCTAATATTTCAAAAAAAAGTGTTATAAAAAATGAAGGAACTTTAAAAAAGCAAAATAATGCTAAGCCAAAAAAAAGAAATGTTGAAATTAGTTCAGCTACCAAAGAAAAAAATGATAATCTTGAAGAAAAAACAGGGTGGTGGTCTTAATTAGAATACTCATAAAAACTATATTTTTTTTATTTTTATTCATTAGTAGTGCGTTATCTTCAAGAATACTTGATTATGAAACTGAAGACTTTTTAAAAAAAATAAAAGATTTAATTCTATCTGTAAATGATTACGACAAACCTATAAATATTAGTATAATTTTAGATCAAAATCCTAACGCTTTAGTTAATGAAAAAGAAGAAATTATTATAACTTCAGGTTTAATTACTGAGTCTCCAGATTATATATCATTACTTACTGTTTTAGCTCATGAAATAGGTCATTTAGAAAAAAAACATATAATTAAAAGAAAAAATTCAATTAAAAATTTACAATCAATAAATCAACTTGGTAATTTAGCAATAATAGCTGGTTCTATTATATCTCAAAACCCTGATGTGGTTACTGCACTTGCTATGAATCAAGTAGGAATAAATAATTATTATTTAAGTTATTCAAAAGAACAAGAAAGAGAAGCAGATTATTATGCGATGAATACATTAAAAAAATTAAATTTACCTTCTAAATCTATAATAAAATTTTTAAATAAATTAGAAAAGAATTCAATTAATAAGGGTATTAATGAAGATTTTCAAAAATTTACTACACATCCAATTTTTAAAGAAAGATATGAAATTATGATGGAGAATGAAATAGTAAATAGTTATAAGAAATATAATCAACTAAATATAAGATTTAATTTTATTAAAGCAAAATTTCTAGCTTACACATCTGAAAAAAACATAGTTAATAAACTTAATAATCCATATAAAAAATATTATGAATCAATTTCAAGTTCAAAAAAGGGTAATTTAAAAAAATCACTAAAGAAAATTAATGAATTAATTGTTAGTAACAAGAATAATATTTACTTAATTGAAACCAAAGCTGATATATTACTTTCATTTGGGTATAATAAAGAAGCAGTAAAATTTTATAAAAAAGTTGTCAAAGTATTACCTCATAATCAATATGCAAAAATTAGAATCTTTAACAATATTAATTTAAACAACTTATCAAATCTAGAATTGAATACATTATTTAAAAATAATTTAGAATTACTATTTAATTTCCCATCTAATAAAAATATTGAATTAAAATATATAGATTTAGTATATATTTTAAACAAAATTGAATGGATAGAATTTTTTGAATTGTATCAAAATGTTGATATGATGAAAAGAGAATTTTATAAAAAAGAAATGAAAATTATTTATAATAAAACTGATGATAAATATTTAAAAAAATTAATTAAACTTAAAAGTTAAATATGTCTGGCGCATTAACATTTGATGATTATAAAAAGTTAATTAGTGAGAAAAAATTATTTTCTAAAAATAAAAAAAAAATAATAATTCAACCTTCTAGTGTAGATTTATCTCTAAGTAATGAATGTTATGAAATTTCATCTAGTTTTTTAAGTCCATATAAAAGTGTTAGAAATAAATTGCAAAATTTAATTATTAAAAAAATAGATTTATCTAAAAAATATATTTTTAAGAAAAATAAAACATATATTGTTAAAATCAATGAAGAATTAAGATTAGAAAATGATATTTGTGGTTTTTGTAACCCTAAAAGTAGCACTGGTAGATTAGATATATTCTGTAGAGTGATTTTAGATAATTGTAATCAATATGAAAAAATACCAAAAAATTATAAAGGTGAAATATTCATAGAAATAACAACTAGATCTTTTGATATTGAATTAATTCAAGGAGATACATTAAATCAAATGAGACTTGCATTCAAAAAAAATCAATATGTCTCAGATAATGTATTAAAAAAAATGCAAAAGAAAAAATCATTTGTTTTTGATGAAAATAATTTGGTTATAAAGCCATTTTTTAGAAATGGCTTAGAGGTTTCAGTTGATTTGTCAGAAAAAAATAAAATAAATGCTTATGTTGCAAAAAAAAATACTCCAGTTTTAATTTTTAGAAAGAAAAAATATCACAAAATAATTGATTTTTGGCAGCCTGTTAAATCAAATCAAAATTCATTAATTATTAAAAAAAATAAATTTTATATTTTAAAATCAAAAGAAAAAATTAGAATACCGAACAATATGGCTGGAGAAATGATTCCATACGATACTGGATTAGGCGATTTTAGAGTTCATTATGCTGGCTTCTTCGATCCAGGATTTGGTGAACTTAATGGTACTTTTGCAGTTTTAGAGGTAAAAACTAATGAAGTATCATTTTTACTAGAAGATTGCCAAACAATTGCCAGAATTAAATATGAAAAGTTGAACAAAAATTGTTCAGTGGTATATGGTAGTAGTATTAAATCAAATTATCATAATCAAAGTTTAACTTTGAGTAAACATTTTATATATTAAAATAATTTTATGAAAATATTAATAATAAATGGACCAAATCTAAATCTTCTAGGAAATAGAGAAAAGGATATTTATGGTGAAAACACTTTGCATGACATTCAAAATCTCTGTGATAATGAGTGCAAAAAAATTAATTGCAAATGTGATTTTTTTCAAAGCAACATAGAAGGAGAAGTTATTAATAAAATTCATACAATAGAGCAAAATTATGATGGTTTAATAATTAATCCCGCAGCATACACACATACATCTATTGCAATACTAGATGCATTAAAATCTGTAACTAAACCAAAAGTTGAGGTACATTTGTCTAATATTTATTCTAGAGATGAATATAGAAAAAAAAGTTTAACATCTGAAGCAGTAGATGGAATGATTTGTGGTTTTGGCGCTAATAGTTACGTTTTGGGTATACAAGCATTAAAAAATTTAATAGAAAAAAATAATGACTAAAATTGATAAAAATGATTTAGAAAATATTAATTTGTTATTCAAAGAATGCAAAGATAAAAAATTTAACAAATTAAAAATAAAAAAAGGTGATTATGAAATTGAAATCACCAAGGAAAACTTAATTCAAAATGAGAATAAAATATTATCTAAAAATAGTAATATAAATAATTCTACAAATGAAATTAAATTAAAATCAAATAAAAACGAAAATATTGTAAAATCTCCAATGGTGGGTGTTGCTTATTTATCTGCTGACCCAAATTCACCTCAATATGTTAAAGAAGGTCAACATGTTAAAGCTGGAGAAACTTTATTATTGATTGAAGCTATGAAAACATTTAATGAAATAAAAGCTCCTAAATCAGGAGTTATTAAAAAAATTTTAGCATTGAATAGTCAACCTGTAGAATTTGGGGAAGACTTAATAATTATAGAATAATGTTTAAAAAAATCCTTATTGCAAATAGGGGTGAAATAGCTCTTAGAATATTGAGGGCGTGTAGAGAATTAGGAATTAAAACTGTAGCTGTTCATTCTGATGCTGATGATTCCGCTATGCACGTTAAAATGGCAGATGAAAGTATTTGTGTAGGACCGCCATCAGCTCAATCAAGTTATCTTAATATACCTGCTATAATTACTGCTGCAACATTGACAAATGTTGATGCTATACATCCCGGTTATGGTTTTTTAAGTGAAAATCAAAGATTTGCTGAAATTATTGAAGAACATAAAATAAAATTTATTGGTCCAAGTTCTAAACATATTAATATGATGGGTAATAAAATCGAGGCAAAAAAAATAATGGAAAAAAATGGAATTCCTACAGTACCTGGACTTAACGATTTCACTAATGAAAAAGTTATAAAAACTTTTATAAAAAAAGTTGGCCTACCAATCATTATTAAAGCAGCAAGTGGTGGAGGTGGCAAAGGTATGCGTATTGTGAATGATTTAAAGGATTTAAATGAATCAATATCTTCTGCAAAAATAGAATCAAAGAAATCTTTTAATGATGACACTGTTTATTTAGAAAAATTTTTAATGAATCCAAAGCATATTGAGATTCAAATTTTAGCTGATAATCATGGCAATGTTGTAACTTTAGGAGAAAGAGATTGTTCCATTCAAAGAAAACATCAAAAACTTATTGAAGAAAGTCCTAGCATTTTATTAAATTCTGAACAAAGAGAAAAAATAAGTCAGATGTGCAGAAAGGCGATTAGTTCCATAGGTTATCAAGGAGTAGGAACTTTAGAGTTTTTATACGAAAATAATAATTTTTATTTTATGGAGATGAATACTAGATTACAGGTAGAACATCCCGTTACAGAGATGATTACAGGCATAGATCTTGTTAAACAGCAGATTTTATCTGCTAATGGAGATAAATTAAAGTTTCAACAAGAAAATATAAAAATTAATGGTCATTCGATAGAATGCAGAATCAATGCTGAACATCCAGAAAATTTCATTCCTTCTCCTGGAAAAATTACTCAATATCATCAACCAGGAGGATTAGGGGTTAGGATAGACTCAGCTGTTTATCAAGGTTACTCTGTACCATCACATTATGATAGTTTAATTGGTAAATTAATAACATATGCTGCAACTAGAGATGAATGCATTTCAAAAATGAAACGTGCTTTAGAAGAATATATAATTATGGGCATTAATACAAATATTCAAATGCATCAAAAAATTATTGACTCTTATGAATTTAATTCAGGTAATTATGATATTAATTATATGAATAATTTTAGTTAAAAAAATCTATTAAACTTTATTAAATTTATCATTCACAATCATCCAACCATAAATCATAAACGGGATGCTCTAAAGGAGTAACATTAGGTGATGAAGAAATCATCCAACCTTTATAAATACTTTCTTTTTTTTCGTTTATTTGATCTATAACATCAAGTAAAACATAGTTCTCTGGTATTTCATCTGGGGGATTACTATAACAAGCATAAATATATATATTTAATGATCCCCAATTTTCAGAAGTATTGATATCTATAAATCTCTTACTTACTTTGTTTGCAGTTTTGTCCAATAAATTTAGTATTGCAGTTTTATTTTTTATTGGTTCCGATAAACATAGATTTGGATAAAAAATAAAAATGTAAAAAAATAACCTAAAAATTTTAGGGAGACCAGGACTCATAATCATCATTTTTTTCATTAGGTTTGTAATTTTTTGATAGTGGGTATGATGATGGAAAATATGCATTTTTTGTGCCTGTCATATTTTCAATATGATTTTTTTGCCATTTATACTTGTGTTTATAATTTAAAGGTGGCAAATTTACTGATTTATGTAACCATGCATGCCAATGAGCTGGTATTTTTGAAGCCTCTGTTTCACCTTTAAAAATTACCCATCTTTTTGTTTTATGATCTTCAAAGTTTTTAGAATTGGCATAATATTTATTTCCAATATCATCTTGACCTATATATATTCCATATAGCCATGTATATATTCTTGTGCTAATGTTCATTATTGATAACTATACTTTTAAATTGCTAAGTTTCCAATTAATTTTTTTGTTTCCAAAAAAATTTTTAATTTTAACTGAATTTTCTTCTGTAAATTCAGGCAATAACCATTCATTTTTTTCAAGAGTTATAATATTGTCATTTATGGGAAGATTGTAAAAATTGGCTCCATTAATTGAAGCAAATGTTTCAAGTTTATCCAATGAGTTTTCTTCTTCAAATATATTTGCATATAATTCTAAAGAGCATGCTGCTGAAAATATTCCTGGGCTAGTTGAAAGTTTTGGAAATTTGTTGTCTATATGATGTGGCGCAGAGTCAGTTCCCAAAAAAAATTTTTTATTATTTTTACACGCTGCATTTCTTAGTGACAATAAATCAATTTCATTCTTTACAACTGGCATACAAAAATGATGAGGATTAATCAAGTCGTCTTTAAAAACATCTTTTTTAGTTAATAACATATGATGTGGGGTAATAGTTCCTGCAATATTGTTGTGTGATTTAATAAAATCAACACCATAAGCACTAGAGACATGTTCTAAAACTATTTTTAAATCTTTAAATTTTTTTCTAATTTTATAAAGTTCATCATCTATAAAATATTTCTCCCTATCAAATATATCAATATTTGTTTCAATTTTTTCTCCGTGGATTAATAAAACTTTTTTCTCCTCTTCCAAAATTTGTAAAATATTAAAAATATTATTAATATTAGTTACACCAAAATTAGAATTTGTTGTGGCATTAGCTGGATATAATTTAGCTCCAATAAAAATATTTTTTTTTAAGCCTTCTCGAAAGTTATGAATATCAAGATTCTCAGTTATATAACAAGGTATCAAAGCTTCAAAATTTGTATTATTTGAATATTTTTCTATCAATACTTTGTAATTTTGTGCCTGTGATAAATTTGTAATTGGAATTTTTGTATTTGGCATAGCTATACATCTCCTATTTACTCTTGCAGAAAATTTAGTTACCACTCTTAACATTTCATCTTCACGAAAATGTACATGCCAGTCGTCAGGTTGTTTAATAGATATCTTTTTTATCATATAAAATTTAATTCCTTTATTTTTTCAAATACTTCTTTTGTTGTAATTGATTTCATATAAGAAAAATTTTTGTTAATTTTAATTGATTGAAAAAATTCATAACTTTCTTTAGACCTTATGACAATATTTTTTTTGCCATAAGGTTTGTATATATTATCATTAGTTGGACCAAATAAACCAACAGTTCTAAGATTACTGGCAACTGCTAAATGCATTAAGCCTGAATCGTTTCCTATGAACAAATCGCTTTTTTTCATAAAAGCTGAGGTTAATGTTAGACTTTTTCCCATTAAATTTATCAGTTTATCTTTTGGAACATTTTTTTGAATTTTTAAAAAATATTTTTCTCTTTCTTGTTCTGACCCCACGATTATAAATTTAATATTTTTATTTTCTTTAATTATTTTTTTAATTAATTCGTTATATTGATTTATAGGCCATATTTTAGGAATCCAATTTCCCCCAGGAAATATAACTATATATTTAAATTTATTATTAATTATTTTAGTTACTTTTTGCTCTTCTAATTTACTTGTATAAATATGTAGTTTTTTTGTTTGAAAACCAAAAGATTTACTCAATTGATCAATATGATGAAGTTTGATATTTTTTTTAAAAATGTATTTTTTTTTTGTATCAAGTAAATATGATAATAATGAAGATCTCAAATCAATAACTATATCCCATTTATTATTTTTGCATTTAAAATACATATCCAACCAATGTAAATTAAATCTCTTTTTTTTAATCTTAATTATATTTTCTAAACTAGGAAAATTATCATAAATTTGTGATGCAGTTGGACCTATAAGAAAAGTAAATTTTGCACTAGGATAAATATCATAAAAATGTTGTATTACTCCAGTTGATAGAATATTATCTCCTATTAAGTTTGATGATATAACTAGTATTTTCACAAGTTACTAATATACAAATTTATAAAAAATAGCATATATATATTTAAAGTATGAATAATGATTTCTATGTTAAAAATCTGTTCTCGAGATTTATAGAAATAAGAGGTGTCGATAGTGCCGAATTTCTTCAAGGAATTATAACTAATGATATCTACAAATGTAAAAAAATGGGACCAATATACTCCTGCTTATTAACGCCTCAAGGTAAATTTTTGGCTGATTTTTTTATTATTGCCTTGTTAGATTGCTATTTAATAGAAATACACGAAAAATTCTTTTCTTCCTTTTTATCATATATGAAAATTTACAAACTAAGATCTGATGTAAATTTTACAATCAATGAAAAAATAAGCTCTATTATACTTTTTGCAAATCAAGATCATAAATTTGAAGATACTATTATAAATTTTAAAGATCCAAGAAATAAATATATCGGGGAAAAAATACTTATAAATAATAAAAAAGCATTTGAATTAAATAATTTAGATGAAGTGGATTTTGATAAATATAGAGAAATTTTAATTAAAAATTATGTACCTTTTGCACCAGATGATTTAGAAATAAAAAAATCTCTTTTACTTGAGAATAATTTCGAAAACTTAAATGCTATTGATTGGCAAAAAGGTTGTTATGTGGGTCAAGAGATTACAGCAAGAATGAAATATAGAGCGTTATTAAAAAAAAGAATTTATATTCTAGAAATAGTTTCTGGTGAAATTAATATTGGAGAGGAAATTATTTTAAATAATGTTAGCCTAGGAAAAGTAATTAACAAAGTAAATAAATATATACTTTGCATGTTAAAAATTGAATTAGTTAAAAAAAATAAAAAAAAGAATCAATATTTGCAAGTTAATGATTTTACTAATCTAAAATTCTTATAATTTAAATTCTCTTTTATAAATAATCATTGGTATAATTAATAAT
>CETH01048001.1_pt1 | contig 38852 bp, 32 predicted proteins | sample 361461 | NCBI WGS metagenome assembly CETH01 (sample SAMEA2622695, study PRJEB7988) | marine metagenome | isolation source: saline water (ENVO:00002010), including
AACGTTTATAGGGTTTTTTTGTCTCTAACAGACTTGGCTATCTTTTCAAAAGATAGATTTTTATATGTGAATGAATGTTTAGTGACATATTTACCAACAATGTTATGCCAGTCATTGTGAATCCCTAGTTGCTCGCTCTTATTACCTTCAATAAAAAAAGTTATATTGTATTTATCAGTAATGCTGCCAGGTAGTTTCAAATTTTTTGCATAATGCAGGCTATCTATCAAATTGATATGCGGACTTAGATTGATTAGTAATGATTTATCGTTATTATGATTCTCAATTAAAGCCCTTGCATCTAAATAAGCGACAAATCCTCCTTTAGGAAAATCATATGGATTATCAGCTGACCAATTTGCAAGCATTTCTATGTGAATATCAGTTGCATCTTCTTCAAGATATAAACCTTTAGGATGAATGGTATCTTTAGGCGCTGCTTCAAAGGTAATATCAATTCCAGGTTTTATTTTTTCTTTTCCTATAATCATCTCTTCAGCAGAAAGTTGAAAAATAAATAACAAAATAAGTAAAAATCTGATCATTTGTTATCCACTCAATGTTGAGTAAGTTTTAATATATCTTTTCCAAAATTTATGCAGAAAATAAAACCAAAAACCATTTATTATTGGCTCAATCAATGCGTCTAACGCTGCAAGATCGAGCGAAGTTCCTGTTATGAGAAGGGTGCATGTCATAGCAATGAATATATGACCTATTGTATATATTCCTGCTAAAATAAAACTGTCGTATTTTATTAATCTTTTTGTAATTATTGCTTTAACCATTTTTTCCCCCTATTGTTCAAACCTTCTATATTGTTTAGCTTGAGAAATGAGCATCTCCCTGTAGCTTTTTGCATTAAGGCAAATATCATCAAAATTAATATAAAATATCTCGCCCTTTGATCTTATGAAGTAGCCATCTACACATAGGGCAATTATTTTTGCTTTTTTATCAACTTTTCCATGTTGGGCTTTAAACGTTGAGCAAATAACATTTTGATGATCTTGGTTCATATGTTCTATCATTTGCATCTCTTTTGATAGCCACTTTGGACTGAGAGGTTTCCAATTTTCATTCTTCAGCCAGGCTATTTCACCAAAGCCACCTATCCACCTAATTTTATGCAATGATAATTTATAGAAATCAAAGTCATGCATTGTTGAATATTTCTTGCTTTCTGGAAGAAAAGTATGAAATCTATTTTTTATGTATTCTTTATCATTTTCATTCATTGGCTCGAGGTCTCCCATCAAGGTTAGCCTTTGAGAGTTTTGCTTATCATCATCCTTTTTTTCTCTCGAGATAGTTATGCAGGCTTTAGAATTCTTGAAAAGATTTTTTGTATGTTGAGCAAGAGTGCTTGCATAGATATAAATAGATCTATCAGGACCTGTTATAAAGGTTACATAACTTCCAAATGGGTACCCTCTATAAGCTTTTGAGATGGTTGATAAGATTCCTGAATTTGTTGATCTTAATAAAGATATTGCATTTAACTCATATTTTTTTATTTTATCGTTCATAAATTAGTAGTACCTAATATTTATTGGATTATCATCAATGCTAATAAAAGTTTCATATGCTCTAGCTAGCAACTTTGCAGATAGCATGTCTTTTGTTTTACCTTTTTCAACCAACTTGCCATTTTTAAGAATTACTATCTTGTCTGAAAATGAATAAGCTAAATTTAAATCATGCAATATCATCAAGATTCCTGTCCCTAAATTAGCTCTTTTTTTAATGGAGTTCATCATTTTCACTTTATGAACCAAATCAAGGTTTGAAAATGGTTCATCAAGCAGAAGATATTTTTGATCGTCTGAATTCAGCGGTTGCCATAGCTGAATCAAAGCTCTTGCAAAGTGAACCCTGCGTTGCTCACCCCCAGAAAGAGTATTAAATTTTTGATTTATTAAATTTTGAATATCGCATTCCTCAATAATTTCTTGTTGAAAAGATATTAAGTCCTTTTTAATTTTGTCATAGTTATAATCTAGCCAGCCCATCTCAAGGATATCTCTCACTGAATAATCAAAAGCAATTGACTGAAATTGAGACATAACTGCTCTTGTGTATGCTCTTTCTTGTATAGAAATATCTTTTAAAGGTATGTTGTTGTAACTTACTGATCCTTCATATGAATTTAAATTTCCAGATAAGACATTTAATAAAGAGGTCTTGCCAGCACCATTTGGACCAATAATCGATAAAATTTCTCCAGAGGGGACTTCAATAGAGATATCTTTTAATATTTTCTTACCACCAAGGCTCAGTGAAATTGATTCTGCAGAAATGTTCATAGTCTTTTAATTTTAAAAATTAACCAAAGAAAAAAAGGTGATCCTATCGCGCTGGTTATGAGTCCAATTGGAAGTTCAGCTGGCTGAATAATTGTCCTTGCCATTAAATCAGCTATTATCATTAATGCTGCTCCCATCAGGGCAGATCCTGGAAGAACATAGTTATGGTTTACCCCGCCAAGCAGTCTTGTTAAATGAGGAACAATCAAACCAACAAATCCTATCATTCCAGACAAAGCTACGCTTGCACCAACAGAAGCTGCAGAAGTCATAATAATTATATACTTCAACTTTTGAACATCTACGCCTAATCTATAGGCTTCAGGCTCTCCTAATTGAAGAAGATCTAATTGTCTTGCATAAGGAATCATTATCAAGATTGAAAAAATGATAATTAGTATGACGGGTAGCAACAATGGCCAGGTAACTCCACCAAAACTTCCCATTGTCCAGAAAGTTAAACTTCTTAATTCAGCATCTGAGCTAATGTATGTGAGTATTCCTATGCCTACGCCGGCAATAGCATTTATGGCTATGCCAACTAGCAACATATAAGTCACCCCCTCATAACCAAACCCTTTCGTCATAAAATAGAGCATAAAAATTACTAAAGACGATCCTGCAACAGCAGCTAGGGGTATAAAAAAAATACCCAATGAGCTTTGAGAAAATAAATCACCACCCAAAACTATCATTAAAGTTGCACCAAGTGCTGCACCAGCCGATACTCCTATAAGGCCCGGATCTGCCAATGGATTCCTAAATAGGCCTTGAAGAGCGGCTCCAGATATTCCTAAGCTCGCTCCAGCTAAACCAGAAAGGATAACCCTAGGGAGTCTAATTTCAGTTAAAACCGTATTTTGTATCTGTGAGGTTTTACCAAGGAGGTAATCAATTATTGATAAACCATAACTTCCAAATGTAATTGCCAATATCGAAAAAATTAGCATGATTACAAATAATGAAATTATATAAGCTGCTTGTTTCTTACTTATAAAATGAAAAAACAAGGATGATTGATATGAAAATTTTTTAATTGATTCCATTTAGTGTTTCTGAAACCTGAATAGCAGAATCAATCGTTCTAGGTCCAAAGCCAAGAGATGCCATGCCATCAATTGAAATGATTTTATTATTTTGTGAGGCTGGTGTTAGGTAAAGAGCAGGATGCATTCTAAGATCCTCGATGGTTCCAAAGCCTTTTAAACCTCTTTCCGAAATTATGATTAGGTCTGGAGATGCCTCAATGATTGATTCTGTTCCGACTGGCTTCCAGCCCTCAAAAGCAGAGAAGGGGTTGATACCACCAGAAATATTTATTAACCCATCCCCAGAAGTATTATTTCCAGCAATTAATGGAGAGCCACTTTGCATGCCAAGGATATAGATTATTTTTTTCTTGCTACCTTCTTGGACCAGCTGATCTAATTTAATTATTTTTGGAATTATAGTGTCGTTTATAATTGCCTCAGAATTTATCCCTATTACTGAAGAGATGCATTCAATTTTCTTGATAATACCCTCAACATTATAATCTTCTGGAATTATTGTTATTTCTACTTGTGTTCTCTTTATTTGATCTAGCACAGAAGGGGGACCCATATCATCCTCGCCAATTATTATTGTTGGATCTAGCGACAGAACTCCTTCGGCTGAAAGTTGTCTGACATAACCAATTGATGGTAGCTCTTTAGCTTCAGGAGGAAAATTTGAAGTCACATCCACAGCAATTAAATGATGTTCAGCATTTAATAAATATATTATTTCTGTTACTGATCCCCCTGCAGAGGTTATCCTGGAAGGGTCTGCCGCTTTTTCACATCCGTTTGTAGCAATTGCAAAGCCACAAAGCATTACTAAGAAATATCTCATAAATGGATTCTATTGCTTTTTCATAAAAAGTAAATGATAATCATTCTCAAATTATAAATGAGAATCATTCTCAATAGGAAACAAGCTGTATGAACTTTAATATTTTTAACAAAATTTCATTTCTTTCTTTATCTTTAATAATAATCCTTGTTCAAGGATCTTTAATCGCACAAGAAGTAGTAGAAGAAACTGTAGTCATTTCAGCAAAATATCCAGTTCCCTTATCAGAAGTCATTGGCTCAGTTGATTCTGTTTCTCTGGAGGATATTGAAGCACGTCAAGTTAGTGATTTAAGAGATTTGCTTGATAACACCATTGGAGTATCTGTCACAAAAGATATTTATGCTGGTAGGACATTTAATAACACAATTTCTATTAGAGGCATGGGAGACAAACGGGTTAACCTATTAATTGATGGCGTGAGGTTTGGTGAAACCTATAACGGATATGGAAGAGATTTAGTTGATACCGAGCTACTTAAAAGAGTCGAAATATTGAAAGGCCCTAGTTCAGCTCTTTATGGATCAGATGGGTTAGCCGGAGCCTTACTTTACATAACAAAAGACCCCAGTGATTTAGCAAAAGATGATAGTCTATACCAATCAGTTACAGCAGGTTATGACAGTGATAACGAGCATTCAAAGCTCTCTTATTTAGCTGCAAATGTTGGAGAGAGAGTTGAGGGTTTAATTCAAGTCACTACCAGAGATATAAGTGAAACCGAGCTTCATGACGATGCCACCAAGAAACCAAATCCTTTTTCAGGAGAGCAATCAAGTGTCTTTGTAAAGGGAAAATATTTAATTAGCGATAATCTTGGTCTTACACTTACATTGGATACCCAAGAATGGGAGGGCGATATTAAGCTAAGTTCGGATCTCGGAACAAGCGGCTATCCTCAAATGATTAGCACCACATCAGCAATTGGAGATGATGATGGAAGCAGAGATAGGATTTCATTATCATTTGATTTTTCAGCTCAATCTGGATTTTATGATAATGGAAGCTTTTCGATTTACACCCAGGAAATCGATCAAAGACAAGTTACAAATATAGACAAAAATATTCTTGGAAATTTTGTTAATGGTGCGCGTGGCCCACAATTTGTTCCAAACATACCTCCGACACCCATCCGTGAATTTAAAGACTATATCTTCGATCAATCCATTGAGGGTTTCGCTATACAACTCTTTAAATCAATAAAATCTAAATCTGGAGTCACTCAAAATATTGTATATGGGGCCGAGCAAGAATCTATAGATGTTACTCGTCCTAGATATAGGACCGAGACCAATTTAATGACTCAAGCTGTAAATTCAAATATTGGGGGAGAGCTTTATCCAAATAAGACTTTTCCAGATACAGAAACAGTAAGAACTGCTTTTTATGTGAACAATAGAATAGATATCTCTAATAAAACCTCAATTGTTTTAGGAGCTAGACATGATAGCTATGAATTAAATATAAGTACCGATCAACTTTTTGAAAATGTTAATCCATTTGGATATTCGCTGGTTGAGCAAGACGATAGTAAGACATCATTAAAATTTGGCTTTATCAGAGCTTTAGCTGAAGAAATTTCATTCTTTTATCAATATGCAGAAGGCTTTAGAAGCCCAGATTTTTTTAATTCAAACCTTAGTTTTACTAATTTTGCTTTTCGATACACCATTGTCCCAAACCCAGACCTTGGGCCTGAGGAAAGTGAGGGGCACGAATTTGGATTAAGGGGTAGAACTGATAATGGATCTTGGTCTTTAGCAGTTTACGAAAATGATTATAACGATTTCATTAATAGTGCATCTACTGGTTTTACTGATACGGGATTACTGAGATTTGAATATCAAAATTTAGAGAGTGTAAATATTAAGGGAATTGAGTTTCAGTCTAGCTTTGATTTAACTGAAAATCTTTCAGCCTCATTGGGCTTTAACTCATCTTCTGGAGAGCAACAAGGCTCTGAGTTTACTAACATTGATCCTGATCAAGTAATTATCGGGCTTTTGTGGGCATCTCCATCAGGAAAATTAACTATAGATTCGTATATTAAAGATACCGATGAGGGTCCTCAAGGCTTACCAGCTACATGTGGAAGAAGCGGTTGTGAAGAAGCGTTGGAGCTCCCTGGACATACTTTATTTGATTCATATATAGGATATGCAGTGAACAATAATTTATCTATTAGATTAGCTGTTAGAAATATTACTGATGAAAAATATTGGAACTGGACAAGTGTTGCTGGAAGTAACGCTTCAGACTCAGGCTTAGACTATTTCTTGAATCCAGGAAGGAATTACAGTCTATCATTTAAGCTTAGTTTCTAAATTGGGTTGTATTTCAAAAAATGCCATTTTTGAGTAGGCACTTTTAGAAACAAATTGTTAAATTAATTACAAATAAAGCGCTGATGAATTTATCTAATAGAACTATCAAATTAAGGAGAAGTTATGTTTCAAATTTATAAAGACAAATCAGGCAAGCATCGTTTTCGTTTGAAAGCTAAAAATGGTGAAAATATAATTTCTTCTCAAGCATATGCGTCAAGAGCAACATGCATGAAAGGCATTAAATCAGTTGCCAAGCATTCCAGTGAAAAAGGAAATTTTAAATCCAAAGAAAATAAGGGTGGTAAATGGAATTTTAATTTAGTAGCTGCTAATAATAGAGTTATTGCTTCATCTCAAAGCTATGCAGACAGATCTTCTATGAATAAGGGAATTAAGAGCGTTATGACCAATGCTCCCAAAATGAAAATCTCATAGGGGCTCTTAAATTAGTTTGATCTATTTTGAGAGACTTAAAAGAGTTTAAGGTTTTGATTCTTCTAGCAGATCAATTACAGCTTGATGGATAATAGGTGCGGTGTTAGGGCCTAAGGATACAACCTCCCCATAAGTTTCTTCATTCTCGTCATAAATCCAAGGAGCATCCTTATCCCATTCACTCTTGGGAATGATGTAACCGATAGCATCATTTGCTAAGTTCACCATGAGATTTAACTTACCTGGAAGTTGACCACGCAAATGAGGTACTTCTTGAGGCGCTATGTTGAAATCAGCGCCCTTGGGGTTTTCTATACCACCCACAGCAATTTCTGGATATAGCTCCCCAGGTATGCCAGTAATAGTTACATCACCTAATTGGATAAATGCTACTTCACTGAGGTAACGGATAAATGGAGGCATTAGATGAAAGCGTGGACTGCTATCGACTATACCAAGCAGAGTGCCTAACGATAACATAAAATTATCTATACCTAATTCTACTTCGAGAGCACGGAAGCTAATTGTTGGCTTTGCGCTAGCCACAAAACTATTTTCATTAAAAGCATCTATGACGCTGCTAGCCAGACTGTAGCCAAAGGCTCGAGCTTTTGAATGGCCTGCTTCAATAATAGTTTTCTCTAAAAAAGGATCATAAATAGCATCAGTTGGACCAGAGGTCATTAAACCTCCAATATTTCCGGTTAACCATAATGTTGTTCCACCTAGCCCAGGTTTTAATAATTTATTGTCGTAATAAATACCCTCACTAAGTCCTTTTCTTAGGTAGCCGGCAATGTCAGATGTTAATTCTAGATTTTTATCCCAAGTAAGCTCTACGTGAATTCCAAAATTCACTAATGTGCCAATAGTAGACCCGTCAGGGCGGCTAAATAATAACGCTCGAATATCTTCATCTATTACGATAGGTTTTCGCTTATCTTTTATTGGCGTTAGGGGGTTTGTTGGAATACGAGCCATACTCATCGTTGCAGGCTCTAAGTTATCTATAGCAGCACTCACTGCTTCAAGAATATTTTGTTGCAAGCGCTCCATATAATCATTATCAACACCGCTGCTAAAAAAACTTGGCCCCCATAGACCTTGGGTGTCAGGACCCTCATGATTATGAGTTGCATGCACCATAAGGTAATCTAAACCCCATTCTGTAGGAACAGCCTCACGTACACTAAGTACAAATTTCCGCATTAAACCGATCGTATCTGTTGCTACAATTCCAACCCGATTTTTGCCATCATCAATTACAACGGCTACTGCCATGATATTATCTTTCACGCCTTGTGCAGGTCGTTGATTTTGAAAACCTGCCATCCATACAGCATCGAATTTTCCATTACCATTCACATCCGTCCACAGATCAATATCGGAATCAAATTGGGCATCATGATTTACGTCGACCCATTGGTCTATAAGGTTAGGAGTGATCGAGATCTGCGAAAATCCAACCTGCAATTCTCCTGCCTGAGCTTGAGCAATCAGAAGAATTCCAAAAATTACTAGTGCTAGAAAGTTTTTTTTCATAACTAATATTTCTTATTTCTGTTTCCACAGATAACGCAATCCAAGAATTGCAGGCAAGTAACAGAACAATGTAAAGATAAAAATTAAACCAATCAAGTCAGGGTTTTTAAAAGCAAAGAAGACTGGTGCATCTATCAAATCAGTAATGAGTCTTATTATAATTAAGATAAATAGCATTAACGCATTCCTAATAAAAATAGCAAAAAGAAAGGCCAATCCGACAGCAATGTTTCTTGCAACATAAAGACTAGAGCTTAATGTCATTTCAGATTCTAAAAAAAATGCAGGATTATTTAAAGCTATGTATGGACCAACAAACATTGGCCAGATTAACATAAAAAGAATTATTACAAACCACCAAGTGAAGGTAATTTTTTTATTTGAGAATCCCATAATTTAAATAGTATTAAGATACATATTAAACGTTTTAACAAATACTTTTAGCTGCTGATTTTCCCGCCATTCTTCCAAAAAAAGTTGCATCACCAACCGACATGCCGCTGGCATATCCTTTTCCAGTTCTTGGAAGCCCTGCAGTGGTTCTTCCTGCTGCAAATAATTTTGGAATAATTTCTCCACTCTTATCAAGCACTTCTCCAGTTGGCAGTGTCTCAAGTCCACCAAGCGTAAACATCAAAGGCCCATTTTTTTCGCTATAAGCTGGGCTTGATTGATTTGCAAAACTATAATCAATGATCGCATAGGGCGGTTTTGAAAATTCCTTCAACCATTTAGGATCTTTTTGAAAATCTTCATCATTTCCATTTTTTGCATATTGGTTATATTGCTGGATAGTCGACGAAATTGTGCCCTTTTCAAACCCTGCTTCCACTTCTAACTCATTAATCGTTTCAGCAACAGCTAATATAGGCAGTCTATCCATGTAAATCGAAGGATTATAGTCCTCATCCTGTATGACCATATAAATTTTTTGTTCTTCCTGCTGAGAACAAAAATAACCTATTCTTGCTCCATAAGAGTCCTCATTTACGAATCTTTTACCATTAATGTTGACAAATATTCCATTGGTTAGTGATTCAGGTGGATAAAAATAGACGCCAAAGAAAGCTTCATCCATATTTATAATATTTGCATTCATTGATAGACCAATTAGAATACCATCGCCTTTATCCCATTGATTTCCATAGGGTGCAGCAAAAGAGCTCTGAAATGGAAGATATGATGAAACCATTTTTTCATTCATTACAAAGCCTCCAGCTGTCAGAATCACACCTTTTTTTGCTTTAGCAAAACGAATGCTGTTATCTTTTTTAAATGACACTCCTATTATTTCTTTATCATTATTTATAACTAATCCATTAACCCTTGAATCATAACTAACATGAATGTTCGAGCGATTGATTTTCTTTTTTAGAGCATCAAAAAAAATTTTTCCTCCAAAATCACCGTCATGAGATGGAACATGTCCTCTGGGTATTGGTTCAGCCAAAGCGCAAAAAGGAGCTACTCTTTCATTGCCAGTATATAAAAGAGATTCATTAGACTCTGGGACAACTATTCTTCCCAAATGAGAAGCTTCTTTATAGGAAACACCCAATGATTTTATCCATTCAAAGTGATCTGCGGCATTTTCTGCATATAGTTTAATTTTTTTGCCATCACCTTTACCCTCAAGTGATGATTCAATATAGGCAATCATATTTTCAGTTGAATCTTCAAAACCACATGCTTTTTGAAGAGATGTACCTCCAGATCCTCCAAGGTACATTTCACAACTTGATAGAGCTGTTGAGCCACCGCCATCAGAGGCCCTTTCAAGTATTAATGTGCTTGCACCATTTGAAGATGATTCAATTGCGGCACAACCCCCAGCCCCTCCAAAACCACAAACAATTACATCTACATCATAATCAAAAGCTAATACTTCTTTTTCATGGGTAAGGGAGATATCGGTTACAGAATCCATTTTGTATTCACCTTCACACTTTATTTAAATATTACAATATAGTTTTCCAAGCATATTTTTACTCGTAAATATTTTTTTATTATTTTTATTGTCACTTTCAAGTAACATAAATTCGATTGAATTTTTTGAACTTTCAATTTTTGCAATTGAGCCTTGACTTATAATTCGGTTACTTTTTTTTACATTAAACTTTTTTATATCAAGGTCTAACGAAATCTGATATTTATTTTTAATCTTATCAACACAATCAATAGTAAACTGATTATGATCACCAGCATGAACAAAGGTCGACATAAGAAGGGCGACTAGTTTTTTCATTGCTTATTTTTTAAAACTAAGTAAAGCATTATGATTAAAAAAATATTTCCAATAACATAGGTAGTAAGACTCATGTATTTTTATCTTTTGCAATATGCTTCAAAATTCTTTGCAAAGTTTGCAGCAAGCTCTGCTAATGCCTTGGCCTCTGCAAAAGCTTCATCAGCTGAAGTTTTATTTCCTTCTTTCTCAAGAGCAGAACGTTTTTTAAAAGCTTCACCAGAAAAATATAGATAAGCACCAGAGGTTTGGCTAATCTTTTTGCAGTCTTCAGGTTTCCACATTCCTTTTTTTTCCATTTGCATTTTCTTCATATCTTTGTTTGATTTATCGCCTTTCATTGCATGATGGTCAGCAGAAATTAACAATGACGAAGATAAAAGAAGTATTAATGGTATATTTTTATGCATACGGAGATCTCCTAAAAATTTAGCTAGATTTAATCTTACTCCATACAAAAAAAATTAGTCTATTGTCCTCAATGGTTTTTTGTTTCTAAAAAGAGTCAGAAAAGGGATAAAGAAAGGCCATGTTTTGTGATAATGCTTAGGAAATAATCTTTGAGAAAGATCTAGAAGTTTTGCATCTAACCCAATGAAGATTCTACTTTTATTCTTCTTTACTCCATCGAGAATTATTTTTGCAGCCTTGCTTGGATGCATCCCTCCTTCTCTAAATAGTTCACCCATTTCTTGCTGTGTTTTGGGGGCATTCCTTGAGAAGATAGATGACCGCGGCTGAGTTCTTTCAAAATCTTCATCACTCATTCTGGCTGTTGAAGCAATATTTGTTCCAATATGTCCTGGATGAACACAATGTATTTGCAAATTGGGATTTGTCTGTTTCATTTCTAATGCAAGACTTTCTGTGAATCCCCTCACTGCAAACTTGGTAGCATGATAGACAGTTTGCCCAGGCACAGCTACCATTCCAAATATTGATGAAGTATTAACAATTGCTGCTTCAGAGTTATTGATTAGATAAGGGATAAATGCCCTTGTGCTATTAACAACTCCATCAAAATTTATGCCCATGACCCAATCCCAATTATCTTCATTCATGTCTTTAAAATGAGCGCCTGTTGTAACGCCTGCATTATTAAAAACTAAGTCTACCTTTCCATGCTGGACTATAACTTTTTCAGGCAATGCTTCTATCGAATCTTTATCAGACACATCTAAAAGGTGAGATGAAATTGAAACATTGTATTTTCTCAGCATAGCTAACGTTTCATTCAATGTTTCCTCATTTACATCGCAGACACAGACATCAGCCCCATCTTTTGCAAGGAGCACTGCCAAATATCTCCCGATGCCAGAACCTGCTCCAGTAATCACAGCTACTTTTTCTTTAAAACTTTTCATTATTGATTATTTGCAGTCATAGTTATCATATTAAGCTTTTCATAGAGGGTTAATAAATCTCCAACTCCTGTTTGATTGACAATCTTCCCATCTTTTATAGTAAGAATAGTTACATCTCTAAAACTTATTTCGTCACCGCTTACGGGATGCGAGCCACTAATTGATAAAACAACAACAATTTTATCTCCAGCATCTATAAGTTGCTCAATATGTTCTGTGTAACCTGGAAGATCATTGCGAACCTGAGTAGCTAGATTACATAGACCCTCCAAACCATTACCCCAGTCTGTGTGAGGATAGTTAGCCTCAAAATTATTGGAATAGAACTCACTGACCCTAGAAACATTGCACTCATTCCATATTATCTGCATGGCATCGCGGACTAGCTGTTCATTTTTTGTCATCTTCTCTTCATAATATGTATTTCAAAGTATTGTATATTTATAGCCATGAAAAGTATTCTCCTTCCATTAATTCTTCTTTCAACTTACTCCTTTGGAATTGTTAGCGAGCTTGCCTTTGGCAAAAGCACTAACATTATTGGAAAACCAAAAATTACTGATGGGGATACTATTATCATTAATGATATTAGAATTAGATTCACTGGAAGTGATGCTCCAGAAAGCTATTTTTTTGGTAAAACTCAAACTTGTATAGATTCTGAGGGTCAAGAATGGGAATGTGGTAAAGCTGCAACAGAGAAACTTAAGCAGTTAATTAATGATCAAACTGTCAGATGTTCTGACGAGGGCCAGGATAGATATGGTAGAACCCTGGGGATCTGTTATGTGGGAGAAATAGACTTGCAAGCTGAAATGGTGAAATCTGGTATGGCAGTAGCTTATTTAAAATATTCAGATAGGTACGAAGAAGAACAAAATTTTGCCAAGAAAGTTAAGGCTGGAATGTGGAGTGGGGAATTTCAAGAGCCTGAAACATGGCGCAAAGAAAATAGAGACTAAGTAAGCTATCTGCTTATTTAATCTGAAGTTTTTTTCTCAAACTGTTAATTGTATCTGATTGTCTGACTTCTTTTGTTTTAAAAAATAGCTCATGATTCTCTTCTAATGTATCTAGGTTATAAAGATAGTTAACCATGACGCCTTTTGATTGAATTAATCCTTTGGACGATAAGTCGGCATTTAAATTTATCCTTTCTAAGATAGCTCCGTTGCCTAAATGAAATCTAGCTACTGGGTCATTAGGTGAGCCATCTTCTCGATCAGAAGCAGTAAGATAAATTATAGCTTGCTTAAGAAGTATATCTTCATCTGAATCTTCATACATAGATTTTTCTTTTAACCATTGCACAAAGCCAGGAGCAGGTGAAAGCGTTACAAATTTATCCAAGCCATCATTTTCTTGTTTGAGCTTATGCGCAACCTGCTTAATCAAAAAATTACCAAATGAAATACCAGAAAGGCCATCTTGGCAATTTGAAATAGAGTAGAAAATGGCAGTATTAATATCCTGGTTAAGAGTTACACTTCTATCAAGTGAAATTATCTCATTTATGGTCTCTGGAATATTATTGCTTAGAGCCACCTCAACAAAAATCAGGGGCTCATTAGGCATAAGAGGATGAAAAAAAGCAAAGCATCTTCTGTCGTCTGGTGCCAGTCTCGCTCGAAGGTCATCCCATGAGTTAATTTCATGGACAGCCTCATAGGCAATGATTTTTTCTAAGATATTGGCAGGCGTTGACCAGTCTATGCTTTCTAGCATTAAAAACGAAGGGTTGAACCAATGCTTGAAAAGTTTTAAGAGACTCCTATCAAAAAACTCAAGGCTGGAACTTTCTTGCTTCAAAGATTTAATTCTCTCTCTCAGCCTGACCAATCTTAGAGTGCCTTCTGAAATTGTATTTAATCTTTTAAAGAGTTCTACCCATTGAGGTTCAGAAGCTTGAGAAATGAGCTCTAAGTTTTTTTGCGTTTTATACTTAGAATAAATATTTGATGCTTGACGCAAAACTTCAGCATCGATGTCATATTTTGTGTGGAGATTTTCGAAAAACTCGACAAACTCTTTATCATTTAGGCCTTCTATCAAGTTTGAGAGATGCTCAGCAAAAAACAATGAAGAGATCTCCCCACTTTTTGACATAACAGACTCCAAAGCTTTGTAAATATCTTCATGCAGAATGCCAAAATCTTTTGAACGAAAATAACTACCTTTTAATAGTGATCGTTCTTTTATTGATGAAATTAAATTTCTAAAAAACCTCATATACGATTAAGAATTTAGCACAAAAATTAATATATTTTAAAATTAGATTTTTAATGCTCAAATTAATATTTATTTGCTAATTAATGCACTTTAATTTTTTATAAAACAACGAGTGCATAGAAATGATTTTTATGTAACTATTAGGTGTTAAAAATTGTTTGTTGCATTAGTTTGATGGCATGGGGGGATGATATTTTATTGTGAAAACAGACATTGATATTGCCAGAGAGGCTGAAATACAAGCAATCCAAAGTATTGCTGATAAGTTAGGTATTGAAGATAAGTATTTAGAACAATACGGTAAATTCAAAGCGAAAATTGATCTTTCGATTGTCTCAGAAAAACTCCAAGATGCTGATAATGGCAAATTAATTTTAGTTACTGCTATTTCCCCAACTCCAGCTGGAGAGGGCAAGACTACCACTAGTGTTGGTTTGGTGGATGGGCTATGCCACAACGGCAAAAAGGCCATGATTTGTTTGAGAGAGCCAAGCTTAGGACCATGTTTTGGAATGAAGGGTGGTGCTGCTGGCGGAGGATTTGCTCAAGTCATTCCGATGACAGATATTAATCTACATTTTACGGGAGACTTTCATGCGATTGGGGCTGCTCATAATCTCTTATCCGCTTTGATTGATAATCATATCCATTGGGACAACAAGCTCAATATTGATCCTAGAAGAATTACTTGGAAAAGGGTGGTTGATATGAATGATCGATCATTGAGAGATATTACCTGTGGTCTAGGTGGAACTGGAAATGGGATACCGAGACAAAGTGGTTTCGATATAACTGTTGCATCTGAGATTATGGCTGTGTTCTGTTTGGCATCAGATATTGATGACTTAAAGCAAAGAATTGGAAATATAGTAATTGGTTATACAAGATCCAATGAGCCAGTAAGAGCAAAACAACTCAATGCTGATGGAGCTATGATCGCACTATTGCAAGATGCATTCCAGCCTAACCTAGTTCAAACACTTGAGAATAATCCAGCATTTATTCATGGTGGACCTTTTGCCAATATTGCTCATGGTTGTAATTCAGTAATTGCAACTAAAACTGCCCTGAAACTTGCAGATTATGTTGTAACCGAGGCTGGTTTTGGAGCAGACTTGGGCGCAGAAAAATTTTTTGATATTAAATGTAGAAAATCAGGATTAAAGCCCGATGCCGTTGTATTGGTTGCTACCACTAAGGCATTAAAAATGCATGGCGGCTTAAAAAAAGATGACCTAGGTACTGAGAATATAGATGCAGTGACCAAAGGTTGCGAAAACCTCGAAAGACATATCGAAAACATTAAAAAATTTGGCGTACCTGTTGTTGTAGCCATTAATGATTTCATCACTGATACTCAAAAGGAACATGCAGCAATTATTGATTATTGCAAAAAGATTGGTGTCAAATGCAAAATTTCTTCTCACTGGGAAAAGGGTGGGAAGGGTGCAGCAGAACTAGCAGAAGAGGTGGTAAAAATTGCTGATGCAAACTTATCTAAATTTAAAACTCTTTATGAAAATAAAATGTCTCTTTGGGATAAGACTCAACACATAGCTCAAAATATTTATGGCGCAGCTGAAATCATTGCTGATAAGAAGGTAAGGAATCAATTCCAAAAATTAGAGGATGATGGATTTGGGGAATACCCAATATGCATGGCAAAAACTCAATACAGTTTCTCAACTGATCCATTATTAATGGGAGCTCCATCAGGGCATGACGTTCCAATCAAAGAAGTTAGATTATCAGCAGGAGCTGAATTTATTGTTGTAATATGTGGTGACATTATGACCATGCCAGGCTTGCCAAGAATACCTGCTGCAGAAAATATAGATGTTGATGGGAAAGGATTAATTCAAGGATTATTTTAAAAATTTTATTTTGGAGGAAAGAAAAATGAAAATATTATGTGTCTTATACGACGACCCTAAAGGCGGAATGCCTTCAAGTTATCCGCTCAAGGAGCTGCCAAAACTTGAAAAATATCCAGATGGCATGTCATTGCCAAGTCCCAAAGGGAGAGATTTTACTCCCGGGGAATTGCTTGGCTGTGTATCCGGTGAGCTAGGTCTAAGGAAATTTTTAGAGGATAGAGGTCATACATTGGTTGTTACATCAGACAAGGACGCTGATGGCTGCACTGCTGATAAGGAATTGGTTGATGCGGATATTGTTATCTCTCAGCCTTTTTGGCCTTACTATTTAACAAGAAAAAGAATGGAGAGCGCGCCTAACCTCAAGATGGCAATTACAGCCGGCATTGGCTCTGATCATGTGGATTTGCAAGCTGCCATGGATCATAAAGTTGATGTGGTTGAGGTCACTTACTGTAATTCACGCTCAGTAGCAGAACATATCGTTATGATGATCCTTGCTTTGGTGAGGGATTATCACAATCAACATAGAATAGTTAATGAGGGTGGTTGGCATATAGCTGATGCTGTTCAAAGATCTTATGATGTTGAAGGCATGCACATAGGAACAATTGCAGCTGGCCGCATTGGTTATGATATGTTGAGAAAGATGCATCCATTTGATGTTCACTTGCATTACTTTGATAAACACAGATTAAGCTCAGACCAAGAGGCTGAATTGAATTTAACTTATCATGATTCAATTGAATCTTTGGTTGGCGCTTGTGATGTTATCAATATCAGTTGTCCCTTACATCCTGAAACAGAGCACTTATTTAATGATGATTTGATTAGCAAATGTAAGCCCGGAGCTTATATTATCAATACAGCTAGAGGAAAGATTTGTGATAAGGATGCCATTGTAAGGGCCTTAGAATCTGGACAATTAAGCGGATATGCAGGAGATGTTTGGTTCCCTCAACCAGCTCCTAATGATCATGTTTGGAGAACAATGCCGCATCATGGTATGACGCCTCACACCTCAGGTACCTCGCTGTCAGCGCAAACAAGATATGCTGATGGAGTTAGAGAAATACTTGAATGTTTCTTTGATGGTGAAGAAATTAGAAATCAGTATTTAATTGTTCAGGACGGTGATCTTGCTGGAATGGGTGCTCATTCCTATACCAAGGGAACCGCCACTGGTGGATCTGAAGAAGCGGCTAAGTTTAAGAAGTAGTAAATATTGATAAATATGCACAAGGGGGCAAGCATTGATTAAAACCAGAGCAGCTGTTGCTTTTGAGGCTGGAAAGCCTCTGGAGATTCTTGAAGTTGATCTAGAGGGACCTAGGGTAGGAGAGGTTCTGGTTGAAATGATAGCGACTGGTGTATGTCATACTGATGCTTTCACTCTCTCAGGAGATGATCCTGAGGGAGCTTTCCCAGCAATCTTAGGTCATGAGGGTGCAGGAATAGTTGTCGAGGTTGGAAAGGGTGTTAAAAGTTTGAAGCCTGGAGATCATGTAATACCCCTCTACACCGCAGAATGTGGTGAATGCGAGTTTTGCCTCCATCCAAAAACTAATTTGTGTCAGGCGGTAAGAGATACACAAGGTAAAGGTATTATGCCTGATGGCACAAGTAGATTTTCACTTGATGGCAAGCCTATTCTTCATTATATGGGGTGCTCAACATTTTCTAATTACTCTGTGCTCCCTGAAATTTCTTTAGCAAAAGTTAGAAAGGATGCTCCATTCGACAAGATTTGCTATATCGGCTGTGGAGTTACTACAGGTATTGGGGCTGTGGCTTTCACTATGGGGGTTGAAGCTGGATCCACGGTAGCAATATTTGGATTAGGAGGTATAGGTCTAAATGTTATTCAAGGCGCGAAGATGGTTGGTGCTTCAAGAATAATTGGAATAGATTTAAATGATTCCCGTGCTGACATAGGAACTAAATTTGGCATGACTGACTTTATTAACCCTAATAATATTAAAAATGTGGTCGACCACATTATTGAAATTACTGGTGGAGGGGTTGATTATAGTTTCGAGTGTATTGGGAATGTTGATGTGATGAGGCAAGCTCTTGAGTGCTGTCATAAGGGTTGGGGTGAAAGTTGTATTATTGGGGTTGCAGGTGCTGGCAAAGAAATCTCAACCAGACCATTTCAGCTTGTTACCGGTCGCTCATGGAGAGGCACCGCTTTTGGGGGCGCAAGAGGGCGAACAGACGTACCAAAAATAGTTGATTGGTACATGGACGGAAAAATTAATATAGACGACTTGATTACGCACAAAATGCCTCTTAAAGATATCAACAAAGCATTTGACTTAATGCATGAAGGAAAAAGCATTCGTTCTGTTATTGAGTTTTAACTTTTACTAAATACCTTTATTAATTTATAGCACATGGTCTTTTCATACAAAGGGTCTTGGATCTTTGGAGAAAATTTTTTCTATCATCGGAATAAAATATTCAAGAGACTTTGTTTTGTAATTAGGATCAAATGATTTTTGATCCCATTTTGAGCAAAAATCTATACAGTCCTGATAGTACGGATGGTCTTTGTACCGGTTACGTGAATCTCTATCCTCATCGTAATGATGCATCCAATAGTAGCCCTGGAACAGGCCATGATGGAGGACTATCCAATAATTCTTTTCATTGATGTAGGGCCTTAAAAGTGCAGCAGAAACTTGTGAGTGATTCGAGGGAGATATTACATCGCCAATGTCATGAAGCAGGGCACAAACAATTGTTTCAATATCAGCGCCATCTTCTTCTGCTCGAGTAGCAGTTTGCAGTGAATGCTGAAGCCTGCTAATTTGATAAGGAGAATCTCCATCCATCATTTGAAGCCACTCAATAACACGTTTAGATAAGTTTCTTTCATTCTTTGAGTCATGAATTGCTACAAGATCATAATCCTCTTTGGTGCCTTGATCCATTGATGTAAAACTAACTTTTTTTACCAACTAAATTACCCCGTAATTCTTTATAAATTACCAAATTGTTTTCTATGTTATCAAGCTCATAGTAGGCATCCTGCAGATGGCGCTTACCGCTAGGATTAAACTCCTCTCTTCCGTGAAGGACTCGATGAGCGGAGACTATTAGTATGTTGCCAGTTTCAAGTCGAAAAGTTGATTTATATTTTTTATCATTCACCCTCTTACATAGTTCATGATAAGCCTTATAAAATATATTTAAATTTTTCTTGCTTGGATCAATCATTTGCATTAATTGGTTGGAGTACCTAAGCCCAATTATCTCATTTGAAGAATTCAGCCTGATGATTGGCTCATTTGCATAAGTTTCATTTTCTTCATCAAATTCTCTAAAAGGAACCGAAAAGGTTGTCAGAATTTTAAAGAACTGTGGATGGTCATTTTTTAGATCACTGAGTACTTTATAGCCATCAACTATTATTGATTTTCCTCCCTCACATTCATTTTCAAGCATATGGAGTGCTTGGACGCTTGGGGGCCAAGAGTAGCTGGCAAAGTCATTATGGGGTGGGACCTCTAAAGAGGTATGCGCAATATTGTATATATGACCATCTACAGAGACATTGTGAATACGCTCAAACAATACTTCTCTTATAGGGCCAAGTCTTGGAGCTAGATCTTCCAATGAGTTTGGAATGCATGGAGAGTTTGAAATGCATATCGCACCTTTAGTAATAAATTCAGAAAATGCATCTATTGCAACGCAATCATTTGAGAGAAAATCAGACCAATTATAATTATTTGGGATGAAATCATTAGTCCAAAGTATTGTTTCTGGCTTTCTTGGTTTTTTTAAGAATTCCAAATCTTGAAACCGTATGATCGTTTCATGATCGTCTGGCCAAATTACATTAAGAGCGTTCTCATTAATAGCAATTTTCTTAGGTTTTAAATCTGCAGGGATAGAATTAAGCATAAACCTTTTTTCTTGCGTTTCTTGAATCCTGCAATCGCTGCAAGAGCAGTTATCCCTTATCCATAGAAATGGAAGCTCATACTTCAATATTTTATTATTTATAATTTTTAATGAGGTTTTATCCGTTTGAAAATCCATTTACTTCTCTAACTAAAAATTAAGTATTACAAAAATAATATTCCGATAAAATTATTTGAGCAATAATATTTCATTATTATTTCTAGGACTGTGCATTAGAAATTAATATTCACCATTGCGTTAATGTTAGGTATGCTGTTTGTGTGAAAAACAATATTATTTCAGGGCTTGGAGCATTTTTATGTATCTCTGCGCTTGCATATATTAATTCTTTTGATGAAAGCAATTTATGGTTGATACCTCCATTTGGTGCAAGCATGGTTTTAGTTATGGCAGTTCACGAAAGTCCTTTGGCTCATCCAAAGAATGTTTTCTTTGGGCATATAATTTCTGCCTTTTCAGGAGTTTTTGTGTTTGCAATATTTGGTTTTTCAAATCTCAGCATTGGACTTGGGGTTGGATTGGCAATTTTTTTAATGATGATAACAAAGACAGTTCATCCGCCAGCTGGAGCTAATCCTATCATTGCAATTTTGGGCGCCAAAGGAGCATATTTCATACTCATTCCTGTTGCAGCTGGAGCATCATTTATAGTTTTATTTGCAATTATTTATAATAAAATACTTAATAGAAAATATTTTACATTTAAAGATTTTAGGGCTCGAGCTAGCTCCTAAGGATTTGTTGGGATTCATTAACAATTTTTTTAATGGAAAAAATCGTTCATTCAAATTTCAAAGATTTTATTTCTGGATTCTCCATTGAGGTTATTCCAAGATCAGCGGCAAAGATAGAATCTTTCAGTGAGGTTCTCCCAAAAAATACCAGAGTGTATATCGCACATATTCAAAATGAAGATATTTTATCTATGGTTGCCACAGCCAAAAAAATTACTGATGAGGGTTTTACGGTTATGCCTCATATACCGGCCAGAATAATTCAAAACAAGGCAATGTTAAATGATTGGATTTCTATGTATAAGAATGAAGCTGGAGTAAATGAGGCGCTCTTATTGGCAGGGGGATCATCCGAGCCATTAGGAGACTATGATTCTTCTATTCAATTGATTGAATCAGGCTTGTTTGATAAGGCTGGTTTTACAAGACTTCATATAGCTGGACATCCTGAAGGAAATAAAGATATTGATCCTGCTGGCGGGAATGCAAAAGTCTCTGAAGCTTTATCATGGAAGCAAGAATATTCTAAAAGAACAGATGCCTCAATGGCCATAGCAACTCAATTTTGTTTTGATGCTGGCGTTGTAAAAAAATGGGCAGATAGCATCAAAAAAGAAGGAATTGATATCCCAATCCACATCGGTATAGCAGGACCAGCAAAACTTCAAACACTATTAAAATTTTCTATTGAATGTGGGATAGGCGCCTCTATGAAAGTTCTTACCAAAAGAGCTAAAGATTTAACAAAATTATTGTTGCCATATAAACCTACAGAAATTTTAAATGAGCTAGCTGAGTACAAAGCCAAAGACCCAAAATTAAACATTGAGAAAGCTCACTTTTTTCCAATCGGTGGCGTCAAAAAAACGGTTGATTGGTTAAATGAATTTCAATAAAAATAATTACCTTTAATATCTATTCAAGCACAATAAAAAAGTGATAGCATTTCGCTATGTACAATACGTCTAAAGTAGTTTTTAGCCCTCGTGTGAGAAAATCACCATACTTTAATTCCACCATTAAGTATGGGGCAACAGCATTTTCAGTATATAACCATATGTATATGCCAGTTACCTATGAAGGGACTGTCAAAGATTATAAAAAACTATTAGATGGTGTTCAATTATGGGATGTCGGTGTTGAACGCCAAGTTCAAATTAAAGGCCCTGATGCACAAGCCTTTGCGCAATTCCTTACACCTAGAGATATTAAAAAATGCTCAATTGGGCAGGCAATGTATACCCCATTAACAGATTTCAAAGGAAACTTAATCAACGATCCTGTGATGCTAAGAATTGATAAAGATTGCTATTGGTTTTCAGTTTCTGATGGGGATCTTCTCTTATGGGCCCAAGGCATAGCAGCAGGTTATAAATTTGATGTAGATGTTGATGAGCCCGATGTGTCACCTCTTCAAGTTCAAGGACCTAATTCAACAAAACTTATGACTAAAGTTTTTGGAGATTGGGTGAATGATATTGGCTTTTATAAGTTCAAGGAAATAGATCATGAAGGGATTCCTTTAGTTGTAGCTAGAATGGGTTACAGCAAAGAGCTTTGCTATGAGCTTTTTCTTCAAGATCATTCTAAGGGAGATGAATTATGGGAAATTCTTTGGCAAGCGGGGCAAGAATTTAATATCAGCCCAGGCTCGCCAAACATAATTCTTAGATTAGAAGGGGGAATACTTAGTTACTTAGCAGATATAGATAGAACCAATAATCCATATGAGGTTGGATTAGATTGGGCAGTAGATCTTGATCAAGAGGATGATTTCATTGGAAAAAATGCATTACAAGAGCTCTCTCTGAAGACCCCTAAGAGAAAATTAGTAGGGGCAGAGATTCACGGTGATCCATTGACTATTTTCAACGCCGAGCATTGGCCTGTTTTGATTGATAACAAGAGGGTAGGATCCATGAATGCTATGGTGTATTCACCAAGACTGAATAAGAATATTTGTTATACAATCTTAGATATTGAGTACGCAAAGAGCGGTCAAGAGATTATCATCTCTGGTCCAGATTGTGAGTTCAAAGCAACCACTGTTGATCTTCCCTGGGTGGATAGGGCAAAATGAGATCAGCTCTTATTTGAGCCGACCTCATAATCAATTCTAGTCTGCGTAATCTAGTCCTTTTTCCTTCTGAACTTCTCTCTTATTAGGATTTACAGATTCTCTAAATGGCACGTCAACAATTTCACCTTCTACCGCAACTCCTGATGATTCAGAATACTCGTCAGGTAATCTGACTTGTAATTTAGTACCAATTTCTGATGACGCCCATGGCACCCAGCCTAAAGCTACATTTGTTTCTAGTTCTGGTGACCACCATGGAGATGTGACATAACCCATGTCATTACCATCTGTATCAGCAATTAACCAAAAATCAGGAGCATAGTCTGTGATTTGTTTTCCGCCAAAAATCATGCCAACCATTCGCATTTTAAATGGAAATTTTCCATCATCAATTATCGCTCGCTGTCTTTCTAGCTCCTTCTTACCAATGTAATCAGCTTCTTTATTTCGAGGTACCTGATAGCTTAAATTAACCTGAAAAGGAGAAGTTTCATGGTCAAGGTCTTGACCCCATGACAAGATACCAGCTTGGATTCTTCGATGATGAGCTGGTGCTATAACCATTAAACCAAACTCTTCACCTGCCTCAAGAACCGCATTCCATACAATTTCAGCATTTTCATGAGCATCTCTCACATAGATTTCATAACCTTTTTCTCCAGTAAAGCCTGTCTGACTTATGACAACATCAGCGCCTTTAATGTTGGTTTCCATAAGACCGTAGTAAGGAATTTCTCTGAGCTCTTCACCAGCAAGTTTGGCCATAAGATCTTCAGATAGAGGGCCTTGAATCTGCAAAGGACAAACATCAATCTCATCAATCACAACATCATATTTTTTAGTCACATTTACACCTTGAAGCCACAGCAAGAGGTCACTATCAGAAATAGAGAACCAAAACTCATCTTCTGCTATTCTCAATAATACAGGGTCGTTCAAGACGCCACCTTTTTCGTTGCACAAAATAGCGTACTTGCCATTTCCAGGTTCAATTTTTGTAGCATCACGAGTTATAACAAAATTTGTGAAGGCTTCTGCATCAGGGCCTTTAACACGTATCTGCCTTTCAACAGCAACATTCCACATAGTCACCCGATTGACCAATGCCTCATATTCAACCATGGCGCCACCATCCTCAGGTCTAACATATCCTCTAGGATGATAGATTCGGTTATAAACCGTTGCTCTCCAGCAACCAGCTTCATGAGAAAGATGCCAAAATGGAGATTTTCTTACTCTTGTTGAGATTAATAACTCAGTAGGCGTTCGACCACTTTGCCTTAGATTATAAGGAACCACACGATCGCTTTGATCCACGCTTGGATGATTTGGATTTTTCATTGTTATACCCCCCTTAGATATATTAAGTTATTACATTGAAATTATTTAAGCACGCACCCTTTCATTTTTTGGATCATATAAAGACCCTTTACCAGCTATTTGAACGGTCATTGGGTATACACCATCACCATCTTCATTAAAGTATTCAAGTGCAAGTGACTTCCCTGGCTTAGCTATATTTTTAGGAAGATATCCCATAACAACGAATTTTTTAATTGATGGACAGTAAGACATGCCAGTGGTGTAAGATCTTCGACCTTTGCTGTCTATAGGCACTTCTCCTGTATCAGGATCTATTATTGGAGATGTTCCAACTGGATAGCGTGAACCTCTTCCAGATACATCAAGATCATCTAATGTCATTGTGCATAAAATTGCGCTGGGCTCTTCTTCTCGATGAACAAGATGAGCTGCTTTGCCATGAAAATCTGCTTCTTTGACTAAACGCCTTTCAATAGCTGATTCACAAGCATTGTATTCGGTCTCTAGATCTGCACCTTGGAGTCTAAAACTCTTTTCAAGACGTCGGCTATTGGCATAAGTTTCAATTCCAACAGGCACAACTCCAACTTCTAATAATGAATCGTAAAGAGCCAAACCCTCTTCAGGGTCATTATTTAAATAAACTTCCCAGCCACTTTCTCCCACATAGGAAATGCGTGATGCCCAGACATCAATTTTCTTTCCTCCAGATAAATTGAGGGTTAGATTCTTTGCAGCAGCAAAAGGGAAATTCTCTATAGCTAGTTCATTTGGATCAATAAAATGGCCGAGAGCATTTTTTGCTTGAGGGCCCCACAAACCTAAAGTGGCTATATCATGAGTGCGAATACTAATATCTGCATTTAGCCCCATATCGTCTCGATAATTACGTAATGTCACCCAGTCTCTATTCCCATCTGCCCCGCCAGTAACAACTCTATAACGATCTGAACCTAAACGAGATATTGTAAGGTCTGCATGGACTCCGCCATCCTCATCTAAAAAATTTGTATAAATCATGCGTCCTTCAGGAGTGTTGCCACCAACTTTTGCTACTGATAGATACTCCAAAATACGCTCTGCATCTGGACCCTCTATGTCCATGATAGGGAAGTGCGAAAGATTGATCATGCCAACTGAGTCACTCATGGCAAGATGTTCAGCGTTTGCAATTTCATATGGTACGTGACGACGATCCCACTCATTTTCTCTAACAGGGACTTCTTTTAAATATTTTTCAAGTTTTTGTTGATTACTTTCATAAGCAAGGGCACGTTCCCAGCCTGCAACTTCATTCTCAAAGAAGCCACCAAGTTCTTTTTCTCTTTTATAAAAAGGACTTACATATAATTCTCTGTGACTGATATAAGGCTCTCTTGGATGAACAGCAGGAGTGTATATTGTTTGGGCATTTTCAAAGGACCGAGTTTTGACAAAGTCTTTTTCTTTTTGGGCAGGATAGAATCTGGCAATATCAAAAGCATGCATGTCAACTTGAGTTTTACCATGCATCATTGATTCAGCACACAGTCTTGCACACCCTGGACCGTCTTTTACCCATACTGCCTCGCACATCCAGAAGCCTTTAACCTCTGGACTTTCACCGATTAAAGACCCTGCATCGGGAGTTACTGAAAGTAAACCATTGAATGAGCTCTTTTCATCCCATCCTAGTTCATTGAGTATTGGGGTAGTCTCGAATGCTTTTTCAAGCGGCTCGGCAATCTCTTCAAGATCTAAATATCTCATCGAGTCAGATATCATGGTCTTTTCAGGATTACCAATATCTTCAGGATCAACTAATCGAGGTTCTTTATCTTCGTAATAACCCCATTCAAGCATTCCACCATGCAGTCTTCCCGTATCTCTTACATAGGCTGAATTACCTTGATCGCGAAGTAACGGATAGACGAGAAACTCATCTGTTCCTTGTATTTCTGGAAGAGGGCCAAAAAATAGCAAAGGATGTTCTACTGGCATTAATGGGATTGGAACACCAGCCATCTCACCCATTAAAGGCCCCCAGATTCCTGATGCAATTACAACCTTGTTAGTTTTGATGGTACCTTTGTCAGTTTTGACTCCTGTGATACGACTATCCTTAATTTCAAAACCTACAGCTGGAGTATTTGTGTATGTGGATAAAGCACCTTTTTCTTTAGCGCTTTCTACTGCAAAGTTCACAACGTCTTGGGAGCGGGGGGTAACTAAGCCGGCATCTGGATCCCACATTGCGCCCCGGATTGATTCTTCATCTAACAAAGGAAATTTTTCTTTAGCTTCGGATGCAGAAATTAAACTAACATTAGTTCCAAAGGCTTTGCCAGATTCAACTTTTCTTTTAAGTTCTTCCCAGCGCGCATTGTCATCTTTACGACAGATTTCCAGACCTCCTTTTTTTAAAAAGAAGCCATTATCTTCATAAAAGTTTCTACTAAAGTTCGTTGCCCAACAGCCCAGCTTGTCATGAGTAGTATTGTAGACAAAGTCTGAAGCGTGAGCAGTTGATGCAATATCTGATGGAATGATGGTAGATTTCTCTAGACCTACGATATTTTTTTGTCCCATTTCTGCAAGCCAGTATGCAAGCATTGATCCCACAATGCCGCCAACACCAACGATAACCACTTCTGCATATGAGGGAAATTTAGGGGATTTTTTGGTCATGTAAAAGCCTTAAAAATTACCAAATATATTCTTATTATTTTTTGATAATAAGCCTTCTATATATAACTGTCCAATCTTTATTTAATTATTTTTTTGCCACATATTTCGCATTAAATTTATACATTTTTTTTAAGAAATACACTTAATGAAGAATTAACTTCAGCAGGCTTTTGACAGTTACTCTCCAAGAAGAATTTTTGCAGCTAACTGAGTATCCATATACTCTTTTAATTCAAGAATTTTTCCATTTTTAATCTTTAGCAAAAAGTGATATTTGTTGTTATATGCTTCCCCTGAAGCATGGATTGATTCTCCGCTTACCTCAACTGCAACTCTTTCATTTTCAGCAGTTATGCCTGTTATATTAAATGAAATTCCTGTTGGGAATGCTGCAAGAATGCCTTGAGCAAAATCTATTATTTCTTTTTTAGTCCTTGTTCCACCAATAGCATTATCACCTGCGGTCCAGATAATTGAATCATCATTGTAAAAATCTAAATAGGTCTCAGACCCAGCGCTTAAGGCTTCAAAAAACTTAATTGCAATCTCTTTATTTTCTTCAGCTACAGAGGTCATTTATTAAGATCTTTCAAGAGACTTCTCGCAGCAAAGGAAAGTAAAATTGCAAAAGGAACTCCTGTAACTATGACAGATGTTTGCAGTGCTCCTATGCCACCCCCAGCTAAAAGTACTATCGAAATTACACCTAGTGATAAAGCCCATATAATTCTCAAAATCATGGGTGGCTCATCCTTAAAATTTTCTTTTTTTGCTGCAGTTAACATTGATGTAACCAAAGCTCCTGAATCAGAAGAAGTAACAAAAAAAGTTAAGATTATTACAATTGCCAACCACATGATGACTTGTGAAAAAGGAAATTGCTCTAAGAAAATAAACAAGGAGATAGTTATATCATTGTTGATCGCTGTGCTGAGAGATGCTGGTTCTATGAACTCTTGATAGATAGCAGCATTACCAAAGACACCCATCCAAATAAAAACAATAAAAGTTGGAACAAGCACAGCGCCAATTAAAAATTCCTGAATCGATCTGCCATAAGATATTCGAGCAATAAATAATCCTACAAACGGAGACCAGGCAAACCACCATGAATAATAATAAAGAGTCCAAGCATTTTGCCAAGAAGAGTCTGAATAACCTTGAGTGTTTGTAGATAAGCTCAATAATTTTTGTACATACGAACCCAAATTTTGTACTAGGCCATCTAGGATATAGCTTGTTGGCCCGCTTAAAAAAATAAATGAGAGGAAGAAAATACACAAAACGATGTTTATTTGAGACAAAATTTTAATGCCAACTTTCAAACCCAGAACAACGCTTGTCAACCCCATCAGAGTTATCAGGATCACAATTCCAATGGTATTAACAAAACTACCCTCAATAACACCCATATAACTAAGGCCAGAATTTATTTGATTTGCCCCAAGCCCAAGTGATGTAGCTATGCCAAATATTGTGGCAATGATTGCTATTACATCTAAAGTCACTCTTCCCCATATATTTTTAGTAAAAGGGCCAGAGAAAAATGAGCTTACCCGAAAGGGCAGTTTGTTGTTATATGCAAAATATGCAAAACATAATCCAACGACACCATAAACTGCCCAACCATGAAATCCCCAATGCAGATAAGCAAGATTCATCGATAGATTTGCTTTATCCGAGAAAGAGGCACCTTCTTTATGAATTGTATCGGAGCTAAGATGCAGGATAGGTTCAGCAACACCATAAAATAACAATCCTACACCAAGGCCAGCACTAAAAAGCATGGCGATCCAATTTACTCGTGAGAATTCTGGTTTAGCATCTGGTCCACCCAGTATAAGGGTTTTATGTTTGCTAAATGCTAAATAAATTACGAAAACCAAAAAACCATTAGTAAGTAGGATTATCAACCAGCCCAAACTATCAGAAATTTGAGTTTGGATCTCAGCGAATAGCAGATCTGCTTCCTTTAGATTCGTAAGCGTTATCCCAATAAAAGCAGTTATCAAAAATATAGAGAAAAGGAAGCGTTTCGGAGCTATTTTTTTAAACATTTAATTAAGTATGTTTTTCTTGTGGTGAAATGTAATTTGCTAAGTTTAGGGTAATTTCAAAAAATGTGAAATTTTTGGCCTTATTTTAATTTGTATTGCTTACAATTTTTTTTATTTTGTGTTTAGTCATTTCGTTCGTGATTTAATTCTAATGAAGCGAATTAGAAGAAGTGCTAAAAATGTATATTTTCCCAGGATTTAAGTTTAACCGAGCACTGATTTACTGCAAATATTGCAGTTTTTTATAAAAAAAGCATGTTTTTTCTCTATTTACTTATAATTTATACATTGATTTGTTATGGTCTAGACATGTTTTTAAAAAACTTAAGTTTAGACTTAAGCAAATATCATTATGGAATTGGGTTCTATAAATCTATTCTGTCTGGAAATCAACTCTAAATAAAAATTTATCCCGGGGGGGACCATGATAAATACTATTAAAAGTACTACAAAAAACTTTAAAGACCTTTTTAATAAAAAGGCCTTTGATAAAATTTTCGGCAGGATTGTTTCTGCCATCTCCGCACTGGCAATTATTAATGCCTCTGCATACAGTGGATATATTTCTGCTCAATCTCAAGCAACCATTGAAGAGGTTGTTGTTACATCTAGGAAAAAAGCTGAGGGACTTCAAGATGTTCCTCTTTCAGTTAATGCTCTTACAGAGGAATCTCTTGAGCAAAAAGGAATTAATGTTTTTGAAGATTACTTAATGCAATTGCCAGGTGTTACAGCTGGTGGATCAGGCCCTGGTCAAAGTACCATATATATTAGAGGTCTTGCTTCTACTACCCCCAACCTTACTACTGCTGGTGTTGCTGGCTTAACTCCTAACGTTGCATTTTATCTTGATGAACAACCCTTAGGGCAACCAGGAAGAAACTTAGATGTATATGCGGCTGACGTCGGACGTGTTGAGGTTCTATCTGGGCCTCAAGGAACTTTATTTGGTGCTAGCTCACAAGCTGGTGTTGTTCGCATGATTACTAACAAACCCGTAATAGGAGAATCATCAAGCAGCCTTGAAATTGAAGCTAGAACCATGCCAGATGGAGACACTGGCAGCAAGTTTGAATATGTTTCTAATATTCCCATGGGTGATTCAACAGCCTTAAGATTTGTGGCTTATAGCGATCGAAGAGGTGGTTATATCGATCAAGTTGCTGGAAAACTTGATGCAAGCCAATCTGCTCGTTTTAGAAAAGCTGGAACTGTAAGACAAAACGGTCTTCCAGTATCAGCATCTAGGGGTGGCTTCCAAGCTGGAGCAGATCTTTCAGGTGCAACACTTTTGAATGCGAATGCAATTGTTGAAGAAGATGCTAACCCAGTTGATTACGAAGGTTTCAGAGCAAGTATTGCGCATGAGATTAATGATAATTGGGATGCTCTAGTAACTGTTGCAACTCAAACAATTGATGCTGACGGTGTATTTTTTGTTGATCCTACATTGGGTGATTTAGAAATCCAAAGATACACAAATGATACTATTGAAGATGAGTTCGATAACATGAGCTTTACACTTAAAGGCTCCATTGGCGACCTTGAAGTTCTTTATACTGGAGCTTATACAGACAGAACAACTGATCAAGACGTTGATTACACTGACTATTTATTTGTTGGTCAATATCTGCCTTATTATATCTGTGACTATTATGTGACTTATACTAAGTTTGCACCTGGTAATGTTCCAACCGGAACTTGTGGGGCACCAAACTTATTGGTTGATTCAACAACAAATACAGAGGTTACAACTCATGAATTCAGGGTTAATGCACCAATAAACGACACTACAAGCCTTACAGCTGGAGTATTTTTTAGTGACTTAGAGTTAACGGAATTAAACCTCTTCACATATCCAAGTTCTGTAGATAATGATATTACCTATGCTGCAAACTATGCTTTAACAGACACATCTGTAACTGGATCAATTAATAATGCAAGTCCAGGTTGGTTCTCAGCAGGTCCATATAGTGAACCAGTAATTTTCTTTAATGATATTAAGAGAACTGATAAGCAACAAGGCGTATTTGGTGAGCTTAGTATAGATACCTCAGAAACATCCGAGCTTACTGTTGGTGTTAGATGGTATGACATTGAAGTTGACTTTGAAGGAAGTGCGAACTCTTCTTTTTATAATGGATTCGGTGCTCCTGATACGCAGCAATTTGGATCTAATCTATCTGCTCAATATGCACCAGGAAATCCAAATGGATACCCTGATAAGGCCAAAAGTGATGGAACAATCGGGAAGATAACTTATTCATGGAATCCCACTGAAGATATCATGTATTATCTAACTTGGTCAGAAGGTTTTAGACCGGGCTTGTTAAACAGGCCAGCTGGTCGAACAAATGCTGATGGTACTTATACAGTTAAACCTTCAATTGATTCCGATGAAGTTACAAACTTTGAATTTGGATGGAAGGCTCTTCTTGCTGATGGTCGACTGAGATTCAATGGTAGCGCCTTTATGGTTGATATTAGTGGGCTTCAGTCTACTATTTTTGACCCTAGCATAGTTAACTTATTCTTCTCTGATAATGCGGCAGATGCTGAAATTACCGGTCTTGAAGGAGACTTTACTTATGTCCCTGACCTTGATGGTTGGGTATGGTCTGGTGCTTTCTCTGTATTGGACTCAGAAATTACTAAAAGCTTAGTTCCTACCAATGATGTTGTTGTTGGATCAGAATTGGCATTTGCTCCTGGAATACAGGGTAATTTAAGCGCAAGAAAAGAGTGGGGTGTAGCTTCAGGAAATACAGCACATTTTCAGGCTCAACTTACTTGGTCAGATGACAGTTACTCAGATATTATGGAGCCAAATAAAGCACTTCAAGACAGCTACAGCTTTATGAATGTGCGTTTTGGAATCAGCAATGATGATTGGATAGCTGAAGCTTATATCGATAACATTACTGATGAGAGAGCTGAGATTAATAACACCTTTGTTTTTGACAGACAGCGCGTCGGTATAATCAGACCAACTACTGTAGGTATAAGATACAAGAGATTTTTTAATAACTAGTTTTAGTCTTAAATAAAAGTAAAAAGGGAGCTAATGCTCCCTTTTTTAATTTCATGGGAAATATAACTCGTTTTTCTTTGTTAAAATTATGTAAAAAATGAAAATAGATAAATCTAATACTAATGATCCAACTTTATCAGTAGATTTGAGTGAGGCCACTCAGGCTGTAAAAGAAAATAGATTTGAAGATGCCCTCACGCTTTTTGAAATTATTCTTAAAGATCATCCCAACAACATTGATGCTTTATATCTAGCTTCTGTCTCATCTAGGTATTTAAAAAAATTTGATAACTCACAAAAATACATTGAAAACTTATTATTAAATGCTCCTGACATGGGTCGTGCTTATCAAGAGCTTGGGCACATAAATAGAGATATGGGAAATGATGAAAAGTCTATTATTAATTACAGACAAGCATGTGAACTCAATCCAGCATTGCTCGCATCATGGAATATGCTGTATCAATATTTTGTTAAAAATAAAAATCAACCTGCTGCCGATCATGCTCTTCAGCAAATTAAAAAATTGGAATCACTCCCGCCGGCATTATTGTATATTGATCAGATACTTAATGAGGGCAGATTGGGATTAGCTGAAAGGCAGTGTAGAGCTTTTCTGAAAAAGAACCCAACGCATACATATGCCATGTCACTTTTGTCTGAAATTGCCAATCGGTTAGGTTATTTTGATGACGCAGAATTTTTGCTAGAAAAGGCGGTTGAATTCAAGCCTAAAGATGGAGATCTTAGAATGCAATATGCTGCAATTCTAAGAAAAAAACAAAAATTTGCCAAAACCATGGAGCAAGTTAATATTCTTTGTGATCAATACCCAGATAACCCTGTCTATCAGGCACAAAAAGCTAGTGAAATGATGCAAAACGGCGATCATGCTCAAGCAATCAAAATGTTTGATAGCATTCTAAGTAACAATCCATATAACTTTAGTACACATACCTCAAAAGGACATGCTCAAAAAACTCTTGGAGACACAGATCAAGCTATAAAAAGTTATCAATCTGCATATCAAATCAAGCCTGATCATGGTGAAGCATACTTTTCATTGGCAAACTTAAAAACATATTCTTTCAATCCTAATGAGTTAAACAGTATGCGAGAGCAGGTAAAAAGAGTGGATTTATCATTAAGAGAAAAAGCATATTTTCATTTTGCTCTTGCTCAGGGCTCTGAAGTCATCGGTGAGTTTGATGAAGCTTTTTTCCATTTACAGCAAGGTAATAAAATTAAAAATGATCAAAGCAAGTACTCCATTGAAAGAATGGATGCAGAACTTCAAGCGCAGATAGATGTTTGTGATGAGGATTTTTTTAAACATATGGGCGTTGGAGGGCATACAACGAAAGATCCTATATTTATTTTAGGTCTTCCTAGAGCAGGCTCAACTTTAATTGAGCAAATCCTAGCCTCTCATTCAATGATTGATGGGACTTTAGAGCTTCCAAATATCTTATCGATCGCTCAAAGTTTGAGAGGTGATGATATATATGGCAAGTTGGGTAATTATCCTAAAAGCATGAAGTCATTAACGCTTGAACAAAGGGAGGAGTTTGGTAAAAAATTTATTGAAGATACTAGGATGCATAGAAAAGATGCACCTATGTTTACCGATAAGATGCCTAACAACTTTAGGCACATTGGGCTAATTCATTTGATCATGCCAAATGCAAAAATTATTGATGCTAGAAGATATCCTTTAGATTGCTGCTTTAGCATGTTTAAGCAATTATTTGCTCAGGGTCAAGAGTTTTCATATGGTTTAGCAGAGGCAGGCAGTTATTATAAGAGTTATGTAAAGCTTATGAATCACTGGGATCAAGTACTGCCAAATAAGATACTAAGAGTTAATAATGAAGATGTTATTGAAGATCTTGAGGGACAAGTTAAAAGAATGCTTGATTATCTTGAGTTACCATTTGAAGAGGAATGTATTTCATTTTATGAAACTGATAGATCTGTAAGAACCGCAAGCTCAGAGCAAGTTCGACAACCAATCAACAAAAAGGGCATGGGAAGATGGAAACCTTACGCTAAAAATCTTAAGCCATTACTGCAAAGCATCGGAGAAGATCTTCTGCATCCGGAGGATATTTCCATTATAAAAAGATGAATCTATGTTTTTAAAAAACGAAGATAAGTTTGCCGATGAGCAGGATTTGGCAAAGTACTTAATGGACGAATCATATTTTTTAGATGACCCAGAAATCACCCAACATACTCAATCAATAATTCAATATTGTCGTAGAAATAAAAATAAACGCACAAAATTAGATGCGTTTATGGAGCAATATGGACTTTCTAATTCAGAAGGGATTGCTCTTATGTGCCTTGCCGAATCATTGATGCGTATACCAGATAACAGCACTAGAGATGCCTTAATTAATGAAAAACTTACTTCTGCAAAGTGGTCTGATCATCTAGGGAAGGCTGAAAGTTTTTTAGTTAATTCTGCAACTTGGGGCCTTACTTTTTCAAAAGAATTTCTCAGAGCATCTAATCATGCAAGTAATCATTGGTTAATAGCTCTTGGTAAAAAAATTGGAGAGTCTTCTATTAGAGAGGCTGTTCAGGTAGCTATGCAAGTACTTAGCAAAGAGTTTGTTTGTGCAGAAAGCATAAGCGAGCTGAAGGATTCAAAATGGCTAAAAACTAACTCATGCTCATTTGACATGCTTGGAGAGGCAGCTCGCAATGAAGATCAGTCGATGAAATATTTTGAGTCTTATATGGAATCTATTCAATTAATCTCAGAACTTAATATTGGAGAGGATTTAAATAATGGAATTTCCATTAAGCTATCTGCATTATATTCTAAATACGATACTCTCCATCGTAAAAATGTAAATAAATTTTTACTTTCAAGGCTTAAAGAGCTTGTTAATGAAGCTGTAAGAAAGAATGTTGCTGTAACAATTGATGCTGAAGAACAAGACCGTTTATCTTTAAGTTTAGATTTAATCAAATCTCTTGCGTTAGATCCTGCAGTTAAATCATGGCCTGGTCTTGGATTGGCTGTTCAGGCTTATGGCAAACGATCACTTGCTGTAGTTGATTGGCTTGATAATTTGTCTTTAGAGAGAGACAAGATGCATGTACGACTTGTAAAGGGAGCTTATTGGGATTATGAAATAAAAAATGCTCAAGTAAAAGGGCTAAAGGGCTATCCTGTTTTTACAAATAAATTTCTTACTGATCTGAATTATCTTGTGACAGCAAAGAGGCTGATCGAATGCAAAGGTTTGGACGCAAGCTTCGCAACTCACAATGCACACTCAATTGCTTCACTTATGAGGCTTAGTGAAAGCACTAATACTCAGATAGAATTTCAAAGGTTGTATGGAATGGGGGAGTTGCTGTATTCAGCCTGTAAAAAATCCTACAAGCAATTTCCAGAGACAAAAATTTATTGTCCTATAGGTCAACATAAAGAGTTATTACCTTACTTAGTTAGAAGACTTTTAGAGAACGGAGCTAATAGCTCATTTATTAATAAGTATTTAGATAATAATATTCCAGAGATCGAGCTAGCTCAAAATCCGGGGGAAAAAATTAAAGAAAAAAAAGATCATGCTTATATGTCAAATTTACCACTGCCAAGAAATTTATATCTTCCTCGAATCAATTCAAAAGGGTTTGATTTAAACGAGATGAATTGTATTGAGGCTCTGATGAGCAAGGTCAATCAATTCAATAAATTAAATTTTCATGCTTACTCTAAATCTCCATTAGATCTGCTTAAAAACCCACCGATTGATATAACCTCCAAATGTAATCAAAAAACTATTGGCGTGATAGAGACCTGTGATTTTAAATCAATCGATGTCAACTCAATTTGTTCTTCAGATCAATGGATTGATAGCTCATTAGAATCTAGAAATGAAATTTTAATTTCTGTTGCAGACAGACTTGAAGATCAGCGGGCTAAGTTTGTTTACTTATTAATGCATGAAGCTGGCAAAACCCTTGAAGACGCTATAGATGAAATCAGGGAGGCGATTGATTTTCTGAGATATTATTCCCAAGAAATCTTAAATTTAAAGTCTGTTTCTCAAAGAGGTCCAACTGGAGAGGATAATATTTTGGAATACAGACCAAAAGGCATTGTTTTATGCATTAGCCCATGGAATTTCCCTCTGGCAATTACAATCGGGCAAATTGCAGCTGCTTTAGTTGCCGGTAATACAGTTATCTCAAAGCCTTCAGAGCATACCCCGATCATCGCTTTTGAGGCTGTTAAAATATTTTTTGAACAAGGGCTGCCAGAAGATGCCCTTCATTTACTCCTTGGCAGTGGCGAATTAGGCCAGGCAATTATTTTAAATCAGCCCATAGATTTAGTCGCCTTCACTGGTTCTTTGAAAACAGCAAAAGAAATTCACAAAAATCTATCTCTTAAACCTGGAAAAATTGTCCCTTTAATTGCTGAAACAGGTGGATTGAATACAATGATTGTTGATTCGAGTGCCCTGTTAGAGAGAGCTTGCGATGATGTTGTGCGTTCAGCATTCAACTCTGCAGGTCAAAGATGCTCGGCTTTGAGACTGCTTCTTGTTCACAAAGAGGTTTATGAAGAGTTTGTTGCAATGCTAAAAGGCGCCATGAATGATCTTACGATTGGCATTCCTGATGATTTAGGTACAGATATTGGTCCAATTATTACTTTTGAAGCTGTTGAGAAGTTAAATAATTATCTTACCAAGATGAAAACCGATGGGCACTTTTTGTTTCAAACCTCAAGAGAAAATGTTCCAAGTGAAGGTTCTTGGGTTTTACCAACTTTAATTGAGCTTGAATTAAGCTCTATGCCAAATGAAGAACAATTTGGGCCTATTTTGCATGTTGCCTCATATACTGAAGATACACTTGTTGATTCCTTGAAACAAATTGATGCAAATGGTTTTGCACTTACATTTGGCATCCACACCAGAATTGATGCGAAGGCCATAAATGTAGCAAAGCATACTTCTAGTGGAAACATATACATCAATCGAGATATTGTTGGTGCTGTTGTTGAGACACAGCCTTTTGGTGGAAAGAATCTCTCCGGCACAGGTTTTAAAGCTGGAGGACCAAATTATCTCTTGCAATTCATGGATGAGAGAGTAATTGCAGTTAATACGGTGGCCATTGGCGGAAATGTAGATCTTATTAATTTAAATAATGATACTTAGTGTTGCAAGCTATTATTTTTTTTCATAAAGTGCAACAAATCCTATATCTATGGGGTTTTTTCATAAAAATATCTATTTTAATTAGCTAAAAACCGCAAATTAGTGTATAAATCAGTCTTAGAAATATATTTTTTATCTATTCTTAGGGAGATAACATGTTAAATCAAGCTATTTGGACCGTTTCAAGACTGTCCTTAACCACTATCATAGCTGTAAGCACTATGCTTTCAGTAGGTTCATTTGCTCAAGACAGCGAATTTGTAGAAGAAGTCGTTAGTATTGGTACTCGTGGAAAGCCTAGATCAGTATCTAGTTCACCAGTTCCTGTTGATGTTTTAAGCGCTGAAGATATAAGTAAAACTGGCACAGATGATCTTTTGATGCAACTTCAAGGTAGCATTCCTTCATTAAACGTTCACTTACAGCCTATTAGTGATGCTGCGAGTATGATTAGACCTGCTAATTTAAGAGGTTTATCAGCTGACGCTACTCTGATCTTTACAAATGGAAAAAGACGTCATCATGCTTCAGTTATTGCTTTCCAAGGTGGTGGAGTTAATGATGGTTCTCAGGGCGCAGATATTTCTGTCATTCCTGCTATTGCTCTAAAAAGAGTTGAAGTTTTAAGAGATGGCGCTTCAGCACAGTATGGTTCTGATGCGATTGCTGGTGTTCTTAACTTTGTTTTAGATGATATTTCAGAAGGTGGAAGTTTGTCTTACAAAATGGGTGAATACACTGAAGGTGATGGAAATACAACAACTATTGCTGGTAAGTACGGAATGCCTTTAGGACAAGATGGTTTTGTTACAACAAGTTTTCAAATCAGACAGGCTGATGATACTTCAAGAAGTGAACAAAGGCCTGATTGTGCGGCATTAGTTGCTGGTGGTAATTCAGCAGTTGCTAATCCTTGTCAAATTTGGGGCGCTCCAATTGTTGATGATGATGTTACCTTCTTTATGAATTCAGGAGTTACTAACAGTGATGGTTCTGAATCATACATGTTTGGTAACTACTCTGAAAGAGATGTAGATGGTGGTTTTTACTACAGAAACCCAGATGGCAGGAGCGGAGTTTTCACCATTGGTAGTTACAGAGCTGTGGGTAACGTGGATGGAACATGTTCATATGGTACTGGCGCATCTGGACAAGTTGACCCTTCAAATTATGCTGTCAGAGATGCAATTATGGCCGATCCAAGCTGTTTCTTGATGAATGAAATTGCTCCTGGTGGGTACACACCAAGATTTTTGGGCAATATTACTGATACATCCTTAACCATTGGTAGAAGAGGTGATATCACTGATGGCTTCCTGAGCGGTCATTCATATGACTTAAGTGGGTCAGTTGGTAGAAATGAAGCTGACTTTGGTCTTAATAATACTGTTAACCCTTCAATGGGTCCTGATACTCCTCGTAATTTCTATACTGGTTCATACATCGAGCTTGAGAAAGTTTTCAATTTTGACTTAACAAGACAGATTGACTCTATGACAATTGCATATGGTGCTGAGTGGAGAGAAGAAACATTTGAAGTGATATCTGGTGAAGAAGCTTCATGGAAAGCTGGTAAATATGCATTACAAGGTTTTAATGTAGGTTCGCATGGTTTTGCAGGGTTTTCTCCTGATTCTCAAG
>CETH01075823.1_pt1 | contig 38763 bp, 41 predicted proteins | sample 361461 | NCBI WGS metagenome assembly CETH01 (sample SAMEA2622695, study PRJEB7988) | marine metagenome | isolation source: saline water (ENVO:00002010), including
CCAGAAGCAGTGGACGTAATCATCGCGGCGAATTTCAACAGGCTGCTAACGGGAAACGACTTGCTCGCCAGAGCACGGAACGAGATCCGAGCGCTTGAGTCGGAAGGTCGAATTCCAGGACTACAGGCAACTCTGGGGGAAGACTCAACTGCGCGTCCTTCGCCGGCCAGCCCTCGCAATTCTCCAGGGGAAATGACTCCACGCGCTAAGTGCGTACTCCAAGCGGAGCTGTCGTTCTGCGATTAATGCCACGCCAGCCTCTCTGGTATTTGTTGCAGTAATTGTAAGCGTACCCGAACTTGCAGGTGGGTTACGCCTCTCCATAGATCAACTCTGGCCTTACCCCTCACGCCGACCTCGGCAGAAAGCGAAAGGGCAAGAATCCATTTAACTCGTGCGTCAGCTCACTCGCGCAGCAATGGTAACGACCAGAGATTGCTCTGGAGCCCGCCATGAGGACGTGTACCTTCGCATTGCTTGTGATGTGTCTAGCAACATTCCCAGCTGTTGCACAAGAAAGTCGCGAGCGCTCAGATCTGGGGCTCATGCAACGTCAGTTCACTGTCCTCGAACAGTTGGCCAATCGCGCGGTAAGTAGCTCAGACGATGCCACTGGAGCGCGCTATCGCTTCGACTATCTGAGGTTTGCGACGGATCTCGAACGAGTACGTGGAGGTATCCAAAAGTACTTGTCGCCCTCCCGCGCGCAGCCAGCTGATCTGGTCGAGTTAACCGGTAAATACCGTATTGAAGCGCCCAATTCGAGCCACTCCAATGAGCATGACTGACGCGCAACTCACAGCATTCTCCGCCGTTGCCGGGTTCACCCCGCAACTGAGTTCGGTGCTGTGGCGCTCCTCGGTGCTGGTGTTGGCGTTGCTCTGGTGCACCTGGGCCCTGTGGACTGGTTACCGCGGCTGGGCTGCCGGCAATCTCAATTTCGGTGCACTTGGCGGCAGCACGCTGCGGTTGGCCCTCGCACTCATCGTGCTGATGTTTTTCATGCTGTCGTAACTTGGAGGCTTTGCCATGAACCTCTCTCGTCGTTGTCACCTCCCCCTCGCCCTACTGCATACCACCTGTTCAAAATTGATGGTCAGCGGCTCGGTACTGCTGAGCTCGACGCTGGCCTGGGCTGACCTGCCCACCATGGAAGCGCCTTCCCGTGGCGAAGGTTCGGGCCTGATCGACACCATCAAGAACTACGCCTACGACGGCGGCATCCTGCTCGGTCTGCTGATCGCCACCCTCGCCTTCTTAGGTGTGGCCTGGCATTCGCTCACGGTCTATGCCGACGTGCAAAACCAGCGCAAGACCTGGAAAGACCTCGGCGCCGTGGTCGGCGTCGGCGCATTGCTGGTGGTGGTGATCCTGTGGTTCCTCACCAAAGCCGCGACCATCCTGTAATGGTCACCATGTCCGATGCCCCTATCACCCTCCCCGACGGCACGCTGACCTTCCTGCCGGAACGCCTAAACCGTGATCCGGCCGTCCTGCGTGGTCTCACCAACGATGAGATGTGGGTAGCACTAATTGTCGGTGCCGTACTGGGTGTGGTCCTCGGCGCGCCGTTGGCGGTGGTCACCGTGTCCATCGCCACCCTCCCCACCTGCATGTTCCTGTGTATGGCGCTGGTGTTGCTCGGTGGCGGCAAGCTGCTGCGCCGGGCCAAGCGTGCCCGCCCCGAAACCTGGTTGTACCGGCGACTGCATTGGCAACTGGCAGTGCATTGGGGCATCGGCACTCAATACCTGATCCTGCACTCCGGCCCGTGGACAGTCCGGCGCACGCGCCGGCCTGCGAGGGCCACCCCATGAGTCGCTTCCGCAACAAGGTGGATGCGCAGCAGGCGCACATTTTTAGTCTGCGTCTGGCAGTGGCGATCCTGGCGCTGCTGTGCAGCGTGCTCTGGTATGGCTGGCAGTCTGCCCCCTCCGAACTGACCATTCATGTGCCACCCGACCTGCGCTCCGGCAGCACACGCAAGTGGTGGGACGTGCCGCCCGAGAACATCTATGCCTTCGCCCTGTACATCTTCGGCCAGCTCAACCGTTGGCCCACCGACGGCGAGGTCGACTACCACCGCGCCATCTTCTCCCTGCAGCCCTACCTGACACCGGCCTGCAAGACATTCTTTGACGGCGACTTCGAATACCGCAAAGCGGCCGGTGAACTACGCGGCCGCGTGCGCGGCGTTTACGAAGTGCTGGGCCGCGGCTACAGCGATGATCCCGACCTTCGGGTGAAGCAGTTGGATAACCACAGCTGGCTGGTGAAGCTTGACCTTAATGCCGACGAATACTACGCCGCCGAACCGGTGAAGCGCGTGGTCGTGCGGTATCCCCTGCGTGTGGTGCGCTTTGACGTCGACCCTGAGCACAACAAATGGGGCCTGGCCTTGGACTGCTACGAAGGCACACCGCAGAAGCTGACGCTGCCTGGAGGTGCATGATGATGCGTGTTTTGATCCTGATTCTGGTCACGTTGGCCGGGTGGTGTTCAGCTGTCGGCGCCGTCGAGGTCAAGTACTGGGACCGCCTGCCGCTGGCCGTCCCGCTTACGGTGGGCCAGGAACGTATTCTGATGCTGGATGAGGATGTCCGCGTGGGATTGCCGAGTGCGATCGCCAGCAAGCTACGCGTGCAATCGGTGGGTGGGACGGTGTACCTGCGTGCGTCAGACGCCATCCCCCCTACCCGACTGCAGCTGCAGTCGCTGAAGTCGGGGGACATCATCCTGGTCGACATCGAAGCACTCGAGAGCAGCGAGACATTAGAGCCGGTCAAGATCGTTGCTCAGGCCCAGGCACCAGACGTGGACACAACGAAGGATGCAGCACCGGCAGCGACGCCGGTACCGGTTGTGCTGACCCGCTTCGCGGCCCAGAACCTGTATGCGCCGCTGCGCAACGTGGCGCCCTTGCCTGGTGTGCGTCGGGTCCCACTGGGCGACTTCTCTGGGTTCAGCACCCTACTGCCGACCGAGCACGTGGCCATCAAGGGGCTCGCCGCCTGGCGGCTGGGTGATTACTGGGTGACGGCGGTGAAGATCGTCAACCGTGGGTCGGCCAAGGTCACGCTGGACCCGCGTCACTTGCAGGCCACGCTGTATGCCGCCACCTTTCAGCACGAGTACTTGGGGCACGCCGGCACACCTGAAGACACCACCGTGGCGTACCTCGTCACCCGAGGCGGCGACCTGAAGCACGCACTGCTGCTGCCACCGCCAGCGCCGGAGGCTGCCGATCATGAAAGCTAACGGTTTGCTGAAATGGCTGGTACCGGCGGTCCTGCTGGGGATTGTGCTGATCATCGGCAAATCCTGGGTGGCGGCGCCAGACGCTGAACCTGCCCATGATCCCGCGCGATCTGGGGGAAGTAGTGGTTGACGGTTCGGAGGTTGGTAGATTGGCAGTCGCCAAACAAACCGATCCCCTTCCTCTTCCCCGTCATGTGCGATGCTATGTTGGGCGTGGTCTTCTGGGAAGGCCGCCTCGTCGATTCATGCCAGGAGCGAGCCGACGGTTCGCTGCTTCTCACCCTCTCTGAAGACCCCTCACACCGCCGGCGATGTGGGCGCTGCGGTAGCGACTGTGTTCTGCTCCACGAGCGCCGGCGACGCCGGGTGCGCGATCGAGACTGGTTCGATCGACGCGTCTGGCTGGATGTGCCGATTCGCCGCCTCGACTGTTACCAGTGTGGCGCACGGGCGGCCGAGCGCCTGAGCTGGCTCGACACGGGTGAGCGCATCACACACCGATTACGCGCCTGGATCGAGGCGCTGGTGCTGATCCTGCCGATCGCCCACGTCGCCCAACTCACGGGCTTGCACTGGCACACCATCAAGCGCATCGACCATCGGCGTCTGCAGACCCGGTATGGCGCTTTCGATGCGCAGGGCGTGCGTCGGTTGGTGATGGACGAGTTCGCGCTGCACAAGGGGCACCGCTACGCGACGGTGATCATGGATGCCGAACGTATGCGCGTGTTGTGGGTCGGCGAAGGCAACAGCCGCGAGGCGATCCGGCCCTTCTTCGAATTGCTGGGCAAAGAGGGCTGTCAGCACATCGAGGCGGTCGCAATGGACATGAACACCGCCTTCGATCTGGAGGTGCGCGCCCATTGCCCGAACGCCGAAGTCGTCTATGACTTGTTCCATGTCGTCGCCCGCTTTGGTCGGGAGGTCGTCGACCGGGTGCGCGTCGATCAGGCCAATGCCTTGCGCAGTGCGCCCGCACAACGTCAGGTCATCAAGCGCTCGCGCTGGTTGCTGCTGCGCAACCGCGACAACCTGGGCAACGAGCAGGCGGTCAAGCTCGAGGAACTGCTGGCGGCCAACGCACCGCTGGCTACCGTCTATCTGCTGAAGACCGCCATCAAGGAAATCTGGTTTGCGCCATCGGTCAGAGACGGCGCCCGAAGATGGAAAGACTGGTACCGCCTGGCGATCGAAAGCGGCATCGCGCCGGCGATCGCCTTTGCAAAGCGACTGCGAAAGTACCTGCGTGGCATCCTCGCCTCAGCCATCTTTCCCTTGAACACCAGCATTCTCGAGGGCGTCAACAACCGCATTAAGGTCATCAAGCGTATGGCCTACGGGTTCCGGGATTCAGCCTATTTCTTCCTGAAGATCAAGGCCGCCTTCCCCGGAAAGGCGCGATGAACCATATTGATCGCCAGGCCCAGGGCTTCAGCCTGGCCTTGCGCGGCGTCGATCATGGCCAGTATCGCCGTGGCGCGCAGCATGGGCTGTGTCACGATGATTTCTGCGGCAAGCGGGGTCGTCATTGAGCGTCTCTCGGGGTGGTTGCAGGAAAAGGGCGGAACGATGCGAAGGCTTACTGGCCTGACCTTGCCGTGCTGCAATTCGCTGGCGTGGCCGTGCCCTGGCTTTCCAGCGCCGCAATTTCTTGCTTGGCAAGCGCCATCTGCGCCAGGAAGGTCGGGTCTGTATGCAGGGTGGCCACGGAGGCAGCGCCCATCAGGCGGCCGGCGTCCACATCGCTTTGCCAGTGCACGCCGCACACGACCCGGCTCTGGCCGTAGTCGTAGGCGCGCTGGAAGAGCGCGTCGGCACGGTTGGGCATCAGCTCGGCCAGCACCAGGCCCCAGGCCCAGCCCAGGGCGGCATGGCCGGAGGGGTAGGAGCCGTTCTTGGCCAGTGACGCTTCTTCTTCCGGCGTACAGCTGGCCTGCTTGTTATAAACAAAGGGACGGGTGCGGTTGTAGTGATCCTTGGCCTTGAAGGTCGAGAGGGCCGAATCGGTCATGACGCGGCGCAACAGGGTTTCCAGGTGTGGCGTCGCATCGCTGTTGAGGGGAATGCCGGCTGCGCAGTGGAAGGCTTCCGTCGCCTGCGGGAACTTCAGGCGCGCATCACTGCGAGCCAGGTCGCCACGCGGCTGGTCGAGCAGGACGCGGGTGCTGGTAAAGGCCAGTTCGTCGGTATCAAAGGCCGGGGTGCCTGGCTGCGGCGGCGCTGGCAGCAGCGCCAGGCTGTCGGGCAGGTTCTCTATGGGCAGGTAGCCGCGCATCAGGCCGTGGTGCAGCGAGGCCTCACCGATACTGGCAGGGTCGGTAGGAGGGGCTTTGCTCGTGGTGCTACAGGCTGCGAGGGACAGCAGGCTGCTCAGAACGAGCGCAATGGGGGCAGGGTGGCGAAGGTTCATTGTTGTTCTCGGCAGATGGGTTTCAGTGGCGGCTTGGTGGTGCATCTGTGGGCTGCCCGGTAGTTGAGGAAATGCTTCATGACGGACACCCCGAACGGTCACTCATTGCTTGACCATCGAGTACTGGAATAGGTCCTGCCCCAGGATGACCGGCCCGGAAAAATACTTCTTGACCGCCGCGACGAACTCGACGAAGTACTTCGGCGACACATCTCCCGGGACCACGTGAGACAGGATCACGAGCTTCACACCGGCTTTGGCAGCCATCTTCCCAATCTCTTCGGGAGACAAATGCTTGCGTTCCATGTGGGATCTGATTTGTTCCGGGTTGGGTGCCTTGGTGATTCCAACGCCCCAGGACTCGGTCGTCAGGAGCTTGAAATCGAGCACCTCGCTGACGAGAACATCGGCTCCTTCCGCCAATTTCGTGATGTTCTCGCTCGGACCGCTGTCGCCGGTAAAGACCACCGAACCGCTCGGCGTATCGAATCGATATGCAAAGCTGAAGTCGCCGTTCTTCGCAATGGGGCCCGGCATCGGAATTCCGAAATGCGTGTTCTCAATGGCGGTCACCTTCACGGTGCCATCATTGAAGAACACTCCGGGCTTTTCGATCGTTCGCACAGAGAACACCTCCTGCGGCAATTTCATCGTCCCCGAACCGATCGCGTCGGCATCCCGCGCCGAGACGCTCAGGAACTTCATCGAACCCTCGAAGAGAGTTGAGGTGTCCGGCGGTCCGTAGATTTCGACAAACGGCTTCGTCGTGCTCCTGTCCATGTAGTACTTGTCGCGAAAGAACCACCCGTTGAACCAACTTTGCGACATGAACGCCGTCAATCCCGCCGTGTGGTCCAAGTGGCGGTGAGTCAGAAACACCTTTCTGACGGTATAGGGCGGCACGCCAGCTTTGATGAGCCTGCTCACCACACCATCGCCAGCATCGATCAGATAGTGCACACCATTGACGGTGAGCAGCGTCGAGGACTGCGCACGCCTGCCACTCGGGTCTTCCGGCGGGCCGCCCATCGTCCCGAGAAGCGTGATCGTCGTTGCCTGTTGCGCGCTAGCCGCCGGGTTGATCATCGGCTGGTCGCGATTGGGCTCGAGGTTGGCGTTCGCATCCGCCGCGTTTGCAGTGGGTTGGAAGACGACCGCGCAGCAAACCAATGCTGAAGCGATCAAGTTCCCCTTCGTCCTTTCGACCGTATTCATTGTCTTGTTCCTGTTGGAAGATCTTGTGGAATGCTTGTGGTTCTGCGCGACGGCGGGTCAGGTGTAGACGTCGGTGAACGAGGCCACCAACTCACCCGTGTGATAGAAAATTCCGCTGCCAAGCTTGTCTTCCGACCAGGTGGTGACGGGCCGGTCGCGCTGCGCCAGATAGCCAAGGCCGGCGAAGGTCTCGTTGCGGTTACCGCTCGGGTCGAAGAAGTAGATCGTCTCGCCGCGCGTGATGCCGTGGCGAGTGGGGGCCACATCGATCTTGACCTTGTTCTTGGCCATATGTGCTAGTGACATATCCGTGTGCACGTTAACCGATGAAGCAAAACCGCCAAAACTACTACGCGAAAACTCTTCTGCCAATACCACAGAGGCCATAGGCCCCAGCTCACTACCGCCACAACTTTCTGGGTAACGAGCACCTAACAGCCCCAAATCGCCAAGCTCACGAAAGATACTCCGAGGCACGAGGCCATCACGCTCCCACTGTTCGCCATGCGGCTCTACTACATCTTTAACAAAGCGTCGAGCTTGATCACGTAACATCCGCAGTTCTTCGCTCACGACGGCTGGTTCGCGAAATTCAAAGTCAGACATATCTAAACCTTATTATTACAAGCCGTGTCTAATAACAAAGGCCGCCCTAAGACGGCCTTTGCTTACCCTTTATCAACGTACGCCACTACCAGCCATTTCCTCTGCTGTAAAGAAACCATCAGTATGACCTTCTTTATAAAGCAGCTTGGAGGAGTTACTGCTAAGCAAGGAATACATAGTCCAACCCGAGGTATACAAGTCATGATACATAGTGGACCAGCCCGAGTAAGGCACTTGCTGATCGTAAGCCTGGAAACTCAGGAACAGCGGCACCCGCCACAAGTTGCCTTGAGCATCGTACGATTCCTGGGCAACAATGGCCCAGCTATCTTCGTCGATGTAGTAACGGCGCTTGCTGTACACGTGGCGCTGACCTTCTTTGAGACTGGCCTCTACTATCCAAACACGGTGCTTCTCCCAACGAATAGCCTCCGGCTTAGCATGGTGAGGCGTCAGCAGGTCTTCTTTAGAGGTCCAGAAAACCGCATCGTAATTATTATAGGGCACCAACATCTCACGCTTGCCTTTAAGCACCCAGTCAAAGCGTTCAAGACCACCTATTTGGTTATCATCAAAGGTAGTCATGCCAGATGTGGCTGGGTTTGGTGCATCATGCCCAACGTCAGGCGCCAGACGAACGCGACGCTGACCAGGCAGGTAAGACCAGGCCATACGGCCAACTTCTTGGTCATTATCAGGGTCTTTCAGCAGCAGCATTTCACCTGCACCGCGGGTTGGACGCTTGTAGTCCACTCGGAACATACTGAAGAACCTGTCACCCTCAAACTGAGCGCGAGCGTCAGGGTCCCAGAAGACGTTATGAAAGTACTGGTCCACTCCAGAGGACAACACCGCACGACCATTGGAATCAACGTTATAGACTTCTGCGTCGATCACCGTCTGGTATTTACCCAACGCCCGTGTCTTGTGGTTCCAGATGACTTCCATTCCATTTTGTGGAATAGGGAACAACACACAGTTAAAGCCACCAGTAAACCCTGAACCTTGAGCATCGGTTAATCTGGCATTAACCGCACAGTCCTTAGTTGATTCAAGAGCCGACTGCGGGTAAGCAACGGTTCTGTGAGTCTGATAAACATCGACTCTGAAAGTAGGGTAGGCCTCCATTAGCGCCTTAGTACCTTCAGTCAGATAGTCGCTGTATTCCGTCATATTCACAGCTGAAACACTGTATAGCGGCTTCTCATCAGCAAAGGGGTTTACATATTTACCAGAGCCAGGCACATATCCAGCTGGCGCTGTAGTTAAACCACCCGTATAAGCCGGAATATCACCGTTTGCGTTAGCGCCGGCTTCGGCGCCAAACAGGGTTAAAGAAGAGCCTAGTTGCTCTGCCTCCACTGCAGTTACCGCAGCGACTGCCGAGTGCATCAAGGCCACAGCAAAGCCAGAAATGATTAGTCGTTTCATATTATGACTCCCACACCCTAGAAGGTTGTTTTAAACGTAAGACTGACATTACCACGATCTGTTAGCAGAGAGTTGCTACCGTTGTATACACGATTACCTGCATCATTAACCTTGTTTCGCCCCAGGTAATCTGTGTAACGCAAGTCGAACCTATAGCGCGAATGAACGTCAAGCCCCACACCCAAACTATAATTACCTGCGCCTTCATTACCAGCAGCGGTAGTAGCAGCATTACCATGCACGCCATAAGAAACACTAAAGGGCAAATACATATCCACCCCATTCATCACCTGGAAGTACGTTGGATTCAGGTTAAGCGCTAAACCGACATAAGTGTCATCTGGCTTATCCAGTCCATCATAACCACTACGACCTTTGTACAGGTGAGGATTATCAGTAACTTTATCAACATGCATCCAGGTCAACTCGGCAGACCAGCCCAATGAGTCCCATAGCGCGTTAGCGGGCCTAGTACCAATCAGGTTAACCAATCCATGCCATGTCTTACCTCTCGCACCCGGAACAGACCCATCTCTAGGCATGGCTGCAAGAGCAGTAACATCACTGACAAGGGGCATATTGTCACGATAAGAGATTTCAGCCCCCACGCTAATACCGTATATTTGCTGGGTGAAACTCAGACCATACAGATCAATATTATCTCCATAGGCCAAATTATAATTAGCACCTCCACCAGTCAAAAAGACTTGTGGCAGCTTATCGGCAAAATTACGGTAGTAGAACCCAATAGTGCCGTTCTTAGCCCAGCTAGGTGACCAACGAGCAGCTACACCCCACTCGCCTCGATCATCTGGTGTGGCATCATGCGCACGGCGAGCTACCACGCCAGGGCCTAAAATAAGCCCCTCTCCACCAAGAGACAGCATGTCAGCCGCGCCTAGAAAACTACCGGCCTCTGGGAGACGGAAGGCTTCCCATTCCAGCATGTACTGCAACGCGATAGACAACTCAGCGCTGGGGCGGATTTGCATGGAAATCTGGTTCAGCGGTCTGAACAGCTCCTTGGCTTCTGTGCCAGGGACGGCCACGGCTTTGGCCAAATCGAGACCGGTTTGGCCATAAGTAATACCATGCATGATGCCATCACCCATAAGACTTTCGCCCCAATACACCACGTGGCTTCCTGCACGAACGTCGGTATTAATGCCACCTATCTTAAAACGGGTAAATACAAAGGCATCAAGAAACTCAGCAGATGGCCCACGATAAAATCGTTTGGTTTCACTGGACAAGCCCAGCGCCTGGTTACCACTGCTATTGATATAGTTACTGGTGCCCACGCTTTTATTATCGAGTGAGCGGTCATAGGCGCGATCATACCAACCCGCCGCCGTCACCCGAAAGCCATGGTTACGCTTATAAACAAAGTCAAACTCAGACAAAATATCCAGCCGAGTAGAAACAGTACCTTTATCAAAATTACGGTTACCGTCATCAGCGTTAACTTGTGCAAGAGTATTTTTATCCTGGCTTTCTACACGGTGAACATAATTCAACCGCACAGTATTATCCCAACGAACTTTAATATCAGGATTACCGACATCTATAGGTGCCGCATGCCCAACACCAGGCAATGCTGCACCCAGCACAATTGCAGAGACCACCAAGCCCAGCTGATTAAGCGCCGGCTTGTTTAATACAAACACCTTATTTTTCATATCATACTCCAGGTATTGTTACTTTTATTGCTTACACACACGGATATCAACTGCCCACCAGTGACTTTACTAATCTTATTTTTTGACACTTTTGAAAAAGTGCCTATCGCCCATCAAGAAATGAGACAACGCGGGGATAAGAACAAGAGCGCCGACCATATTCCACAGAAACATAAAAGCTAACAGTATCCCCATATCAGCCTGAAATTTTATTGGAGACCAGGCCCACGTAATCACACTGACAGCCAAGGTAACACCGACCACCGCAACCACCTTTCCGGTAAAAGCCAGTGCGCGATAGTAGGCTTGAGCTAAGGTCTCGCCGTTGCGCTGTCCAGCTAACTGAATACTGATGAGGTACAAGGCATAGTCCACACCTATCCCCACACCCAGCGCGATAACCGGCAAGGTAGCCACTTTTACGCCAATACCCAACACCACCATGAGTGCTTCAGCCAACAACGAGGTTAGTGCTAGAGGCAATACCGCAATCACCACCGCACGCCAGCTACGGAAGGTCACGAAGCATAGTGCGGCTACGGCCAGGTAGACATAAAGGTGCATTTGACGCCAAGCCGTGCTCACTACTTGGTTAGTCGCAGCTTCAATACCAGCGTTACCCGCTGCCATTAAGAATTCGTACTCATCACTGTTGTATTGGTCAGCAAAAACCTGAACCAACTCAGTAACCTGATTCAAGGTATCGGCTCTGTGGTCGGCTAAGTATGCCACTACCGGCATAACCGAGCACTCAACGTTAAACAAGTCCTGGTTGTTGACGCTGGCTGCCTGTGCGCCATAGTTGATTACGTATTGGTTGCGGCTCAGCGTCAGCCACTTAGGATTACCTTCGTATCCACCCGAGGTAATTTGCTTAACCGCTGCGGCCAACGACTGAGTGGCTTGCACCCCTGGCAACTGCTCCAGCTCCCAGCTCAGGCGATCCATCGCATCAAGCGCAGCAAAATTCATACAACTATCAGTCGGTGTTTTTACAATTACGGCAAACTGGTCACTGGACAGCGAGTAGTTCTGTACTACAAAGGCATTGTCTTGATTGTATCGCGAATCAGGGCGCAGCTCTGGCGCACCTTCATCCAAGTCACCTATTTGCAGATCAAGACTAGTGGTATAACCAATCAACACCAGAACTGCAGCCATCAACAGCGCAGAAACAGCCCAACGTCTTTTCGTAAAAACCTGCAACTTGACAAGAAGACCAACCAAGCTGAATGCAGATGGACTATCTGTTTGCTCCTTCAAACTACGTTTTGCAGCTGACACGCTCACACCTGTGTATGACAACAGGACTGGAAGCATAATTAGATTAGTGAAAATCAATACCGCTACACCGACACTGGCGGCTACGGCCAGGTCTCGAATCACCGGGATATCGAATAACATCAGCACGGCAAAGCCAACGGCATCTGCCAGCAGCGCGGTTAACCCAGCAATAAACAGTCGCCTAAACGTCATCCGCGCAGCAACCAGTTTGTGCGCACCGACGGCTATGTCTTGCATAATGCCATTCATCTTTTGCGCACCATGAGAGACGCCGATAGCAAATACCAGAAAGGGAACCAGTACAGAGAAGGGGTCCAGGCTAAACCCCATTAGTGAAACAATACCTAACTGCCATAGCACAGCAATAAGCGAACAAGAAATCATTAGAGCCGTACTAAGCACGCAGCGCGTGTAAATAAATATAATCAAACTGATAATCAGGATAGCCACTGCAAAGAACATCAGCACTTCTGACAACCCAGCTACCAGCTCGCCAATAATTTGCGCAAAACCAACAATGTGAATATCAACAAGCCCTTCAGCCTCATATTGCGCACGCACGTCAGCAATACGCTTTGACAGTACTGCATAGTCCAGCGCCTCACCGGTGGTTGGGTCACTATCCAATAGTGGCAAAAATATCATGCTGGAGTGATAGTTATTAGCCACCAGCTCACCCAGCACACCGGCTCGTATGATATTAAGCTTAAGCTTCTCTAACTCTTGCGCTGAGCCGTCGTAGGTACTCGGCATAACCGGGCCTCCGCGGAAGCCTTCTTCGGTCACTTCTGTCCAACGCACGGCTGGTGACCACAAAGATTTTATCCATGCTCGATCAACCCCGGGCACCATAAACAAATCATCATTTATACGTCGTAGCTGCTCGATATATTCAGCATCAAAAATATTACCATTCGGGTTGGTAACGACCACTCTCAAAGCGCTGCCTAGCCCACTTAACTCGTCACTATGCTCAAAATAGTTAACGACGTACTCATGGTTCTGCGGCATCATTTTTTCATAGCTGGCACTTAACGCCAGCTTATCCACCACGACATAGGCCATAAATGCCGATATAACAAGGGTCATTAAAACCAAAACCAGCCTATTACTGAATACTATTTTCTCAACTACACTTCCTGAATCAGCGTCAAATGATTCATTAATGTCTTTACCCAAATCAACGGCCTCTTTAATCATGGGTATTCCTCATCTTTATTAATCTTTATAATCTTGACGCCATTCAACCCGGCAACCACCAGGGTTTCACTGTCTTTTGCTTGCACGGCATAGAAAGGGTATTGGCTACCCAGAGCTTGCGTTTCGAACCGCTTGCCGCCGTCATTTGAATAAAAAACCTCGCCGTTAAGACTCACGAGAACCAGATCAGTGGCGCTCACGCTGCTTGCGGAGGTAATAGCAACAGAGCTGTTCATATCACTTTTCAACCAGTTTTCACCATCGGCGGTGACCCAGGTGTTGCCAAGCAAACCGTAGGCCAGCAGGCGATCATGGCTACCAATGCCGCCGAACCAGGAGCCGCGATATGGGCTTTTGACAGCATGATATGTAGCTGTTTGAGGGTTCTTTTTCAGTATCAGCCCTTGCTCGCCCAGCACATACAAAGCGCCCAAGGCCTCGACAACACCATACAGATGCAACCCGCTCTCGTTATCAATGTGATGCGAAATAACGCTCCAACTAGCACCACCATCTCGGGTTTCGAGTGCGAGGTTGCTGGCGCCAACCACAATACCGTGATTGGCATCGCTGAAATGCAACGCCAGCAATGATTGATCAACACCCTGGTCAGCGCCAAAGCTTAACTTTTCAGCACTTCTCTCGTCACCACTGGCACTGAGCACGCCTGCCAGCGCTTCATGCAAAGCTGCAATCTGGTGTCCATTTAATTGTAGACTCCAGCTTTCTCCGCCGTCTTGACTATGCAGCACGACACCATCATGACCGACCACCCATCCGGTATTTTCATCAACAAACTGGACAGCTGTTAAATCACTACTAACAGGGACATCAGCTTGCCGCCAATGATTGTCTGCACCATCCATCCACAGGATATGACCACGCTCTCCGACAACAACTGTTCTGTCACCCGCTAGAGCCAAAGAGTTAAGTGAGCTTTCTGCAGCCTTGACCGCTTTATGCGCTGGCTTCTCAAGGCGATCAAGCATGCCCTGCGGCTGCGCCTGAACACTGGCAGCGGCGCACACTAACGAAAACATCATCAGCAAAATACGTAGCCCTGGACGCTGCTGACGGCCTGATTTGATATTGGCAAGGGCGGACAAATTTACGATGACCTTGTTTTTTTTCTTCATGCAACCCTCCGGCGTTTTTCAAGATAGTTGTCACTGTTCTACTACTAAGCCGCTTGCCGCATAGGCAGTTCCGTTTCCGGGTTCAACGTCGTCGGTCCAACAGGCTCGCAGTTCCTGACGGGGCGCGTCCCCCAGCGTGACGGCATACTCTGTTTGGCCTGCTCCAGTACCCGCTTGCGCTGCTCCAGCAGCACGGCATCTTCGCCGTTGTGACGCTGCTCCGGCGTTACGAAGCGCAGCTTGCTGTGCCGATGCTCGGTGTTGTACCAGCGAACGAACCGGTCTACCCACAGCCGAGCCTCATCCAGCGAGGCAAAGCCACGGGAGGGCCACTGGGGACGGTACTTCAACACCCGGAACAACGATTCAACGAAAGCGTTGTCGTTGCTGACACGGGGACGGCTGTACGAGGGCAGCACGCCCAGCTCTTCCAGCTTCGCCTTCATGGTCTGCGCCTTCATCGGCGCACCGTTATCCGAGTGCAGCACCAGCGGCTTGTGCAGGCACTGTTCACGCAACTGAGTGCGTTGCAAAAGCTGGGCGGCATATTCGCCACTCTCGGCCTCATGGACCTCGTAACCAACGATTTTACGGCTGTAGAGATCCTCGAACATGTACAGGTAGTAAAACTGCCCGCCGACAATGCTCGGGCAGTAGGGGCGGCCGCAAAAACTGAGTGCAACACCCGACCATTTCGGTAAGGTGTTGCCCCATGTCCTATCACGAACTCAGCGCCACAGAGCGCGTCACGATCCAGATCGGCCTGTGCAATGGCTTCAGCCAGCGCAGGCTTGCCCGGCTGATGAACCGCAGCCCCTCGACGGTCAGCCGTGAGATCCGGCGCAACCGGAATGCTCAAGGCGAGTACGTTGCAGACGATGCCCAGCGCTTGATGCATACACGCCGCGTGGTCTGTCGACCCGCAAAACGGCTGGTGCCCGGCAACGAGTTGTTCGAGCTGGTCGCCCACCTGCTGCGACAGCGCTTTTCTCCCGAGCAGATTGCCGGCAAGCTGCGAACCATGAAATCCCCAAGCTTCGAAGACGCCTACGTCTGCCGCGAGACAATCTACAACGCGATCTATGCCCTGCCGGTCGGCGAGCTGCGCAAGGAGCTGATCATCTGTCTGCGGCAGGGCAAGACTACCCGCCGGCCGCGCTCCGGCGGGGTGGATCGACGTGGCCAGATCCCCGACATGGTCAGCATCCACGTACGCCCACCGGAGATCGAAGACCGCCTGATGCCCGGTCACTGGGAGGGCGATCTGATCAAGGGCAAGGCCAACGCCTCGGCGGTAGCCACCCTGGTCGAGCGCACCAGCGGCTACCTGATCCTGGCGAAGATGAACGATGCGACGGCGACCTCGGCGGTGGAGGGCTTCAGCGCGGCGCTGAACCGCATGCCGCTGGCTGTACGCAAGAGCATGACCTACGACCAGGGGCGAGAGATGGCGCGGCACGCGGAAATCACCCAGAAGACCGGTGTGGCGATCTACTTCTGCGACCCACACAGCCCCTGGCAGCGCGGCAGCAACGAGAACATCAACGGCCTGATCCGCCAGTACCTGCCCAAGGGCACGGACTTGTCGGTGTACAGCCAGGAGCAGTTGGATGCCATTGCCTACGAACTGAACATCCGACCGCGCAAGCGCTTCAATTGGAAATGCCCGATTGAGGTCATGACAGAGGTAGTGGCGTTGCAGCATGATGCACCTGCTTCAATCCAGTAACCGTGTTGCACTCAGCTTCTGCAACCGCCCGGCCTTCAGATTCGGGTTGATCTCATGGTTGCCCTTGAAGCCAAGGCGCGAGGAGTTGCTGGAAAGGTTGGTTTCAGAGTAGTCGGCGCCGTCATCGAGGAAATCCACCGAAACATGTGCACGGCCATAGACGGTCACATCTGCCATTGCCACAGCGGGTACCGCCAGAGCGGCACCAACAGCAACCGCAATCAACTTCATCTTCATCGAAAAGCTCCTTCGTTTTATGAAACGCCGTCATTGCCTGCGGCATGACATCGTCTGTTTGGACGGAGGCAATTATGGAAATCCGATATGACAGAAGGCTTGCTGCTCCATGACATTTTCGAGTCAATGGAACTTTTGTTTGCATTGGCAGTTCCTCATTACAGTGGGATAGGGCAGGACGAGTCGAACTCAGCCTTGCCCCGTTATCAGCGCCCCGACAGGCTGCGGGGCACTGGCTGCCGGGCGATCGGCATGCAGGATGCCATCCTCGTCGGCGTAGACATCGGTGATGAAGCGCGGGCGCATCACCAGCACCCAGGAGGGCACCAGCAGCATGGCGGCCAGACCGTTGATGACGATCATCACGCACAGCAGCATTGCCGCGTCGGACTGGAAGCGCAGGTCCGACAGCAACACCCACATGACGATGCCGGCCATCAGGGTGACGGCGGTGAAACTGATGGCCATGCCGGTGGTGGCGATCGCCTGGCGAACGGCATCGACCAGCCTGCCGCTCTTGGCCATCTCCTCGCGGATGCGGTCCATCATGTAGATCGAGTAGTCGATGCCCACGCCGATGCCGACGGCGATGACCGGCACGGTGTTGATGTCGATGTTGAGCCCGGCCAGGCCCATGTAGGCGTAGGTGAGGGTGGTCGCGAAGGTCATCGCCAACAGCATCATCAGCCCGGCGTGCCAGGAGGTGTAGAACAGCATCACGAAGGCGAAGATCAGCAGAAATACCAGCGGCAGCACGACCAGATTGGTTTCGAAGGCCGACTCGTTCATGGCCGCGGCAACGCCGAGGGTGCCGCCGGCCAGCCGGATGGTCAGGCCTTCAACCTGGCCGTCGTGTTCGGCGATCCATTCGCGCGCCATGTGAATGGCACGACGGATGGTCTCGCCCTGGCGATCCTTGTAGTAGAACACCAGGTTGGCGATGCGATCGTCGGTATCGTTGAACTCGTTCAACGCCCCGGGAATCGGGCTCGATGCCATGTAGGTAAACATCAGGCCGCCGACGTAGTCCGCTTCATGGGGGATCTGGAACCAGCGTGGATCGTCGTTGTGCATCAGCCGGTTGACCTGCTTGATCAGGTCCGGCAGACCCTTGCTGCCACCGACCGCCGGATCGGCCAGCATGTGCGCCTGCAAGTCCTGCAGGGCGCGCAGAACCTCGGGCTTTTTCAGCCCGCCTTTCTCGGCGTGTTCGGCGATGATGTACAGCTCTTCGGAGCCGGGGAAACGGTCATTCACTTCCTTGGACGACAGGTTGTAGTCGTGGTCCGGGTAGAGGATGGGTGAACCCGGCTCCGAGTCGCCGATGCGTACCTGGGAGGCGGCGACCAGACCCAGGGCAATGGCCAGCGCGGCAGCGCCAAGCACGACCCGCGCCGCGCCCGGACGGCTGACGGTGCGGGCACAGGTGGCGCCGATGTGGCGCAGGAACGTTTCCTTGATCTCGGGGTTTTTCGGTGTCGGCAGTATCGACAGCAGCAGCGGTACGCCAATCAGCACGGTCAGGATCACGGTCATCGCCCACAGCGAGGCATACACGCCCAGCTTGGTATTCAGGGCAATGGAGCCGATGGCGATCAGCGACAGACCGACGGCGTCGGAGACCACGCCAAGCGAGCCCGGGCGGAACAGGCTGTCAAAGGTCGCCCTGGCCGCTTTCGGGCCGTTGCCAAGAACACGCACCTCGGCGTAGTAGCGCTCGACCAGTTGCACCCCGTGGCTCATCGCCCGCGCGGCAATCAGGAAGGGAATAACCAGCCCCAGCGGATCCAGGTTGAAGCCCAGCAGGCTGATGATGCCCAGGCCCCAGATGGTCGAGATCAGCACGCCGCCGAGGGGAATCAGCACCCCGTAGGCCTTGCGGAAATGGAATACCAAGAGCGACAGCATGATCAGCACGGTAAAGATGAAAATCTGCAGAATCTGGTCCATGTAGGTGTAGGCCCAGCCCACCAGCACCGGCTGGCCGGTGGCATACAGGGTGACGCCATTGCCGCTTTCCGCCTCGCGAAGGGCCTGCAACTGGGCGAAGGTGGCGGCGTAGTCGAGCTGGCCTTCGATCAGTTGCGCCTTGACCAGCGCCATCTTGAAGTCGGAGGACACCAGCGGGCCGTAGATGCGCGGGTTGGCGGCTACATCCGCGCGCATCTGCGCCAGTTGCTCATCGCTGTAGTTGCCGTTTTGCGGGTCAAAGTAGGGCTCGGAGTTGATCGAGCCGACCTCGGTCAGCCAGATCTTGCGCGAGTTGCGGTGGGTGACGCTGGTCACCAGGTTGTGGTTGACGCCGGGCAGGTTGTCGACGGCCTGGGTGACCCGGTCGATGGTGGCCAGGTTGGCGTTGGAGAAAATGTCACCGTTGTCGAAGGCAACGCCCACGACCAGCACGTTGGCCCCGCCGAAGCTGTCCTTGATGCTGTTGTGCAGCTCGATATAGGGGTGTTCCTGCGGCAGCAGATCGGCAAAGTCGGTATAGATTTTCAGCCCCGGTATGCGCAGCGCAAACAGCAGGGTCAGCAGGGCGATGGCGGCCAGCACCTTGCGTGGATTGTTGAACATCCACACCTCAAGACCGTGCATGGCATGGGTAAAACGATGTAATCCAGACATGTCGGTTCCTCAGTCAGCGCTGGCCGCCAGGGCCTTTGGGAGTTGAATATTCAGCAGCGTGCCGCGCCCGCCGGCCGCCAGCAGATGCTGCTCGGGCACGAGCAGACCGGCACGCAGATACAGGGGCTGATTGGGCGTGGCCAGCGGCTGCCAGCGGCTGCCGTGCAGGCTGAGTACGGTGGTGTTTTCGCCGAGGGCGTAGAGTGCGTTGCCATCACTGACAAAGCCGAAGATCGGCGCTTCGGTGCCGCTGGGTTGCTTGCGCCAGGTTTCGCCGGCATCGCGGGTGTGCCAGATGAAGCCGTTCAGCCCACCAACCCAGCCTTCATCGAGGTCGCGGAAGAAGCTGGCGTGGGGGTAGAACTCGTCAGGCAGGCTGCCGGCCGGCTCCCAGCTGATTCCGGCGTCGCGGCTTTGATAGACCAGCCCGTATTCGCCGGTTACCACAGCGTGCTCGGCGTCGATGAACTGCAGGGTGGTGAGAATGGCGTCCTCATCCAGACTGGATTCGTCCCAGCTGGCGCCCTGGTCTGCGCTGTGCTGCAGGGTGCTGAAACTGCCGACCGTCCACCAGCTGCCGTCCGGCGCGCAGGCGGTCGCCATCATCTGTTCGCTGCTGGGCAGCGAGTGGCTGCGCCACTGGCTGGCATCCGGGCTGCCGTGCCAGAGCTGGTTGTCGAAACTCAGGGCAATGAAACTGCGGTCTGGACACACATCCAGGTCGACCAGGCTCATGCTGGTCGGTAGCGGCTGGCGTTGCCAGCTGGTGCCCTGATCACCGCTGCGCAGTACCACGCCATCGTTACCGACGATGAGGGTGGTCTCACCATTGCTGGCCATGGCCTGGTAAAAGTCGGTGCGTTGCAGGGCTTCGCTGTGCTGGCGCTCTACCGCATCCAGATTCAGCGGCGCCTCGCAGCCGGTCAGGAGCATTGAGCAGGCCAGTCCGGCAAGCAGATGCCGACGACCCGGCGCACCTCGGAGAGGTGTTGGTATGTCAAACATGGTATGTCACCAATCAGGGTTTTATTTTTATTCACGGAGCGACAGAAGCTCGGTAGCAAGCGCTGTGCCAGCGCTTTCGCATAATCCCAACTGGCTGATTGGCAACGATTTTTTATTGGATGGTGGTTTTTACGCAGGAATGCAGCTGCGTTTCGGGCAGGGTAATTTGATCAATTGATAAAAGTGCAGGCGGGGCTTGCTGATTTGGTAAAGCGCGGGTTCGGACTGGGTTGCTCTGACGGGTGAGAGGGCGCTCCTTGCCCGGTGCAAGGAGCTGTTCGGGCGGGTAGCCGCTGCCGGGCTACTGCTGTTCGCTGTCTTCGAGAATGCCGGACTTCTTCAGCCGGTATGCCAGCGCCGGGCGCGTCAGCCCCAGCCTCCTGGCGGCCTCGGATACGTTTTGGCCGGCGTCATCCATGGCGCGACGCATGAGGCTGTTTTCGACCTCTTCCAGGCTGACGCCGGAGGTCAGAATCTGCGATACCCAGTCGCCTCCGGATGCGATGTCGCTGCCATGGACGATGGTGCCGAAATCGTTGAGACGATCATCGTTGGGGCTCTCCATCAGCTCCGGGCTGACCGCGAACAGCGCGTCCTGGCTGATGCTCTCGTTGCTGTCGGTCAGAATCACGCCGCGTTCGATGACGTTTTCCAGTTCGCGGATATTGCCCGGCCAGCGGTAGTGCAGGCACAGCTCCAGTGCCTTGTCCGACAGCCCCAGGGTGCGCTTCTGGTAGGCGAGGTGCGATTTGCGCAGGAAGTGTTCGGCCAGCAGCGGAATGTCTTCCTGCCGCTCCCGCAGTGGCGGAATCTGAACCGGGAACACATTCAGGCGGTAGTACAGGTCAGCGCGAAAGCGCCCGCTTTCGACGGCATCGGCCAGGCTTTCGTTGGTGGCGGCAATTACCCGCACATCGATCTTGCGGGTGTGCGAGTCACCGACCCGTTCCAGCTCGCCTTCCTGCAGTACGCGCAGCAGGGTGGCCTGGGCCCGGGGCGGTAGTTCGATCACCTCATCGAGAAAGATGGTTCCGCCATTGGCCCGCTCAAAACGGCCTGCACGGGCCTGATGTGCCCCGGTGTAGGCGCCTTTCTCAACGCCGAACAGTTCGGCCTCAATCAGATCGGGCGGGATGGCGGCGCAGTTGACGGCCACGAACGGCTTATCGGCGCGCTCGCTGCGTTGATGCACACTGCGTGCAATCACCTCCTTGCCAACGCCGGTCTCGCCCAGCAGCAGCACCGAGACCTTGCCCTTGGCGGCCTTGTCGATGGTTTTGCAGACCTTTTTGTAGGCGCTCGACTGGCCGATGCCGTAGTACTGACCTTCCTGCTGATCCAGGTCGTTTTGCAGCGAACTCAGCCGCGATTGCAGGTCGTACAGCTCCTCAATGATGGGGTCTTCCCTGAAGTAGCTTTTGAACTGCTCCGCGTCATCCCATTCCTCCGCCGGCTTGCCGACGATCAGGCAGCGCTCATCGCCGCAGCCGCGGCAGCTGACTTCGCGGAAGATGATTTCGCGGCGCATGAACGAGGAGCTGTAGGCACAGGCATAGCCCAGCAACGACCAGCAGGCCGGCTCATGCATCAGCCCCAGTTCCGTCTGGCAAATCTCGACCTCGAACGAGTCTACCCACTCCAGTTCGCCGTAGAAGTGGCCCTTCTGGTGGTCAAGATCGATCTGGATTGGCTTGACCTTGACCATGCCCTTGAGCGAATGCAGCTGCGGCCCGACGAGGAAGATATCGAGCTCGTTGTTGTGAGGCCTGAGCTTGCGAGCCAGCTCGGCATCCTTGAGCCCTGACTGGTAGCCCATGCGCATGAAAAAGCCCTTGGCGCGCTCGATGCCGAGGGTGTTTACCAGCTCACGTCGGAAGCTGGCCATGGCGGACACCTGCATCAGCAGCATGCGCTGCTCGGCAAACCAGATTTTGCCGTCAGTGCTCTGAAAACGGATCTGCTCGGTCAGATCGTGATAGTCCGAATACTGCAGGTGCGGCTTGTAGCTGGTCGCCATGATGCATTAGCCCCTGTTGTTTTTGTTGGGCGGTTTGCGCTGTCTCACAACATGCTGTGACGCGCTGAGTGTCTCGGCATCTTGACGCTGTCTGCGGTTAAAAATCAACCAAATGATTAATTGGCCAAGGGGGCGTCGCGCTGGGTGAGCATTTGCTGACATGCGCAGCGCTTTTTCATCAAATCATCAAATTCCCCCCGCGATTCCCCCCCGCTGCCGAGCGCTTCCGGTGATGCGGTTTATCAATGGGTAAAAATAAAAAGTCTTGAATATCAATTGGTTGAAGTCTGATTTCGCGCCGTTATCGCTGGCTGGCATAGCCGTTGCTGTAGGTCTGCTCACAACAACAAGCACGGTAAAGCCCTATGAGCCAGCCCGCCCAAAGCTTTGACCAGATGACCCGCTGGATTCGGGTACGCAGCGAACCGGACGCCCGCTTTGTCGAGTTCGACTTTGCCATCGGTCACCCCGATCTGTTCGTCGAACTGGTGCTTCCGAAGGACGCTTTCGTTCAGTTCTGCAAACACAACCAGGTTGTTCACATGGATGAGGCCATGGCCCGTCAGGTTGACGAGGACATGGTGAAGTGGCGCTTCGGCGAGAAAGGCCAGCGCTGATTGCGATCCGACACACCCCTACAAAAACAAAACGGTACGGTTGTCATGAGCATTGAAATCAAAACCAACTCGGTGGAGCCAATTCGGCACACCTACAGCAACATCAAGCGCCGCTTTGGCGACAAGCCTGCCTCGCGCTATCAGGAAGCCAGCTTCGATATCGAGGCGACCACCAACTTCCATTACCGCCCCCTGTGGGATGCCGAGCACGGTCTGAATGACCCGACCCGCACCGCCATCCGAATGGCCGACTGGTACGCGGTAAGCGATCCCCGCCAGTTCTTTTACGGTGCCTACGTGCAGAACCGCGCCAAGATGCAGGAGGCCGCCGAGCACAGCTTCAGCTTCTGCGACAAGCGCAATCTGCTGACCCGCATGCCGGAGGCGCTGCAGGAAACTTTGCTGCGTCTGCTGGTGCCGCTGCGCCATATGGAGCTGGGCGCCAACATGAACAACAGCAGCATCGCTGGCGATGCGGTGGCCGGCACGGTCACTCAGCTGCACATCTATCAGGCCATGGACCGCCTGGGCATGGGCCAGTACCTGTCGCGCATTGCCCTGCTGATCGATGGCAGCACCGGCGAGGCACTGGATCGCTCGAAGACCTACTGGATGGAAGACGCGCTCTGGCAGCCGCTGCGCAAGCTGGTTGAGGACAGTCTGGTGGTCAAGGACTGGTTCGAGCTGACCGTACTGCAGAACCTGCTGATCGACGGCCTGCTGTACCCGCTGATGTATCACAAGTTCGATCAATGGCTGGCGGAGCAGGGGGCCGAGGATGTCTCGATGCTCACCGAGTTCATGCGTGACTGGCACGCCGAATCTTGCCGCTGGGTCGACGCCATGCTCAAGACCGTGCGCGCGGAAAGTGATGCCAATGCCGAGCAGTTGCAGCGCTGGATTGCCCACTGGCAGCCGCGGGTCATCGCTGCCCTGCAGCCGCTCGCCAACGCCAGCGTCGGTGTCGCAGCGCTGGACGAGGTGGTTGGCCAATTCGACCAGCGGCTGAAGAAGCTCGGCCTGGTCGTCGAGGAGGTCGCCGCATGAGCCAGCTTGCCTTCATCGTTTTTCAGGACAACGACAACGCCCGCTACCTGGTAGAGGCGATTGCCGAAGACAACCCTCACGCCGAAGTGCAGTACCACCCGGCCATGATCCGCATCCAGGCTGAAAAGCGCCTGGTAATCAACCGTGCCACGGTTGAGGAAAAGATCGGCCGTGAGTGGGACGTGCAGGAGATGCTCCTGGACGTGATCAGCATCGGCGGCAACGTGGATGAGGATGATGACCACTTCATCCTCGAGTGGAAAAACTAGGAGACCCCTCATGGCTACCAAGAACAAGAAGCTCAGCCTCAAAGACAAGTACCAGTACCTGACCCGCGACATGGCCTGGGAACCGAGCTACCAGAAGAAGGAAGACATCTTTCCCTACGAACGCTTCGAAGGGATCAAGATCACCGACTGGGACAAGTGGGAAGACCCCTTCCGCCTGACCATGGATGCCTACTGGAAGTATCAGGCCGAGAAAGAGAAGAAGCTGTACGCCATCTTCGACGCCTTCGCCCAGAACAACGGCCACCAGAACATTTCCGATGCGCGCTACGTCAACGCCCTCAAGCTGTTTCTGACCGCTGTTTCGCCGCTGGAATACGGCGCGTTTCAGGGCTATGCCAAGGTCGGTCGGCATTTCAGCGGTGCCGGTGCGCGGGTAGCCTGCCAGATGCAGTCGATTGACGAGCTGCGTCACGTGCAGACCCAGCTGCACGCCATGAGCCACTACAACAAGCACTTCAACGGCCTGCACGATTTTGCCCACATGCACGACCGGGTCTGGTTCCTGTCGGTGCCCAAGTCGTTCTTTGACGACGCCCGCTCGGCCGGCCCGTTCGAGTTTCTGACCGCCATTTCGTTCTCGTTCGAATACGTGCTGACCAACCTGCTGTTCGTGCCGTTCATGTCCGGCGCGGCGTACAACGGCGATATGGCCACCGTGACCTTCGGCTTCTCGGCGCAATCGGACGAAGCCCGTCACATGACCCTGGGCCTTGAGGTCATCAAGTTCATGCTCGAACAGCACGAGGACAACGTGCCGATCGTGCAGCACTGGATCGACAAGTGGTTTTGGCGCGGCTACCGCCTGCTGAGCCTGGTCAGCATGATGATGGACTACATGCTGCCCAACAAGGTGATGTCCTGGAAGGATGCGTGGGAGGTCTATTACGAGCAGAACGGCGGCGCCCTGTTCAAGGATCTGGAGCGTTACGGCATTCGCCCGCCCAAGTATCAGGACGTGGCCAACGACGGCAAGCACCACATCAGCCATCAGCTGTGGTCGACCTTCTATCAGTACAGCCACGCCACCAATTTCCATACCTGGTTGCCCAGTGCAGCGGAAATGGACTGGCTGTCCGAACAGTACCCGGACACCTTCGACAAGTACTACCGCCCGCGTTTCGAGCACTGGCAGAAGATGCAGGACAAGGGTGAGCGTTTCTACAACAACACCCTGCCGCAGCTGTGCCAGGTGTGTCAGGTGCCGGCCCTGTTCACCGAGCATGGCGATCCGACCCAGCTGAGCCTGCGCACACTCGAGCACGAGGGCGAGCGTTATCACTTCTGCTCGGATGGCTGCTGCGACATTTTCAAGCACGAGCCCGAGAAGTACATCCAGTCCTGGTTGCCTGTGCACCAGATCTATCAGGGCAATTGCGAGGGTGCAGACGTCGAGACCGTGGTCTCGAAGTACTACCACATCAATATCGGCCAGGACAATTTCGACTACGTGGGGTCGCCGGATCACCAGCGCTGGCAGGCGATCAAGGGCAATCGGCCGCTCGGGGGCGATGACGACTCCCGGGACGCCGCCTGAGCTTTCACAACACCCGTCCCCGACCGACAGGTCGGGGCGACAACAAGAACAAGGTGATCTCCATGAGCGTTAAAGCCCTTTATCAATACACCGCCGAGCCGCGTGACCTGCAGGCCAACTTCAATGGCATGCAACTGGTCTATCTGTACTGGCCGAACCATCTGCTGTTCTGTTCGCCGTTTTGCTTTCTAGCGTCGCCCGAGATGAGCATGGGCGAGTTCTGCGAGGAGGTTGTGCGCCCGGCCATTGCCGCCCACCCGCAGGCCGCCGGCCTGGACTTTGGCCAGGCCCAGTGGCAGCTCAACCACCAGCCGTTCAGCCCGGACCCTGCGCTCAGCCTGGCGCAGAATGGGGTGACGCACAAAGCGATGCTGACCCTGCGCGTGCCCGGCCTTGACGGTATCGCCGGCGGCGTAGTCTGAGGAGGCGGTCATGAGCTACACAGTCACGATTGAGCCGACCGGCGAACAGATCGAAGTCGAACAAGACCAGACCATCCTCCAGGCCGCGCTGCGTCAGGGCGTCTGGCTGCCGTTTGCCTGCGGCCACGGCACCTGCGCGACCTGCAAGGTGCAGGTGCTGGAGGGCGACGTGGATATCGGCGAGGCCTCGCCGTTCGCGCTGATGGATGTCGAGCGCGACGAAGGCAAGGTGCTGGCCTGCTGCGCCACGGTGCAGAGCGATGTGACCATCGAAGCCGATATCGATGTGGATGAGGACTTCGAGGGCTATTCGGTAGAGGACTACCAGGCCACGGTCAGCGAACTGCTGCCACTGTCACCGACCATTTTGGGCGTGCGCCTGAAGCTGGATCGCGCGATGCAGTTTCAGGCGGGCCAGTACATCAACCTGGAACTGCCGGGCATTGAGGGCAGCCGTGCGTTCTCGCTGGCCAATCCGCCGAGCCGGCCGGACGAGGTCGAGCTGCATGTGCGGCTGGTAGAAGGTGGCGCAGCCACCGGCTACATCCATCAGCAACTGAAGGTGGGTGATCAGCTATCGCTGTCCGGACCCTACGGCATGTTCTTTGTACGCAACTCGCAGCAGGGCGATCTCATCTTTATTGCCGGCGGCTCGGGGCTGTCCAGCCCGCAGTCGATGATTCTCGACCTGCTGGAACAGGGCGACAGCCGCCAAATCACCCTGTTTCAGGGCGCACGCAACCGCAGCGAGCTCTATAACGCCGAGCTGTTCGAGCAACTGGCTGCCAGCCACGCCAATTTCACCTATGTACCGGCGCTCAGCCAGGCCGCCGATGACAGCGAGTGGCAGGGTTTCCGTGGCTATGTGCACGACGCTGCCAAGGCGCACTTTGACGGCCGCTTTGCCGGTCACAAGGCCTACCTGTGCGGCCCGCCGCCGATGATCGATGCGGCGATTACCGCCCTGATGCAGGGCCGGCTGTTTGAGCGCGACATTTTTATGGAGCGTTTCTACACCGCCGCCGACGGCGCAGAGGGCACCCAGCGCTCCGCGCTATTCAAGCGGATCTGAATCCTGGACGCGAAGGCCAGCCCTCGGTTGCGCAGTGCCGCAGCGACGGGTGACAGGGCCTTGGCGTGAGCAAACGAACGGCAGTCGAGAATAACAACGATGACTGACACATTCGAAATGACCGAGCTGGTCAGAGGCCTGCGCTTCAACTGCGCAAGCGATAACTCGCTGCTCAAGGCGATGGAGCTGGCCGGCAAGCGCTGCATTCCGGTGGGCTGCCGCGGCGGTGGCTGCGGTCTGTGCAAGGTCCATGTGATCAGCGGCGAGTTCAGCTGCGGGCCCATGAGCAAAAAACACGTAGACGAGGCATCGCGCCGCTGCGGACGGGTACTGGCCTGTCGGGTCTATCCGCGCAGTGACCTGAGCTTTGAATATCGGCCAGCACCCGAGCTGGCAGGCACCAACAACAATTCCAATGAGGTGATGTGATGAGAAAAGGTGTGATGCGTCCCGGTCACGTGCAGATCCGGGTACTGGATGCCGAAGCCGCCCTGAAACACTATCGCGACCTGGTCGGCCTGATTGAAACCGACCGCGACGAACAGGGCCGGATTTACCTGAAAGCCTGGACCGAGGTCGACAAATTCTCGGTGGTGCTCAATCCGTCCGATGAGCCCGGCATGGATTTCATGGGCTTCAAGGTGGTGGACGAGGCAACGCTGGTGCAGCTGGAGCAGGACCTGCTCGCCTGGGGCTGCCCAGTAGAGCATATTCCGGCCGGCGAGCTGCGCGGCTGTGGCCGCCGCATCCGCTTTGTCGCTCCCAGCGGGCACGCCTTTGAGCTCTATGCCGAGAAGGAATACACCGGCAAGTGGGGCGTCACCGAGGTTAACCCGGAGGCCTGGCCAATGGACCTCAAGGGCATGCGCGCGGTGCGTTTCGACCACTGCCTGATGTATGGCGATGAGCTGGCGGCCACCTACGATCTGTTCGTCAATGTGCTCGGGTTTTACCTGGCCGAGCAGGTGCTGGACGAGAACGGCGACCGCATCGCCCAGTTCCTCAGCATCTCGACCAAAGCGCATGACGTGGCTTTCATCATGCACCCCGAAAAGGGCAAGTTTCATCACGCCTCGTTCTTCCTCGAAACCTGGGAGGACGTGCTGCGCGCCGCCGACCTGATCAGCATGACCGATACCTCGATCGACATCGGCCCTACCCGCCACGGTCTGACCCACGGCAAGACCATCTATTTCTTCGACCCCTCCGGTAACCGTAATGAGGTGTTCTGCGGTGGCGACTACAACTACCCGGACCACAAACCGGTTACCTGGGCCGCTGCGGACCTAGGCAAGGCGATTTTCTACCACGACCGTCAGCTCAATGAGCGTTTTCTCACCGTACTGACCTGACCTTACCTAATTTGGCGGGAGCTGTTTAGCCATGAAAGAAATCAAGCATTACATCAACGGCGCTTACGTCGGCTCGGCCAGCGGTCGGCTGTTCGACAATATTAACCCGGCCAACGGCAGAGTGCTCAGCAAGGTGCACGAAGCCGGGCGCGAGGAAGTTGATGCCGCCGTGCGCGCAGCGCGGGCGGCGCTGAAAGGGCCTTGGGGAAAGATGTCGGTCGAGGAGCGCACGGCCATCCTGCACCGGGTCGCCGATGGCATCACGGCGCGCTTTGACGAGTTCCTCGAAGCCGAATGTCTGGACACCGGCAAGCCGCGTTCGCTGGCCAGCCATATCGACATTCCGCGTGGCGCCGCCAACTTCAAGGTCTTCGCCGACCTGGTCAAGAATGTCGCCGCCGAGGCGTTCGAGATGGCTACGCCGGACGGCGCTGGTGCGCTCAACTACGCGGTTCGCCGGCCCAAGGGCGTGATCGGTGTGATCAGTCCGTGGAACCTGCCGCTGCTGCTGATGACCTGGAAGGTCGGCCCGGCGCTGGCCTGCGGCAATACCGTAGTGGTCAAACCCTCCGAGGAGACGCCGACTACCACTGCGCTGCTGGGTGAGGTCATGCAGCAGGCCGGGGTGCCCGATGGGGTCTACAACGTGGTGCACGGTTTTGGCGGCAACTCGGCCGGCGCCTTCCTGACCGAGCATCCGGATGTGGATGCCTACACCTTCACCGGCGAGACCGGCACCGGCGAAACCATCATGAAGGCGGCCGCCAACGGCGTGCGTCAGGTGTCCCTCGAGCTGGGTGGCAAGAATGCCGGCATCGTGTTTGCCGACTGCGACATGGACAAGGCGATCGAGGGCACGCTGCGCTCGGCCTTTGCCAACTGCGGTCAGGTGTGTCTGGGCACCGAGCGGGTGTACGTTCAGCGGCCGATCTTCGACGAGTTTGTCGCGCGCCTGAAAGCCGGTGCCGAGCAACTGGTGCTGGGCCCGCCGGACGATGCCACCAGCAACTTTGGTCCGCTGATCAGCCTCAAGCACCGCGAGAAGGTGCTGTCCTACTACCAGAAAGCCGTTGAGGACGGGGCAACCGTGATTACCGGCGGCGGCGTGCCAGACATGCCGGCAGAGCTGGCCCACGGCGCCTGGGTGCAGCCGACCATCTGGACCGGCCTCAAGGACGACTCGGCCGTGGTCACCGAAGAGATCTTCGGCCCCTGTTGCCATATCCGCCCGTTTGACAGCGAGGAAGAAGCCGTGGCTCTGGCCAACAGCCTGCCCTACGGCCTGGCCTCGGCCATCTGGACCGAAAACGTCACCCGTGCGCACCGGGTTGCCGGTCAGCTGGAGGCTGGCATTGTCTGGGTCAACAGCTGGTTCCTGCGTGATCTGCGTACCGCTTTTGGCGGCAGCAAACAGTCGGGCATCGGGCGCGAGGGCGGGGTGCATTCGCTCGAGTTCTACACCGAAATGAAAAACATCTGCGTGAAGCTGTGAGGTGGTCATGAATGTGGCAGTAGAGAGTCCCGAACTGGGCCGCAGCATCACCGCCGGCGGTTACCAGACCAACGTGCATGAGCATGGCGAAGGCTTTCCGCTGATGCTGATTCACGGCTCCGGGCCGGGCGTTACCGCCTGGGCCAACTGGCGTCTGGTGATGCCCGAGCTGGCCAGGCAGCGCCGGGTCATTGCGCCCGACATGCTGGGCTTCGGTTACAGCGAGCGCCCGGCCAATCCGGATTACCAGCGCGATGTCTGGGTCGAGCATGCCATCGGCGTGCTCGATGCACTGGGCATCGAACAGGCCGATCTGGTCGGCAACTCGTTTGGCGGCGGTATCGCGCTGGCGCTTGCCATTCGCTATCCGCAGCGGGTGCGCCGGCTGGTGCTGATGGGCAGCGTTGGCGTGAGCTTCCCGATTACCGACGGTCTGGATCGGGTCTGGGGCTATGAGCCGTCCTTCCAGACCATGCGCAGCCTGATGGATACCTTTGCCTACGACCGCGCTCTGGTTACCGACGAACTGGCCGAGCTGCGTTACCAGGCCAGTATCCGCCCCGGGTTCCAGGAATCCTTTGCGCAGATGTTCCCGGCGCCACGCCAGCGCTGGGTCGACGGCCTTGCCAGCAACGAGGCGGATATCCGCGCCGTGCAGCACGAAACCCTGGTTATCCACGGGCGCGAGGATCAGGTCATCCCGTTGCAGGCCTCACTGCAGCTGGCGCAGCTGATTCCCAATGCCCAGTTGCATGTCTATGGTCATTGCGGCCACTGGACCCAGATCGAACATGCCGGTCGCTTTGCGCGGCTGGTGGAAGATTTTCTCAGCGAAGCCGACAGCGCTTCAGGAGCGAACTGACCATGGATCAGACTCAGATCAACCAGCTTGGCGACGAGCTGTACCAGGCAATGCTCAAGCGCGAGGCGGTCAGCCCGCTGACCAGCCGCGGCTTTGATATCAGCATCGACGATGCCTACCACATCTCGCTGCGGATGCTGCAGAACCGACTGGACGCCGGTGAGCGGGTGATCGGCAAGAAGATCGGCGTCACCAGCAAGGCGGTGCAGAACATGCTCAATGTGCACCAGCCCGATTTTGGCTACCTGACCGATGCCATGGTCTACAACAGCGGTGAAGCCATGCCGATCAGCGAAAAGCTGATGCAGCCGCGCGCCGAAGGCGAGATTGCCTTCATTCTCAAGCGCGACCTGACCGGCCCCGGGGTCACCAACGCTGATGTGCTGGCGGCAACCGAATGCGTGATGCCGTGCTTCGAGATCGTCGATTCACGTATCCAGGACTGGAAGATCGCGATTCAGGACACGGTCGCCGACAACGCCTCCTGCGGGCTTTTCGTGCTGGGTGATCAGGCGGTGTCGCCGCGCAAGGTCGATCTGGTGACCTGCGGCATGGTGGTGGAAAAGAACGGCCAGATCATCAGTACCGGCGCGGGCGCTGCAGCGCTGGGCTCACCGGTCAACTGCGTTGCCTGGCTGGCCAACACCCTGGGGCGTTTCGGTATTTCCCTGAAGGCCGGTGAGGTCATTCTGTCCGGCTCGCTGGTACCGCTTGAGCCGGTCAAGGCCGGTGATTTCATGCAGGTCAGCATTGGCGGTATGGGCACGGCCAGCGTGCGTTTCGTGTGACTCGACGGGCGTGGCCCCGCGGTCACGCCTGCACAGCGGATTATTCCCAGAGAGGGAAAAGACAATGAGCAAGAAACTGAAAGCTGCGATCATCGGCTCGGGCAACATCGGCACCGACCTGATGATCAAGATTTTGCGTAACAGTCAGCATATCGCCATGGGTGCCATGGTCGGTATCGACCCCGAATCCGATGGCCTGGCGCGTGCTGCGCGCATGGGCGTGGCCACCACCCACGAAGGGGTGGATGGGCTGGTCAAGATGCCGGAGTTTGCCGACATCGACTTTATCTTCGATGCCACTTCGGCCGGTGCCCACAGGCACAACGAAGTCTTTCTGCGCGGTCACAAGCCGGGCCTGCGCATCATCGATCTGACCCCGGCGGCCATCGGCCCCTACTGCGTGCCGGTGGTAAACCTGGAACAGAACATCAACGAGACCAACGTCAACATGGTCACCTGTGGCGGTCAGGCGACCATCCCGATGGTGGCCGCGGTCTCGCGTGTGGCCAAGGTGCACTACGGCGAAATCGTCGCTTCGATTTCCTCGAAGTCGGCCGGCCCGGGCACCCGCGCCAACATCGATGAGTTCACCGAAACCACCTCCAAGGCGATTGAAGTGATCGGCGGTGCCCGTCGCGGCAAGGCGATCATCATCATGAACCCGGCCGAGCCGCCGCTGATCATGCGCGATACCGTCTATGTGCTCAGTGAACTGGCCGATCAGGCCGCCGTTGAAGCCTCGGTCGAGGAAATGGTGCAGGCGGTCAACAGCTACGTGCCGGGTTACCGCCTCAAGCAGAAGGTGCAGTTCGACGTGATCCCGCCGGAGCAGCCGCTGAACGTACCGGGCCTTGGCCACCTGAGCGGGCTGAAAACCTCGATCTTCCTGGAAGTCGAAGGTGCCGCCCATTACCTGCCGGCCTACGCCGGAAACCTCGACATCATGACCTCTGCGGCGCTGGCGACCGCCGAGCGCATGGCGCAGTCGATGAACCTGGCCTGAGGACACGACCATGACATTCAATCCCGGCAAGAAACTCTATATCTCCGACGTCACCCTGCGTGACGGCAGCCATGCGATCCGCCATCAGTATTCGATCAAGAACGTGCAGGACATCGCCCGCGCACTGGACAAGGCCAAGGTCGACTCCATCGAAGTGGCCCACGGTGACGGCCTGCAGGGCTCCAGCTTCAACTACGGCTTTGGTGCCCACACCGACCTGGAATGGATCGAGGCGGTAGCCGAAGTGATCACCCACTCGCAAATCGCCACCCTGCTGCTGCCCGGTATCGGTACTACCCATGACCTGGACAACGCCTACAGTGCCGGGGCACGCATCGTGCGGGTCGCCACGCACTGCACCGAGGCCGACGTCTCCAAGCAGCACATCGAGCATGCCCGCAAGCTGGGCATGGATACCGTCGGCTTTCTGATGATGAGCCACATGCAGACCCCGCAGGGGCTGGCGCAGCAGGCCAAGCTGATGGAGGACTACGGCGCCACCTGCCTGTATGTGGTCGACTCCGGCGGCGCCATGGGCATGCAGGATATCCGTGACCGCTTCCGCGCGCTCAAGGATGTGCTCAAGCCGGAAACCCAGACCGGTATGCACGCCCACCACAACCTGAGCCTGGGTGTCGCCAACTCGATTGCCGCAGTGGAAGAGGGCTGTGACCGCATCGACGCCAGCCTGGCCGGCATGGGCGCCGGCGCCGGCAACGCGCCGCTGGAAGTGTTCATCGCCGCCGCCGAACGGCTGGGCTGGGAACACGGTACCGACCTCTACACCCTGATGGACGCCGCCGATGACATCGTCCGCCCGCTGCAGGATCGCCCGGTGCGGGTTGACCGCGAAACCCTGGCGCTGGGCTATGCCGGCGTCTACTCCAGCTTCCTGCGTCACTCCGAGGTGGCGGCGCAGAAATACGGTCTGAAAACCGTCGACATCCTGGTCGAGCTGGGCAGGCGCCGCATGGTCGGCGGCCAGGAAGACATGATCGTGGATGTAGCACTGGATCTGCTGAAAAAACAGGAGCAGTCGGCATGAAAGAGCAGAAACGCACCCTGACGCCCGAGCAGGTACTGGCACTGGCCGAGCACATCGAGAACGCCGAGCTGCAGGCGCACGATATCCACAAGATCACCAACGACTACCCGCAGATGACCTTCGCCGATGCCTACGATATCCAGTGGGAAATCCGCCGGCGCAAGGAGGCTCGCGGCAACAAGGTCGTCGGCCTGAAGATGGGCCTGACCTCCTGGGCAAAAATGGCGCAGATGGGCGTGGAAACCCCGATCTACGGTTTCCTGGCCGACTATTTCAGTGTGCCCGACGGCGGCGTGGTGGACACCAGCAAGCTGATCCACCCGAAGATCGAGGCGGAAATCTCCTTTGTGACCAAGGCGCCGCTCAAGGGCCCGGGCTGCCACATCGGCGATGTGCTCGCAGCGACCGATTATGTGGTGCCGACGGTCGAGGTGATTGACTCGCGCTACGAGAACTTCAAGTTCGATCTGATCAGCGTGGTGGCCGACAACGCCTCGTCAACGCGCTTTATCACCGGTGGCATGATGGCCAACGTCGAAGACGTTGACCTGAAAAACGTTGGCGTTGTGGTGGAGAAGAACGGCGAAGTGGTTGATGTTGGTGCTGGCGCCGCGGTCCTCGGCCACCCGGCGTCGAGTGTCGCCATGCTGGCCAATCTGCTGGCCGAGCGCGGCGAACACATCCCGGCCGGCAGCTTCATCATGACCGGCGGCATCACCGCGGCCATTACCGTCGAAGCGGGCGATAATATCAGCGTCCGTTACCAGGGGCTTGGTAGCGTCACCTGCCGATTCATTTAAGGAGGATGCCATGCCGATTGCACAGATTCATATTCTGGAAGGGCGCAGCGACGAGCAGAAGGAAGCGCTGATTCGCGAAGTGAGCGAGGCCATTGTCCGGGCGCTGGATGCGCCCCTGCCGAGCGTCCGGGTGATCATCAGCGAAATGCCCAAGACACACTTCGGCATTGGTGGCGAGCCGGCCAGCAAGGTGCGTCGCTAGTGGCGTCAGCGCAAAGACCGCCCCTGCCCGTACTGTTTCTGTCCTGCCGGGAAGAACGGCAGGCAGATCCGGGCAGGGGGGCCTTGATGGCCCGGTTGCTTGCCTCCGGTGCAAGGCCGGAGGCGGTACTGTTTATCACGATTGCCGAGCAGGATGACAGGCTGCAACTGATCGGCAGCGGCACAGATGGCGAGCGCTTGTCCGCTCTGGCCGAAGGGCTTTCAAGCCGAGGCGTTTGCGCATCGGTGCAGCGCAGCGCCAGCTCACCGCTGGACCAGATTGCCGCAGAACTGTTTGGCGACTTCGCCGGCGAATGTATTGAGCTGCGGTTGGGCGCAACTTTTGAAGAGCCGGGTTACAGCGGTATTGGCCAGGCACTGAGCGACTGGCGCGAGAAAGGTACGCTGCTGGTATGCCTGGATCGCGTTGACGGGGGCCAGCGCCTGAAGTCGCTGTACGACTCCTCCTGGCTTGACCTGATGTCCTCGTGGATTGAACAACATCAGTGGCGTCAGGTTGTCACCGGATTCAACGCTGGCGGCGGTAGCGACCAGCCCGGAATCGGTACGCTTTGCCTGCTGCAGGCCGCCCTCGGATTGGCCGGCATGCGATTACCCGAGCGCCTCGTCGGCTTTGATCTGGACGACGCGCGCCGCGCGCTGGTTGGTTTCGGCTGGATGAGTTGATCAACGATTCTTGAGCGTTGCCAGAGGCAGGTCCAGACTTGGGCCGTCCCTGACGTCAAGTCTGACCCCAGCCCTTCTGCCGATGGAGAGAGAAACAACTTTCCATCGACCCTGATCGTTCAGACGCGCTGGTGTGGCTGCTTTCGGCCAGGATCGGACGGTTGACTAGTCACTTGATGGCCGACATTCGCGGTCAAACACTGCCATCTTGCAGTGGCCTTTGTATTCGAGATTGGAGAGTTCTTGAGTTGAACTATCGAGGTGGCTAACATCAACTGGCGGCGCCCGATTCAGCCCGCATCATTTATCGAGGTTTGGATGTTGGAGATTGCAGTAATCCGATAACCCGAACCCTGCACACGCAGGGGATTCAGGTTGTCGCGTTCACAAACAATTGCAGGCCACCAGCGGTGGTTTGCGTGTTTTGTTCGTCCTGATTGCTGCAAATGGATTTTCCACATGACTACGTCCAAGCCGAAGCAAGCGGCTCTTCATAAGCTTGCCCATGATTGCCACTCTACCGATGCATGCTGTGACTCAGGCTGTTCTGCGCCTGTCGCCTGCGATCGCCATAAGGATTTATCACCTCCTGACAGATATTGTCGTCACGGCGAGTCCATCGCCAGGGTGACTGCTGTTGATCGCGATCAGTACACCGTCAGGAATGCCGAGAGCGAAGTGCCTGCCAAGCTGACGGGCAAAGCCATCTACGCCAGCGCATCTTCTGTCGATCAGCCTTGCGTTGGTGATTGGGTGAGTGTCAGGTATCACGACTCCGGTGCCCATGCGAGCATCCTTGAGGTGCTGCCGCGCACGTCGTTTCTGCGGCGGAGAAAGCCTGGCGCCAAAGGTGAGTTCCAGATGATTGCCGTCAATATCGATTTGGCCTTCATTGTTCAGTCCTGCCACGTTGACTTCAATGTGCGAAGATTGGAGCGCTATCTGGTGATAACGAGTGAAGGGGGTATCGAGCCAGTGATACTGCTGACCAAGAGCGATTTGGTCAGTCCGGTTGAATTGGAGCAATTGATCTCGAGGATTCGCGACGCCGGGATAGGCGCCAGAGTCATCGCGCTGAGTAATGTCAGTGGCAATGGCGTTGACCAGGTTCGCGAACTGATTGAGCCAGGTAAAACCTGCTGTCTGCTCGGCTCATCCGGCGTAGGCAAGACAACGCTCATCAATTCTCTGGTCGGTGACTGCGATCTGACTACCAGCGCAGTCAGCGCTTCCGGCGAGGGCAGACATACCACCACCCGGCGCCAGCTTATCGTGCTTGAGCAAGGTGGGTCTTTGATCGACATGCCTGGTATGCGCGAATTGGGGATGCTTGGCGTCAGTGAAGGTATCGACGACAGCTTCAGTGATATCCGGGCGTATTCGCACAAATGTCGGTTTGCCGACTGTACGCATACCAGCGAACCGGGCTGCGCCATTCGGGAGGGCATCGCTAACGAGGAGTTGGACCCTGAGCATTTCCAAAATTATCTCAAGCTCAAGAAGGAATCCGAGTTTCACGAGATGTCGAATCTTGAAAAACGCAGGAAGGACAGGGCGTTTGGAAAGTTCGTGCGTTCCGTCAAGAAAGGCAAGGGAAAGCAGGACAGGTATTAGGGTCAGGATAGAAGAAGGGGGCTACCGGGAAAGCGTTTTCTTCAAGGGAAAATGGCGCACTCGGCGGGATTCGAACCCACGACCCCTGCCTTCGGAGGGCAGAAGAGCTCATGGGCTCAGAGCTATATAAGACTGTTTTTGTCGACTTTAATCGTTATAAAACAAGGGAGTAGCTATTTTATTTCTTGTCAAATAAAACCAGGTTGAGTCGATTATATGTGATCGTTCTACAAGTTTTTGTCTAATTTGGGCACATTCGAATCGTGCATATTTGACACATAGCTCGGATGTCGTAACTGAGGCGTCATGGGGCTCCGGTTCTGCACGGACTAGTCACTCGCGACTGCTATACTTGCCATATTGAAAGGTGCTTTGGCGTCGTACTAGTAAGCAGCGCAAAGAGTCTTGCCCATGCACCGGCTTATCGAGATATTGAGTGTGACGGCGGGCCCCGCCGAGGGGTGATTATGCCAAGAACATCGTACTCTTGCTGACTCTCGGGTGATTGACCAGGTCAAGTGGCGTGATTGCGTCGAGAAGCGGCAAGGGGCTGGGTAAGCGTATCGCCTTTGCCGGTGGCCCGCGCTCGATTGAAAACAGGTTGTTAACTGATACGCCAATGCATCCAGAGTGCGCGACCTACGGCCTTCAAGCCTGCACCGAAGTTCGGCTATCACGGCTACATTGCGGCGGTCGCGGCTGGTGAGGCAAAGACCATTTCAGCCGTTACTACCCAGCGGCCCGAGCGGTTTGGCCTGACCGCGGGCTTTGGCTTTGCGCGGCTCAATAGATCGCATGGCATTGTGCTGCAGGCAGCAGTATTTGATTCCGTCACCTGGTGGGTCTTTGGAAAGCCTGCTGCTGACAATAGCCAAGAGGAATAAACTCTGTGAAGCGTGTATTTCTACTTGTGATGCTGACTTTACCCGTCTTCTGCCAGGCAGACGTAAAGGTGTACGGCATAGGCGGGCGCCCCTGCTCGGCTTTTGTAGAGGCCGCGAACAACGCGAGGCATGGTGACACCGTTATGGTGGACCTCTTCATGCACTGGTTTGGTGGGTTCGCGACTCTCGCTTCCGTTGAATGGCGACAGGATGTTTTATTCGGCAAGGGTATCAGCGATATGCAATTTGAGTTAGAGGTGTACTGCCGAAGCAATCCGGATGAGCGGTTTCTCATTGCGGCAAGCGAGGTTACACGGGGCCGCGCAGCAAGAGAGCAATAGGGATAGCCATGCCCAGACTGCCCGTGGCGACGCGATGCTGTTGCTGAGTTCCCGGTTGATGGCTTAAAGGTCAGCGCCAAGACCGCAAATTCTACTTTCTAGATTGACCGCTTTCGGATGAGGTGGTCAGTCACTCAGCTCAGAAAAATCGATGAGACTAGTTTGCATCTCTGACACGCATAGCATGCATCGCAGCATTCGCGATATTCCAGATGGCGATGTGCTGATCCATGCCGGCGACAGCCTTGGCCAAGGTACCCTGGAAAACGTTTGTGACCTCAACGATTGGCTGGGCGAATTACCCCATAGGCATAAAATTGTTATTGCGGGTAACCATGACTGGGCGTTTCAGGACAATCCAGAGCAGGCGCGTGAAGCACTGAGTCACGCGATCTATCTGCAAGACAGTGGCATCGAAATTGAAGGTGTTCGATTTTGGGGCTCGCCTTGGACGCCTATGTTCTGGAACTGGGCTTTCATGTTAGACCCAGGTCAGCCGCTTCAGGATGCTTGGTCGCTCATACCTGAGAATACTGATGTTCTTGTTACTCATGGCCCCCCAAGGGGGATCGGAGACGAGGTTGAGCTGGGCTTGGGGTTGAGAAATGTGGGATGCTCCGAGCTTTTGCAGCGCGTTGATCGACTCTCCCTCAAAGCTCACATATTTGGCCATATCCATGAAGGGTATGGAGTGTATCAGCGCGGTGAGCTCACTCTCATTAACGCCAGTACATGCAACGAGCAATACCAACCTATTAACCCGCCTGTGGTACTGGATCTGGCCAGCAGAACATAGGGTCAGGGTTTCGGTTCCGACAGCTCTCAGATATATTGAACCGCCCCGGGTTTCGCGGAGGCTGTTTTGTTTGAGTCAGGCAGC
>CETH01184083.1_pt1 | contig 38645 bp, 34 predicted proteins | sample 361461 | NCBI WGS metagenome assembly CETH01 (sample SAMEA2622695, study PRJEB7988) | marine metagenome | isolation source: saline water (ENVO:00002010), including
CCTCACGTTGGCAACGTGATGCTCTACCAGCTGAGCTACTTTCGCAAAACCTACATAATACAAGGTCTAAATTTTATATTAAATATGTATGTATTACAACTTTTTTTTATTCTAATGATCTGGAATTCCATCACCATCATGATCATGTGGAACACGATAATTTGGATTTAAATTAGTTAATTCTTTTATTTTAACCTTTCCATCATCAATTATTTTTAGAATATCAATTTGACTATCTATTTTCTTTCCTAAATCTACCTTATTAATTGTAATTTTATTAATAGCATTTTCTATTTTCTGATTTGCTTCTTCAATATTACTTTCATATTTAAATATTTTTTCTAAAACAATAGGATCATCTCTAAATAATGTTTTTAAATCAACAGTAGAATCTCCTTTTTTCATTTTATTAAGATTAATATTTGATTGTTTTATAACTTTTTCAAATGATGCTAAATCAGTTAATTCTACAGAACTATCATTAATCTCTAAATCAAATGCATATAAAGTTCTTCCTCTATCTCCAAGTGAATAAGTGGGAATTCCCTTACCTCCATCAGCAGATTTCTTTTTGTTTTTACTCCTAATAATCATTGATAAATTCAAGCTTTCAGCTTGCAATCTCCTCATATCATCATTACTTGAACTAAATAAAAGTATTTTAATATCTGCTTTAGATTCTAACTCAGTTAATATAGGTTTCAGTGATTCAATAGGGTCTTTAACAATAATCTCTTCAGATATAAAATTGGATGTTAAACCTATAAAAGCTACATTAATTCCTTTAAGTTCATAAATAATATATGGATTAAATAATAATCCTTGATCTAAATCATAAATGTTAGCTGATATAAATGGAAAATTAACATTTTTTGAAGATTCAACAATAAAATCTTTACCTGCTGCAAAATCTTTTTCTCCAGGAGAAAATGCATGACAACCTATTTTGTCAAATGATTGTAATATAATATCAGCATTAATACGTGCAATTTCACCTCCAACACCTGGCTCTAAAGATGTTTTTTTAAACAAAAGGTTCCCTGCATCAACAATATAATGATTCTTAATATTACGTGCAAACTCATCTATTACTGTAGCTCTTCGAGCAAGACCGCCCGTTGGTTTTTTCTTTCAACCACATGGGTCTATTTCATTATTGATATTTGCAGAAGCAATAATTCTAAATGTATTATCTGCAGCATATAAAAAATGAATTAGAAAACATAACAGAAAAATAACTCTTTTAATCATTTACTCTCCTAAATATAGCCCTATATTTTACAATTATTGCATATGCTATAAAACAAATATCTTGAATAATACGTTGAATCATATGCATCCTTTTATTACTTGCAGACAAATCATTTATATCTGATAACAAACAACCACAATCGATACTTTTACCTCTTAAAAGAGCTTGAGAAATCATTAAAATAAATAGCAATAATAGTGATATTGATATTGTAGCAGAAGTATCTAAAACAACACCTAAAATTAAACAAACTCCTATAATAAATTCTAGCCAAGGGAGTATTAACGCACCTATCTTAATTAAACTAATAGGTAACATATCATAATTTACAATTAATTTTGCAAAAGAATCAGGTGATAAAATTTTATCCCAACTAAAATATATAAAAATAAAACCTAATATCAACCTAGAAATAATTGGAATCAAATACTTATAATTATGTGTGAAATAAAAACAAATTATAAAGCAAATTGATAAAATTATAATATAATCAATGAATGTAAAAAATGTTTCACCTTCAATATCAAAAGTTTCATTATTATACCCCTTTTTAATAGGATAATTAAGTTTTTCCCAATCAGGATAACCTTCTTCAAAATAAAATACAGAATATAAATTATAATTTTCATATAAATCATATGATAAATCTTCACTAAGCGAACAACCCTCTCCGCTACAATATGTAATAATTATTTTATCAGCATACAATAACGAATCCAGAAATTCTTTACTGTAATCAGATTCAGAAGAATAAGGCAAATTCAAAGATCCTTCAATATGGCCTTCCGCAAAATCAATACTTTCTCTTGCATCAATAAAAATCCCAATATCTTGGTCATATATTGATTTAGCCATTGATATATCTATAGATTCAGGAGAACTCATATCATCTAGAATCTGATTTAATTCTATATTTTCAGAATTATCTAATGAAGATTTTTTAGATTCAAAAATGTTATAATCATCAAGTAAAGAATACCTGCCCAAGGCTAATAGGACCGATAAAATTATTATATATGAAGTTTGTTTAACTAGACTGTACATTAATTTATTATAATAGCTTGTTATATTAAAGTTTCAATAAAACTTTACTCAAAATTAACCTTTTTGTTTGAGAAAATAATAATAAAAAATAAATTAGGACTTTGTATAATGACGTATTTTATACGTTTAGGGGATATAGCTCAGTTGGGAGAGCGCTTGAATGGCATTCAAGAGGTCAGCGGTTCGACCCCGCTTATCTCCACTTTAAAATTAAAAAAGGAGTTCATATTATGAAAATGAGCGATATAAGAGAAAAATCTAAAATATTTCTATGGGTATGCTTAATAGGCTTCGTACTATCATTAGTAGGGGTTATGGGAACTAGTTCTGGTGGAGGTGGTGGCTTTTTAGGTGGAGCAAGCTTAACATCATTATTCTCTAATTCCGTTAATCCAGCCCTTTACGTTGGAAAAGTTGGAGATAAAAAAATTACCAGAAGTTTCTTTGCTACAGAATTAAGGAAGCAAAGAGCTTCATCTCAACAATTCCAAATCAATACAACAGAAAGCTATTATATTGGAAGAGCATGGGATGCTATTATATCCAGCACAATAATCAATAATAAAATAGAGCAACTGAACCTTAAAACTCAGGATCAAGAATTAAAACAATTTTTAAGAAATACTCCACCAATAAGTTTACAAAACTTCTTGACACAGAATAATTTATTTAAACTTGAAGATGAATCTTTTGATTTAGAACTCTATCAATATTCAATTGATGAAAATATAAAGTGGATTCCCGATTCATTAATCAATGTATTTACAAATTATGAATCACAATTAAAATCAAATGATTTGCCAAGACAAAAACTACAATCTTTATATAGCATGCTTGCATCTACCTCTGATCTTGAAATTAAAAATGAAATAAATAAAAGTACACAAACTTGCAACATAGATATACTATCACTTGATTACAAAGCAATAGATGATAGCAAAATCAATGTAGATGATTCTGAAATTGAAAAATATTACACTGAAAACATTGATGAAAAATTTTCTATTGATGAAAGTATAAAATTAGATTATATACTATTTGAAAATATAGAAAATGAAAATGATTCTCTAGAAATTGTACTTAATGAAGAACAAAGATTAGAAGCTATTGATTTTGCATTAGATGCACAGCCTGATATCATGGGTTTTAATGCTGCTCTAGAAGAATATGATTTATCAATTACAGGAACGATTGATGTAACAGAAAAATTCACAAATAATTCAGGGATACCACTAAGCATGGGTTATAGCAGAGCTATTGTACGATTTGCATTTGATAATGATATCAACTCTGTCTCAGATAGAATCATAACAGATGATGGTATTGCAATTTTTAGAATAATTGATAAAAATGAAAAATCTATAAAACCATTAAACGAAGTTACAGAACAAATCAAAAAAGAATTATTAAATGAAAATAAAAAAATATATGCTTTAAATTTACTAAATGATGAAAATTTAGAATGGGATGAAATTGAAAAAATGCTTAATCCTACTAGTCCAAAAATTGAAAATAAACCTTTCAAAGAAGATATTGAGAAAATCAAAGACTTCCAATCTAATAATAACTTAGAAGCAGATGGAATTTGGGGACCTTCTTCTCAATCTAAATATGAAGAAATAGAAAATCAAAAATATAATAAAAGCAAAATTGTATCTATAAGTGAATCTGAAGAGTCTCTTATTAATGGAAGCTTTAAAACCATGGGAAGAAACTATAAATTGATGGGCTGTCTATCAGCAATGAAAGAAGGTGATATTACAAACCCAATAGATTCAAACAATAAATTATTTCTAGTTAAACTAAATAGTAAAACAAAATTATCTGATAATGAATATGATTTAAAATACACTGATACAAGAGATAAAATAATATCAAATATATCAGATAATATATTTTATAATTGGATACAGTATATGACAGAAAACATTGAAAAAATAGATGTTAGACATAAATCAATTTAACATTCTATAATTAATATTTTCAATATTACAACCCCAACGATTAAAAGCGGCATTGATAGATTGCATTTCAAGTTCGTTGTCTGAAATTTCTAGAACAACAATACTAGTCAATATAGATCCTTCAATAAACTTTATATTATTATAACTATTTAGCTCTTCTTCTAAAGACTCTATAACATCGTAAGTTAAAAGATTATCTACGCTAATTATAACTTGAGTTTTTGTTTTTTCATGAGGAATAACGCTATAGCAAATTATACTAATGAGTATAAATGAAAATATGAATCTAAATATTTTTATCAAAATTTACGTTATATTTACTCATCAAATATAATATATCCAAATAAAAAGAAACAAGATTTACTTAAAGTAATTTATTAAGTTAAATAATTTTTAACTCATTTGAGGATCTTTGACTTTCTTTAATAAAATCATTCCAATTAAGAATAAAAAAGCTAACATTAAAAGAGACAGCCTCATACTATCAGTGTAACTTATCACTATCGTAAAAAGCAATGGTCCTAAAAATGCAGTTGCTTTGCCTGAAAAAGCAAAAAATCCATAAAACTCATTTTCTTTATTTTCAGGAATTAATCTTCCCATAAGGGATCTACTTGCAGCCTGATTTGGACCCATAAAAATTCCTATAAGAATTCCAGATATCCAAAAATATATTTCACCATTTTTTAAACTTGGAGCTAAAAACGCAATAATAAGAGCAATAATAAAGCCTAAGTTAGTTAACTGGATTGTTTTTTTACCTCCAATACAATCATCTATAAAGCCAAATAAAAATGCTCCTATACCAGCAAATACATTTAATACTATTGCAAATATCATCAGTTTACCATTTGTATCCATATCAAAACCAAATTGCGTGTATGCATAAGGGCCACCAAATGCAATAACAGTAATTAAAGCATCATTATAAACTATTCTAGCAAATAAAAATCTTAATATTTCTTTATATTGTTTTATTTCTAAAAATGTTTTTTTAAATTCTAAAAAAGACTTTGAAATAAGAGCATCTCTTTTTTTAGATGTTTTCTTATTACTCTTAACAAATAAAAAAGTTGGTATAGAAAATACAGCCAACCAAATAGCTACTATTACATTAATTATTCTTATATGTTCAAATGAATTCTTATTAAAAGTATTTCCTGTTAATGGATTAATAGGATTTTCGGGGAATACTAAAAAAATAAAACATACAGAAAGAGCTAATAATCCTCCAACATAACCAAAGGACCAACCATATCCAGATATTCTACCAATTTTATTTTTAGGCGCAATTTCAGGCAAATAAGCATTTAAAAAAACACCCCCCATTTCAAAACCAATATTTGCAACACAGAAAAATAACAAAGCTTTAAAAACATCACCTGGTAAAGGGAAATAAAGCAAAAAAGAGAACAGGACACAAACCCATGTCCAAAACATTAAAAATAATTTTCTATATCCACCTCTATCTGCTATTGCTCCCATAAATGGAGATAAAAATGCAACTATTAATGATGAAATTGTTATTGCTTTCCCCCAAGCAGCAACACCAGCTTCTTCAGAGCCTAGAAAAATAGTTGAAGCAAAAAAAGTTGAATAAATAAAGGTTATCGTTATAGTTGTAAAAGGTTGATTAGCAAAATCATACAAAGACCAAGAAAAAACTGTTCTTTTATATTCACTAATCATTTTTAAGGATTTCCTTAAGCTCTTTATAACCTGCAAATGTAAATTTAAAAAACATAAATACAAATAATACCATTGTAATAAATAAAAGTAATTGCCACATTAATTTCCACATTATATTATATCCTTATTTTGATCAGGGAATAAAAGAGAACCTAAAATCATTACAGAACAACTAAAGGCAAGAGTTAAAAGACCAATAATTGCAGGATTACTTACATTTATTCCTAGATAAAGTCTAACAGGTTCTAGCCCAATCAATGAAGACATTCCTGCTAAAAGAGATAAAACTGCACCAGTAGAACTTGCCTTAGGCCAATAAAGACCAAAAATTATTACAGATATAGCTCCTGTAAAATAAATTGCTCCCGTTATACCCAAATAATCCCATATAGCATCAGATCCTTCATAAAACATACCCCAATAAAAAATATATAAACCTAATACTATGATAATAAATCGTGTAATTTGAATTTTTATTGAAGAAGATAATGTTTTATTACTTAGAGGTTCAATAATATCATTTGTGATAATAGTACTCCAGCACAACAAATAACTATCATGAGTACTCATAAAGGCTGCTAACATACCAGCTACAACAATACCTAAAACACCAACTGGAAGTATTTCGTATAGATACATTGGCATTAACGATAATGTATTATAAGACTTAGAATTTCCATCAAAATAAAGAAATGCACATATACCTAAAAAACAGGGTATAATAAATCTTGATAAAAATGATATAGAAGACCAAATATATTGCATTTTTACCATTTCTACTTGCTTAATTGCTAAAACTCTAGTTATTGCTGTAGGCCATATAACAGCACTAACGAAACCTAGTATAACTTGCCAAGACAGATATGAAAAACCCTTATTTTCTAAAGGATTATATATTTCGTCATAGCTTTTAATTTTTTCAAGTTCTAAAAAAATATTACTCCAACCAAAATAGCTTATAGAGTATAATACAGCAAATATAAAACCTAAAGATAAAACAACATACTGAATATAATCAGTAACAATAACTGAAACCATACCACCACTTATTGTATAAACTAAAACAAGAACAAGTAATATGAACATAATAATAATAAGCGTAGAGCCTTCTGCATCTAAACCAAATACTGCCTGTATAAATATAGCACCTACTTTCAAAAATAAACCCATATTAAGAATTCCACCTAAAACAAGTAAAGATGCACCAATAATCCTAACTTTTTTTCCAAATCTCAATTGATAATACTCAGGTATACTCTTCACTCTAAGTTTTCTTAGCTTTACTACTACAAAACCTGTTAAACCAATGAATAAAGTGACTAAAAAAGCTGCAAATCCAATATGAAATGATGTAAATAAACCATTTACTCCTGTTTGAGCTGTATACATTACAGTTATTAGTCCTAATTCTGAACCAAGCATTGTAACTACAGATAAAGAAAGCTTAACATTTCTTCCTGCTATCATAAAATCTGAGAAATCATTTATATAATGACGCGTATATATCCCAATAGCAAAAATTGATAATAAATATAAAATTATTATTGATATATCTATAATACTCATATAATACTGAAAATAGTTAAACCACTACCAAAAATTGATATTAATAGCATAAATAGAATCCAAAGTATTATTATTGCAGGTATTGAAGCTATTGCCCATTTAACCATAAAAATTACCATTGAAGAAAATGGCATGTTAAAATCTTTAATTGCAACATTATGTTCTTGCTCTTCTTTCAATACATCCTCCCTTTAATAAATTAAAAAATCTTTCCTCATTTTTCTAAAGTTCTCTGAATCTTGATCCCATTTTTCAAATAAAGCATCCAAACTTTGATCTAATAAAATAAATTTTCTTAATTCATCTGAACCATATAGTTTATCAAAAAAATTATCTTGATTAAATTTAAATTTATCTGGATGTAAATCAGATACAATATTAATTATATTTGCAGTAATCAATAAAGGTGAAGATAATTCTCTATTAAAAATATCAATCTCTATTCCATAGCACTTTTTATCTTTATATTTTGGTGAAATTGACTTTCCTGGAATAAACCTAGGAATAAAAGTAACTTCATTAAATTTCACCCCTTTTAAATTTAAATCATTTAGTCTAGCTATTATTTTTTTTGAATCAAGCCATGGAGAACCCACAAAAACAAAAGGACTATTTGTACCTCTTCCTTCAGATAAATTGGTTCCCTCAATCAAACAAGTTCCCTGATAAATAAAAGCTGTTTTATTATTTGGGATATTAGGTGATGGAGAAATCCATTTTTTACCTGTATTTTCAAAATGCATAGATCTATTCCAGCCTTGCATAGCAACGATTTTCAAATCTATCTTTTCACCATTATGCCAACCAAGTTCATTAATCATAAAGGCTAATTCTCCTATTGTCATTCCATGCCTAACAGGAATAGGATGCATACCAACAAATGAACTATAATCTAAGCTTAAAGTAGGGCCATCAATAGCCTCTCCTCCTATTGGATTAGGACGATCAAGCACATAAAGAGGTAATCCTATTTCAGCACATGAAGACATAATATTAGTCAAAGTACTTACATAGGTATAATAACGACTACCTATATCTTGGATATCAAAAATCAAGGCATCTAAACCTTCTAATTCAGAAATATCAGGCTTAAAGTTTTTACCATAAAGACTTATAATTGGAATATTATAGCTCATATCCCCTAATATTTTTTCTCCTGCTTGATATTTATTATTAAGGCCATGTTCTGGAGTAAAAATCTTTTTAACATAAATAGGTGTTGAGCCTAAACTAACCTCAATTACTTTATCAATATCATTAATATTTATAATTGAACTAGTATGATTAACAACTAATCCAACATTCATAATATCTAGCCTATCAGGATTAGCAACTAAAACATCATAACCATCCCAAATACTATACTGTTTACAACTTTCTTTAATTGGAAAATTAAGAATTTCTGTTTTATAGTTGTTTTTTTGATCTTTGGAATTTAACAAAGGGAATAAACTGAAAAATAAAAGTAATATTAAAAAATGTCTTATATAATTAAGATTAAAATTATTTAAAAAAAGTACAATCGAAATATTAATAAATAAACTAATCGCAATATAAAATGTCCAGGAAATATTATAATGCATGAGATAAAAGACTACAACAATCCCAAATACATAGCCTAAAAATATATCCCTATCTTCTATGGTAAAATTAAATTTTGATAATATAAAAAAACTTAATAATGACCCATATGTAAAAGAGGCTATTTTTAAACCTACAATAACTAAAGAACTATTAGAATCATTAAAAATAAAAGCCATTATTATAAGTATAAATGTCCAAAACATTGCAATTAATCGAGAAATTTTTAAACTTTTAACTTTTGGAAACCAATCTTTTAAAGTTGAAGAGGCTAATGCATTGACTGATGAGCTAAGTGTAGACATTGCAGCAGAAAGAACACCAGCAATAACTATACCCTTAGCACCAATAGGAAGAATATCATTAATAACATATGAAATTTCACGATCTTTATCAATTAATAAACAGTCACTAGCAATGTATATAAGTGAACCAATAAAAAGAAATAATGAAAACTGTATAATTACAAAAAAACCACTTCCTATCATCGCTTTTTTAGCTGAGCTTATATTATTAGTTGCTAGCACTCTTTGCACCATCATGTAATCAGCTCCATGTGATGCAAATGATAACATCGCGCCTCCTATGAATGCAGAAAAGAACATAAATGGATTTAAAAATATATTACCATAAAAATCAACAATTTTCAACTTATCAGATATATGTAAGCTCGATATAATTTGATTAAACGGAAGGTTAATAAATAATAAAAGATAATAAATGCAAATAAATGCACTAATAAGATAAATAATAAACTGGAAAGCATCAATTCTAATAACAGTTTTAAGACCACCTGTAACAGTATATATAAGAGTAACTAAGCCAATTAATAAAACGGACCCTCCAATACTCCAACCTGTAATTGTTTGCAATATTATAGCTGTAGCTAAAAATCTTACCCCATCTGCTAAAACTCGAGTTATAAGAAATGTGATAGAAGCTAATTTTTGAATTTTTATACTAAATTTTTTATTTAGTATTTCATATATAGATACAATACCTTTCTCAAAGAAAATTGGAAGTAAAAATATACTAACTAAAACTCGTCCAAATAAATATCCAATAGCTAATTGCAAAAATGTCCAATCACCTCTATAAGATATACCTGGAATGCTTATAAAAGTTAAAACAGAGGTTTCTGTTGCAACAATTGAAAACATTGATGTAGACCAATGTATATTTTGTCCTCCTAAAAAAAAATCTTTTTGAGTTTTATTATTATAAGATTGATAAACACCATAGGAACATATCAATAATAAAAAAGAAATAATTATTATTATATCTAAAGGACTAATATTAAGCTCCTAATATTTGCTTCATTACTTCATTATGGAAATTTCTTCTAAAATTATACATTTTTTTTTGAATATCTTTTTTATTTCTAGTGGGATAAACACGGTTGGTTAAAAGTACAACAATAATATCATTTACAGGGTCAGACCAAACAGATGTTCCCGTAAATCCAAGATGTCCATAACTATTATTCGAAAAATAATCACCTGCTGTGCTACCTATTTCAGATGGAGTATCCCAGCCCAAAGCTCGATCTGAGTTTTTTGGAATATTTTTTCTAACTGTAAAAGAATCAATTATTTCTGAATTAAAATAACGTGTACCTAAATAATAACCTCCATCTAACAGCATTTTACAAAAAATACCTATATTGCTAGCATTTGAAAATAATCCAGCATGACCAGAAACTCCACCTAAGATATAAGCATTTTCATCATGCACTATACCTCGAAGTAATTTGTGTCTAAAATAACGGTCTCTTTCTGTTGGAGCAATTTTATCTATAAAATTATCTTCAGGATTAAACATTGTATTGTGCATTCCAAGAGGATTATAGAAATATTTATTAGATAATTCATCTAATTTTGACCCTGTGACATTTTCTATAATATCTAGTAATAAAATCATTCCTAAGTCACTGTACTTTGTTTTTGAATCAGGCTTATATTCTAAATCTTGATTAATAATATCATTTATAATAGCATCTCTATCTATGCCAGGAATATCATAGTAAGCTATATGACTTTTTAAACCTGAACTATGTGTTAGTAAATGTCTAATAGTTACATTTTTTTTATCATTAGTATTATAGCTTGGATAAAAATCTTTTAATGGGAAATTTAAACTCAATTTATTTTTTTCTATAAGCTTCATAACAACAGGAGTAGTAGACAATACTTTAGTTAAAGAGGCGGTATCATAAATAGTAGATCTAGTTACATCTTCTGAATTCTTATCATTTGATATTTTTCCAAACCCTTCATTTAAAAGAATACTATTCCCTTTAGAAATAAAAACTTGTGCTCCTGGGAATATGCTATCATTTATAGCTTTATAAATCATCTCCTTTGTATTAGAGAAATTAACATCTTGATTCTCATTAAATACACTAGAAATTCTTTTTACTTCTAACCCATATCCATTTTTGTATTTATCATTTAAAGTGACAGGAAGTTTTCCTGAAATATTAATTCTACCAAAAATAGCACTTGATGCAGATCTTAATGATACTGAACCATAACCATATGTACATATATAAGTATCCAAATTTTTATAATTAGGTAAATATGGGCTACCAAAACTAACACCAATAATAGGGATACCCATTTTACTGATTTTTGTTATAAGTTCATCATGTGATAAATCAATAGTTGAAATTCCTTTATCCATTTTAATTCTTACAAGCATAGAAATTAATACTAAATCACTTTTTTTAACCTTTTTCAAAATATCTTTAATTCCTAAAGCTGATAATTCATTATTAACAACAATTTCTTGCACATTACCATGAGTCTTATTAATATCCCTTGCATAACTTTTAAATCTAGATTTCACACCATCATCCATTGAGAGCATAATATGGGTAATATTTTTATTTTTTTTAACATCTAATGGAATAAGATTATGTTTATCCTTAACTAAAGTAATTGATTCATTAGCGATTTTTTGAGCAATCTTTGTATGCTTTCTTATTTTAACATTTTTCTCAATATGACTCCAATTATGAATATTATTATCAAACAACTTCATTCTTTCTTTCTCAAGTATAATTCTATTTACAGATTCATCTATTCTTTTTTCAGATATTCTATTTTCAAGTACAGCATTATAAATAGAATTAATAGCTATTTCAACATCAATTGGAAGGAGTATTATATCAGCACCAGCTTCTATAGCCTTAACAGCAGCTTCTCCATGCCAAGTATGACTAGTCAATGCACCCATTTCTAAAGCATCTGTTATAATCAAACCTTTATATCCCCATTTTTCTCTTAAAATACCAGTTGTTATTTTTTTTGAAAGAGTTGCAGGGTTATCAGAATCTAACTCAGGAAATAATATATGAGCCACCATTACAGATCTTACTTTATTATCGCAAGCATTCTTAAACGGAATCAACTCATTATTAAAAAGTTCTTCTATAGTTTTATTTATAATAGGCAGACTTGTATGACTATCCGTATTTGTATCTCCATGACCTGGAAAATGCTTACCACAAGCTATTATATTTTGACTTTGAATACCTTTAATATATGGTAAACTATATTTAGTAACTATATCAGGATTATCACCATATGACCTAAAATTAATTATAGGGTTATCTAAATTGTTATTAATATCTAAAACTGGAGCAAAAATCATATTTATACCTACTGCTTTTGCCTCTATAGCTGTTATTTCTCCCTGTTTAAATGCATTTTCTGGATTTCCTGATGCAGATACAGCCATATTACTTGGGAATAATGTACCGTCTATAAACTGACCAACTCCCCTTTCATAATCAGCTGCAATAAATAAAGGGATTTCAGAAAGTTCTTGGAATTCTTTTAAATTATAATATGTACCATGCACACTACCTGTATACGATATTATTCCTCCTATATTATAATTCTGAATTAAACTAGTTACCTTCTTTTTCCTCCAATGCTCATCATTATAGAATTCTCCATTAATTCGGACCATTATCATTTGTGCAATTTTATCCTTCAATGTCATAGATTCTAAATTATAATTATGTTTATATTTTATATCATTTGCATAAATAAAACTAAATAGCAATATTATTCTAATTAAGTTAATCATCAATATATTCCCTAACAACCCTATCTGTTATTCCAGTTATATATGTATAAGGAATATTATTAAAATAATCCGCTATATCTTCTAATCTAGAGGCACTAGATTCTCCTCCCCAGATAGTTACATATTCATTAATTTTACAATCTACAAGCGTTGTATCTACAGATATTAAATCCATAGAAACACGACCAACTATTGGAATTTTTTTATTATTATAATATACAAAACCTTGATTAGAAAATTCATATGGAACGCCATCTCCATATCCACATTGTATAATACTTATTTTCATATCTTTTTTTGCTTCATAGGAGCACCCATAACCAATCATAGTTCCTTGAACTATATCTTTATTAAGTACAATAGGAGCTTTAAACTCCATAACAGGCTTAAACTTATTACGAGTATTATGCAATGGTGAAATACCATAAAGCGCTAAACCTGTCCTTATAATATCATAATTAAAATGAGGGTAATTAAGCAGACCACCACTATTTAATAAATGAATTTTTAAATAATTAAGAGATTTATCTTTTAAATGATTAATAATTTTTTGAAACATTATAAATTGTTGATTATTATAATCAGAATTAGAAGTTTCCGAGTTAGCTAAATGAGAATAAATACCTTCTAATGAAATAGACTTTTCCTTTAAGCAAGAGTCAAGAACTTCAATAAATTCTTTTATATCACAACCCATGCGAGTCATTCCCGTATCAACTTTAATATGAGCTCTTATCGGCTTACTAGAATTATTATACTTTTTAATTTTTTTAATATCATCTAATGTATTTATAGTTGCTATAACATTTGAATTCTGATAAAGCATAAAATCTAAAAAAGATATTTTTCCAAGATGCAATATCGAATAATTAAAATTAAGATGAATTAATTGTTTTAATTCATTTATAGTTGCAATACAAACACCTTTAAGTTTCAAATCAGCTATTTTATGAGCTATTCTATCAAATCCATGACCGTATGCATTTGCTTTAATAACAGGATATAAATCTGCTTTTTTTGCAATTGACTGCATATATCGAATATTATGCTCAAAATTATTAAGATTTATAATAACTTTTGCTGTACTCAATTACTAACACCTTTAATTATATTAGATAAATTAATATTTATATTTCTATAGTTTCCAGCCATAATACCCGCTCCATATGCAGGAGATAAAACAGAAGAAATCCAATGGATTTTATTAAAATCATATTGTAAAGATTCTTCTAATAAATTTCTATAAAAATTATTTTTTATTACACTTCCATTTATAGATAACATTATATCAGAATTGATAATTTGCATTCTTCCAGATATAGACTTAATATACTCAGAAACATACCTAGTACCTTCTTGAACAATAGATAAGGCTATATCATTTCCAGATTCTGCTAAATCAATAGTATCTTCTCCGAGAGATGCTAAATATGGGAAAATATTAATATCATCTTCTATACATTTATACAGTTCTCTAAATGACTGAACATCAAACTTAGACTTAACTATTTCAAATATTTGATTTAATTCTGAATCCTCTAATACTATTCCTTCATTTAAGATTAATCTTGAAAAAATCTCCTTACCTAGCCAATATCCACTTCCTAAATCGCCTTGGTCATAACCATTCCCAGCTTCTTTAATAATATTGCCTGCTTCATCTCTAGCGAAACAAACTATTCCAGTTCCTATATTTACAAGTATACCTGTATTATTGGGACATAAAACTTTATAGGCAGCTTCTACATCTGATAATATAAGAGAATGTTTAGTTATATTTATCCGATCCAGTTCTTTAAGCAATTTTTCTCTACTATCTAAATCTGAAATACCTGCTAATCCAAAACCAAATGCAGTAATATCAGAATGATTCAGCTTATTCTTTTCTAAAATAGACCTGACAATAGATAATATTCTAGCTATAGCTTCATCTTTAAATACATAAATATTGGTTCCTTTATCAGAGGCTATGTCTATAGTAAAACCTTTATGGTCAAATAATACGCAAGTCGTCTTAGTTCCTCCTCCATCTAAACCAATAATTAACTGATTACTCATATATTAATGTGCCTCGTACCAATTTTTACCATAATTTGAATCAACTTTTATAGGAACATTTAAATTCAATGCATTTTCCATTTCATATATAACCAAATCTTTAATTACATGCAATTCATCTTTTGGTACCTCAAATAATAACTCATCATGAATTTGTAAAATCATTTTTGATTTCATATTATTAGACTGCATTTTTTTATGAATATTAATCATAGCAATTTTGATTAATTCTGATGCTGTACCCTGTATTGGCATATTAATAATTGCTCTTTTTTCAGCTTCTACAATATTTCTATTAGATGATTTTAGATTAAATGTTTTTCGAATTCTACCATTAAGTGTTCTTACTAAACCATTTTGAAAACCATCATCTATAACATTATCTATATATTCTTTTATATTGGGATACGTTTTAAAATAGTTTTCTATAATAGAGGCGGCCTCTTTAATTGGAATTTTAAGTTCTTGAGATATTCTATAGGGACCAGCACCGTAAATAATACTATAATTTATTGTTTTTGCAATACGCCTTTCATCAAACCCTACATCAGATTTATTAATTTCAAAAATAAGTGCGGCCGTTCTAGTATGTATATCATCATCTCTAATGAATGAATCTATTAAATTTTTTTCATTAGAATAATGAGCAAGGATACGTAATTCGATTTGTGAATAATCAAATGAATATATAAAGGAATTTTTCTGCTCAGCGACAAATGCTTTTCTAATTTTTTTACCTATTTCAGTTTTAATTGGAATATTCTGAAAATTTGGCTTGGTACTTGATAATCGACCTGTAGAAGTAATAGCTTGATTGAATGAAGTATGTATTCGATTAGTATCTTCAATAATAAAATTAGGCATAGTTTCTAAGTAAGTATTAACTAATTTACTTAAATGCCTAAAATCTAAAATATATTCAGCAATAGGATGAAAATCTTTTAATTTCTCCAATACATTTGAAGCAGTGCTTCTCTTTTTTATTGGCTTTAGTTGTAAATCATCAAAGAGAACTTCTGATAATTGTTTAGGAGAATTAATATTAAATTGTTTATTTGCCATTGAATAAATAATTTCAGAAATTTCAATAATCTTCTTTTTCAAGTCCACAGACAATTTTTTTATATAATTTTGATTAATATAAATACCATTATATTCTATATCTAATAAAATATTAACTAGAGGCATTTCAATTTTATAAAATAAATTAGCCAAATCCATACTGTCTATTAATTTTAATTGTTTATAAAATATTTGCAGAGTTATATCGGCATCTTCACAAGCATAAAAACAAATCTTTTCAATAGGAACTTCAGACATTGAAATTTGAGTATTTTTTTTATCACCAATTAAATCTTCAATCGGTTGCATTTTATATGCTAAATAATCTAAAGATAAATCATCAAGCTTATAATTATTCTTTTCAGGTGAGATAAGGCTTTCAGCAAGCATCGTATCAAAATATATATTTTCAAATTCTACACCATACCTTTTTAAAATCAATAAATCATATTTTATATTTTGTCCTATAATTTTATATTTATCAGATATTAATACTGAAATAATTTTTCTTACAAATAAATCTAACTTAATAATAGAACTATTTGGTGATATAAAAGGAATGTAATAAGCCTGATTTATATTAAATGCTATAGATACACCAACTATTTCTGCAATATTAGGATTAATATCAGTTGTTTCTAGATCAATTGCGATATACTCATAATCAGTCATTCTATTAGATAACTCTATTAATTCTTTTTCATTTTGAATAACCTTATAGTTTTTTTTTACTTCTTTATTTTCTACAAGCTTATCATCATAAATATATTTTTTAACAGTATTATCAAAAGCATAAATTTCTAAATCATTCAATTCTTTTTGCATACTAGAAAAATCTATTAAATCAAAAGATGTTTGTGCCATTGAAAAGTTAATGGGAACATTATTATCTATTGTAACTAATTCTTTAGATAGTAGAGCATTATCCTTATTTAAAATTAATTTTTCACGCAATCTATCATTTTTAATATTTTCTATTAATTCATAAATATTTTCAACTTTGTAATCAAATTGATCTAATAATTTAACAGCTGTTTTTGGACCAACTCCAGGAACTCCAGGAACATTATCTGAAGAATCTCCCACAAGAGCAAGATAATCTATTATGGATTTACAATGTACTCCCCATTTATCAATAACTTTTTCTTCTGTATAGATTTTTTTTGGTTGAAAATTATTTCCTGGAGAATAAACAAAAGTATTTTCATTAACAAGTTGCATTAAATCTTTATCTCCACTTACGATATATTGCTGTATATTTTTCTTTCTATTCAATGAAACAATAGTACCTAATATATCATCTGCTTCAAAGCCATCCAATTTAAACATACTAATATTTGATTTATCTAGAATGTCATAAAATATTGGAATTTGTTCTTGAAGTTCTACAGGCATTTGCTTCCGATTTGCTTTATATTCAGCATACCTTTCATGCCTAAAAGTAGGCTTTTTAGAATCCATTGCAATTAAAAAATAATCAGGATTCTCTTCTTTTAAAATTTTAAATATAATATTAAAAAAACCAAATATTGCAGATGTATGAACGCCAGACTGAGTAGTCAATGGATTATTAATCATTGCATAGTGAGCTCTATACAAAATAGCCATACCATCAATTAAAAATATTTTTTTCATTTTCTCTTAAAAATTGGAATAGGAATCATTTTATGTAAATTAGAATATCTGAAATTATTATATATTGACAACACCTCTTTTTCTCTATCAGATAAATCCATTTGATTATTATCTGTATTTTTCATTGCCCATTCTAATTCATCATAACTAACTCCAAGCTGTTCTTCATCAGTTCTACCGTCATCCCATAACCCATCTGTGGGAGCTGCATCTAAAATTTCTTTTATAATGCCCAAATCTTTTGCAACAGAATAAACCTCCGACTTCATTAAATCTGCAATAGGACTAATATCAACACCACCATCACCATATTTTGTAAAGAATCCTACCCCAAAATCTTCAATTTTATTACCTGTTCCAACCACAATTCCTTTTGAACCTCCTGCAATCAAATATAATGAAGACATTCTTATTCTTGCTCTAGTATTAGCTAATGCTAATTGATTGTGAAACTGAACAGGAATTGTTTTCAAATATTCTAAATAAAGATTTGTTAAGTCTATCTTTAGTATTTCTACATTATGATATTTTGAACTAAGCCAATTACAATGTTTTTCTGCCCTATCAGTTTCATTTGGGTTTTGCTGTATAGGCATAATAACTAAAATTGTCTTTTGACCTGTCATTGCACATAATGTTGATGTAAGAGCAGAATCTATTCCTCCTGATACACCCACAACAAATGTGCTCAATTTACTTTTAATAAGGTAGGTATCTAACCAGGAAGATATTTCGTTTTGAAGATTCATTTATTTTTTATGGATTAATACGATTCATTGTTCTTGCAAACGGAATAGTTTCCCTAATATGAGATATTCCGCAAATCCAAGCAACAACACGCTCCAAACCCATTCCAAAACCTGAATGTGGTACAGAACCATATCTCCTCAAATCTAAAAACCATTCATAATCAGATTTATTTAACTTTTCTTCTTTAATTCTATCTAATAAAGTGTTAATATTCACTTCTCTTTCAGAACCTCCTATAATTTCACCATATCCTTCCGGAGCTAAAATATCCATACCAAGAACAACTTTTTCATTATTAGGATCTCTCTTCATATAAAATGCTTTAATTTCAGATGGAAAACCATAAACAATAACAGGTTTATCAAATTGATTTGCTATATAAGTTTCTTCAGGGGAACCAAAATCTTCCCCCCATTTAATCTCATTACCTGATTTATTTAAAATTTCTATACATTCAGTATAGCTAACTCTTGGAAATGGAGTCATAATATTTTTTATTTTATCTATATCTCTACCTAAAACATTCAATTCATTCATCCTATTATCTAAAACTTGCTTCACAATATAAGCTATTAACCTTTCAGCCCATTCCATATTATCATTTATATCTGCATATGCAATTTCAGGTTCAACCATCCAAAATTCTGTAAGATGCCTCCTTGTTTTACTTTTTTCAGCACGAAAGCATGGTCCGAAATTATAATGCCTTCCAAATGCCATAGCACTAGCTTCACCATATAATTGACCTGTTTGACATAAATATGCTTTAGAATCAAAATAATTAGTTTCAAATAATGTAGATGTTCCTTCAGCAGCATTAGGAGTAAATATTGGAGTATCAACTAAAGTAAAATCATTATTATCAAAAAAATCTCTAATTGCCTTCACAATCTGATGTCTGATTTTTAAAATTGAATGCTGTTTTTTTGATCTTAACCATAGATGCCTATGATTCATTAGAAAATCTGTACCATGCTCTTTTGGTGTAATCGGATAATTTTCAGTTAATTGGTGTATAGTAAAATCTTCTACTAAAATTTCATAGCCTCCAATAGCTCTTGAGTTTTCAACGACCTTACCTATAACAGATATAGAAGATTCCTGATGTAATCTTTTAAAAGATTCAAATAATTCATCTCCTATTTTTTGTTTTTCAACAATACATTGTATAATTCCAAAACCATCACGTAAAGATAAAAAGCCAATTTTTCCACTTCTACGTGAATTATAGGTCCATCCATCTACGATAACATTTTGTTCATTATATTCTGAAATTTTACTTATAATAGCTTTTTTCATTTTTACTCCAATTTACCAATTTGAAATTAATTCTTCTATAATACGATCAACTGTATTATTCGCAATAATTCTTAAGGCTGCTTGTCTAGAAGGACCATACTCATCAGAATCCTCCGCATCTATTAATCCATCTGAATCATTATCAATACCATCAGAACTAATATCTAAACCAGAATTATCATACATTGCCCATTCTGTAAAAACCTTATCTAAAATAGTATTATTATTTAAATTATCAAGCCAAGTTATAGAAACTCTAGCATTTAATTTCCATTGTTCTATAACCTCATAACTATTAATGTTAGATGTATAACTATTTGGAATATCTTCAACTAATTGAATGCTAATATCAAGCTTGCTATCAGAATTATAAAATTCTTCTATTTTTAAAATATTTTTTTTTACTAACTGTTCATTAATCTGTTCATTAAGCATATTACTAAGTGCATATTCAGAACTTGAATTTATAACAGGAGATATATATATCGTTTTAATATTAGGTGGTAAAGAACCCTTAAACGAATATATTCCACAACCATTAAATAAAATGACAGCTATTAGAATTAGTATATTATTATGCCTGCAAATCATATTCTTTTATTTTTCTATATAAAGTTCTCTCTGATATATCAAGTGCTTTAGCAGTTTTCCTTCTATTGCCTTTGAATTCTTTTAAATATCGTTCAATCACTTCTCTCTCAATCTCAGTCATAGTTATTTCGCCAACAGCATCATCTTTTATTGCTCTTAACTGAGCATCATTAATATCATTTCCTTCTAGATTATTCACCATTGAAGAATTTTCAGTTTTAGCTTTATCAACAGGTAAAAACAATGCAGGATTAGTTTTAATAAATTCGGCATCAGATGAATTGGATAATAAATATTGCTTTATTTCATTTATATCTTGTCTTAAAAAAAGCAATTGTTTCAATATGAGTTCTCTTTCAATTTTATCACTATTTTCATTAACAGGCACTAAATTATTACTCGATTCTGTATCTGATAAGTTTAACTGGCGACTAACCATTTTAGGAATAATTCTCTCACCTTTATTCATAACTAATAAACTTTCAACGGTATTTTTTAATTCTCTTATATTTCCTGGCCAATTATAATTTTTCATTAAATTAATTGCATCAGGACTAAATCCCTTAAATGGAATATTGTTTTGATCTGAAAATTCTAATCCAAATCTTTCTATAAATAAATTAATATCACTTAGGTGTTTTCTTAATGGAGGAACATTAATATTAATTGTTTTTAATCTGAAATATAAATCTTGTCTAAAATTATCCTTATTAACTTCTAATTTTAAATCACGATTTGTAGCTGCAATGATTCTAACATTTGTTTTTTGTGACTTTGACTCTCCTACTCTAATAAATTCACCTGATTCAATAACTCTTAATAACTTTGCCTGTGTTTCCTTTGGGAGCTCACCTATTTCATCTAAAAAAATACTTCCTTTATCAGCCTCTTCAAAATAACCTTTTTTATTTTCAATCGCGCCTGTAAAAGAGCCCTTCTTATGACCAAAAAGTTCACTCTCTATAATTCCAGATGGAATAGCAGCACAATTAACAATAATTAAAGATTCAAATTTTCTTTTACTATTTTTGTGTATGGCTTGAGCAATCATATCTTTACCAGAACCAGATTCCCCTGTAATTAAAACAGATATATCAGTTAGAGCTACTTGAGAAACCAAAGATAACATTTCTATCATTTCATCAGACTCACCAATAAATCCAACAGACCTCCTTATTTTATCTATATTATTCACTAGATAATCCTCTCAGATATAACAAACCTTTTTCCCCTATATCAGTTCTATAGTACATATTATCAAACATAATTTTTTTTACATTCTGATATGCATCAAAAATAGCACCATCTAATGAAACATCATGCCCGATTACATTCAATACCCTCCCACCATTAGCATAAATCTTATCATCTATCCTACTTGTTCCAGAATGAAAAGCAAGAAAAGAGTCATCAAGACCACTTATTAACATATTTTTTTTATATTCATCAGGGTAGCCTTCTGAAGATAATACAACCGCAACAGAATACCCCTCTTTATTATTAATAACAAGATTACTAACATCTCGAGATAATACGCTTTTAACTATAGGAAATAATCCATCTTTGAGCATCGGCATTAAAACCTGTGATTCTGGATCTCCTAATCTTGCATTATATTCAATAACATAAGGGTCCCCTGCAACAATCATAATTCCAATATATAAAAAACCTTTATAGGGGTGTCCTTCTTTTTTCATACCTCTAATAGTTGGTAAAATAATTCTATCTACTACCTTCTTTTCTAAAAATTCATCGAATAAAGGTGCAGGACAATATGCTCCCATACCACCTGTATTAGGTCCTTTATCACCATCAAATACTCTCTTATGATCTTGAGCTGAATTTAAAATCTTATAATCTTCACCATCTGTAACTACAAATATTGATAATTCTTCTCCTTTCAAGCATTCTTCTACAGAAATTTTATTAGAAGCATCTCCAAATTTTTTATTTGTAAACATTACATCAAGACCATCATTAAGATCTGATTGATTAGAACATATAAGAACTCCTTTTCCAGCAGCTAATCCATCAGCTTTTAAAACAATAGGGAAACCTAATTTAGTACTAACAGATATAACTTCTTCTTCACTAGAACATTCAAAAAATGAAGGTTGAGGAATATTGTATTTTTCCATAAATTTTCTTGCAAACAGTTTACTGCACTCTAATTGAGAAGCATGCTGAGTAGGACCAAACACATCACAATCATTAATAGATAAAAAATCTACAATTCCATTATTCAACGGATTTTCAGGACCAACCACAGTATAATCAATATTATACTTTTTAATGATATTAAGAATTTGATTATTATCATTCAAATCTACACTTACATTTTTTGCTATAGATTCTGTTCCAGCATTTCCAGGAGCACAAAATACTTTTGATATATTTTTATCTTTTATTAAAGACCAAACCATTGAATGTTCTCGCCCTCCAGACCCTAGTACTAAAACATTATACATCAATTTAAACCTTTCTTATCTAATTTTACTTTATTCAATTTATCTCTAAGTAAAGCTGCTTGCTCGAACTTCAAATCCTTAGCATAATTTAACATTTTTCTTTCTATTTTTTTAATAATGTCTTCTGATTCAATTGAATCAATATTAGAAATATCAATTTCTTCATCAATATCAATGATTTCATCAATCTGATTATTTGCAATAACAGTAGTATTTTTAATTTCATCTACACTTTTAAATATTGTTTTAGGCTTAATATTATTTGATTTATTATAATCAATCTGAAGTTTTCTTCTTCGAGCTGTTTCATCAATCAAATATTGCATAGCAACAGATGTAAAATCACCATACAATATTACCTTTCCATTAACATTTCTTGCTGCCCTTCCAGAAACTTGCATTAAGGAAGATTTTGACCTTAAGAAACCCTGCTTATCAGCATCTAATACAGCGACTAAAGAAACCTCAGGAAGATCTAAGCCTTCTCTTAAAAGGTTAATCCCTACTAAAATATCAAATTCATTCAATCGAAGGCTTCTTAAAATTTTAACCCTTTCTAAAGAATCAATTTCACTATGCAAATATTCAGCTCTTAAATTAAGTGATTTTAAATGTTCTGTTAAATCTTCAGACATTCTTTTAGTTAAAGTTGTAATAAGTACTTTTTCACCTCTTTTTGTAGTGTTTTTAATATTTTCAATTAAATGATCTATTTGATTCTTTGTTTTATGGCAGATAATTTCAGGGTCTAATAATCCTGTAGGTCTAATAATCTGTTCAATTATATTTTTTTTTGACAAATCTAATTCATATTCTGAAGGAGTAGCAGAAACATAAACTGTTTTACCTATTTTGTCTACAAACTCTTCAAATTTCATGGGTCTATTATCTAAAGCTGAGGGCAATCTAAATCCATGTTCAACTAAATTCAATTTCCTAGCTTTATCACCATTATACATTGCTTTAATTTGGGGAATAGTAACATGAGATTCATCAATAACTAGCAGAAAATCATCTGGGAAAAAATCTAAAAGGCAAAAAGGTCTCTGCCCTTCCTTCCTGCCATCTAAATGTCTAGAATAATTTTCAATACCGGAACAATATCCAAGTTCCATCATCATCTCTATATCATACATTGTTCTTTGTTCTAATCTTTGAGCTTCTAATAATTTATCGTTATTTCTCAAATCTTTTAATCTAGCAAAAAGCTCTGTCCTAATCTTTTCAATTCCCTTTTTCATCAAATCATCAGATACAACAAAGTGTTTTGAAGGATATATATACTCAAATTCAACATCATCATTGATAATTTCACCTGTGATTGAATCAAATCTACTAATATTATCAATCTCATCACAAAACAGCTCTATTCTAATAGGATAATCAGAATATAAAGGAAAAACATCAATAACATCACCTCTAACTCTGAAATTACCAGGCTGTAATACCATATCATTCCTTAAATAATGAATAGATACTAAAGCTTTAAAAAAAGATTTAGTATCTATTTTTTCACCTTTAGATACTTTAACTAACATTTTTTTATACTCTTCGGGAGATCCAAGTCCATATATACTACTAACACTTGCAATAATAACAATATCTTGCCTAGAAATAAGAGATGCTGTCGCTTTAATTCTAAGCTTATCAATTTCTTCATTAATAGAAGAATCTTTTTCTATATATGTATCTGTAACGGGGAGATATGCTTCGGGCTGATAATAATCATAATAAGATATAAAAAATTCAACAGCATTTTTAGGAAACAAAACTTTAAATTCACCATAAAGTTGAGCTGCTAATGTTTTATTATGTGATAATATAATAGTAGGTTTTTGATACTTTTGTATCAAATTAGCAATTGTAAACGTTTTACCAGAACCAGTTACACCTAAAAGAGTCTGATCTTTAATACCTCTATTAAGATTAGAAAACAATTTATCTATTGCCTGGGGTTGATCTCCAGATGGAGAATAGTTTGAGATTAATTCAAATTCTGTCATATTGTCTTATTTTCATATACTTCTCTTCGGTAAATTTAATGACATTTTTTCTTAAAATAAACATTTTTTTATTTATTTTTTAATATTTAATTTATAATCAAATTGGAGTTATTTTTATGAACATAGCTGTTTTTGGTGCAGGTTGTTTTTGGTGTGTTGAAGCAATATTTTCTCAACTTTCTGGAGTTAACAGTGTTACCTCTGGATATTCTAATGGTATCACAAAAAACCCAACATATGAAAGTGTATGCTCAGGGGAAACAGGTTATGTTGAAGTATGTAAAATTTCATATGACCCTAACATTGTATCATTTAAGGAACTTTTAACCGTATTTTTCCAAACACATGATCCTACAACACTTAATATGCAAGGTGCAGATAAAGGAACTCAATATAGATCTGGAATCTATTATACAAGCGAAGAACAAAAAGAAATTGCTAAAGAATATATTAAAAAACTTACTACAGAGAACGCTTTTAATAATCCTATTGTAACAGAGATAATAAAGCTAAACAATTTCCATGAAGCGGAAGATTATCACCAAGATTATTATAAGAATAACGAAAATGCGCCATACTGCAGAATTGTAATTAAACCTAAATTAGATAATTTTTTTAAATAATTATCAATTAAAAATAAATTAAATAAAGAGTCAAGCTAATAACAGCGACCGACTTAATTCCTTTTGAAAGCACATAACCTAGCATAGTACTATCTGCAACTTTAACTGCATCTTTTATATTTTTACCTTCTCTTCTTTCATTGAAATAAGTTACTAAATAAGTTCCCATAATTAGCCCAATAAGTGCACCAAGAAATGGAAAAATAAAACTTCCTATCATTGCACCAGATATACCTCCTAATATAGATAAGAAAATTGATGATTTTTTACCATCATATACTTTTACAGTTAACCCTAATAACAAAAATTCAATAATCTCAAATAATATAAAAACTAATAATATTACCAATAAAATATTTTTTGAAATTATATTAAAACCATTTAAAGCACCCAAAATAGCTATGATAAAAAAATAAATAAATGTTCCTGGCAAATTAATCCAAATTAAAATAATAGATAAAATAGAAAACATAATAAAAATAGGAATTAATAATAAATCTATAAAAATCACTTAATTGCCTTTTTAATATTGGCTACTACATTCAAAGGAATTTTTGTTTTTTCAGATATTGCTTCAATTGAATCTTTTTTTATTTCTTCTAATGATTCATAATAACTCCATATTTTTTTTATGTAATTAGGTCCCATACCTTTAATATCATTAAAGACTGAACTAAATGTATCTTTTTTTCTTTTACTCCTATGAAACGTAATAGCATAACGATGCACTTCATCTCTTATCTTTCTCAACAGATACAATGCAGGAGATGTTTTGCTTATATTTTGGGGACTAGAAGAGCTAGGTAAAAAAACTTCTTCTAATTTCTTAGCAATACCTATAATAGATATATAGCCTAAACCTAGCTTATCAAGAGAACTTTTCGCTGCAGATAATTGTCCCTTACCTCCATCGATAAGTATCAAATCAGGCAACTGAGCATTATCTTTAATTTGGCGACTGTATCGTCTAAAAACAACCTCTCGCATTGATTCAAAATCATCAATACCTTCAACAGTTTTAATATTAAATTTTCTATATTCTTTTTTTAGTGGTTTCCCATTTACAAAACATACCATTCCAGCAACAGCATTTTTACCTTGTATATTTGAATTATCAAATGCTTCTATTCTTTTTGGAAGTACTGGCATAGATAAAACTTCTTGTAATTCACTCAAAATTTTAGGGGCATACTCTTTTCGTTTAATTTTCTTAAAAACTAAATCCTGAATAACCATATTAGAATTCTTGATACAAAGATCAAGCATTTTCCTCTTATCACCTTTAATAGGCTTTAATACTTTTACTTTTTTACCCTTTTTAGATGTCAACCAACTTTCAATAGAATCAAGATCATCAAAGCTAACATCAACAACTATTTCTGGGGGAATATCAAAAGTGCTATTATAATATTGAATTAAAAACATATTCATTAAAGTCTCAAAATTATCATTTGTAATTTTCAAGTCAAACTTTTCCCTACCAATAAGAAGGCTGTTTCTGATTCTCATTACAAATCCAACTCCGTATGTATCTTTAATCGAAACATGTAAAATATCTCTATCATTAAAATCATGAGCTATTTTTTTTTGTTTCTTGCTAAAAGAATCAATTGCTATTAATTGGTCTCTTAATCTTGCAGCTTCTTCATAATTCAACTTAGCACTTGCATCACTCATCATAGATTTGATTTTATTTTTAATATCTTTATTTCTACCCTTTAAAAACTGTACTACAGATTCTATCATATCGATATAATCTTTATTTGAGACTAAACCCTCACAAGGACCTTGACATTTTTTTATATGATAGTCAAGACAAACCTGAGCCTTATTATTTTCAATAAATTGCTTATCTATAAAATAAGAGCATGTTCTAATTGGGAAAATACGATGTAATGCTTTTACAACTTCCCGCAAATAACTAACATCAGTATAAGGACCAAAATACATATTACCATCCTTATGTAAATTTTTCTTCCTAATAATTTCAACTCTAGGATAAGGCTCATTAGTAATAATGATATATGGAAAGGTTTTATCATCTTTTAAAAAAACATTATAACGAGGTTTATATTGTTTAATCATATTAGCTTCTGTGATAATTGCTTCAACTTCATCACTAACAACTAGATATTCAAGACTAGAAGCATTCGATATCATTACTGCTGTTTTAGTATCTTTATTATTTTTATTGAAATAAGATGAAACTCTACTTCTAAGGTTCTTAGCTTTACCTATATATATTATATCATCATATTTGTTTTTAAAAAAATATACTCCTGGGTTCTTAGGGACAGTTTTAACTTGCTTTTTAAGGGACATAACCTAGGCTGACTGACATAACTCTATTAATACACCAGATGTACAATTTGGATGTATAAATGTAATCAATTTATTGTCTGCGCCTTTTTGCGGGGGACTATAAATAACTTGAATATTATTCTCTACTAAATAATCAATAGCATTATAAATATTATCAACTTCAAGAGCTATATGATGTAATCCTTGACCTTTTTTATTTAAAAATTTATGAACTGAAGATTCTATGCTATTTGGCTCTAGTAGCTCAATTGTATGTTCATTAGAATCTGGGTGAATTTTAAGAACATCAACATTTTCAGTAATCACATTTTCAACATGGCCAATATTCATACCAAGTAAAGAGTATATTTTTCTAGTCTCTTCCAAACTATTTACAGCTATAGCTACATGATCTATCTTTAATATTTTAAAATTTTTATTCATTAATAAGGCTACCCTCTACATCATATTCATATGCTTTATCTATTTTAATATTATACATATTCCCAACTTCTAATTTTTGATTAATTTTCACATAATTATCTATCTCAGGAGCATCCCTATATGAACGCCCAAGTGACCAACCCTCATCATTAACAACATCAACTAATATTCTTTCTATAGAGCCTACTCTATCTATATTCTTTTTATAATTAATTTTTTGCTGAAGCATCATAATAGCTTCTCGCCTTTCTTTTTTAATAGCCTTAGGAACATCATCAGTAAATGCTTTTGCTCCGTGCGTACCCTCTTCTTCTGAATATTCAAACACACCTAAACGATCAAATTCAATTTCATTAACAAAATCATATAATTCGTTAAATTCTTTATCTGTTTCTCCTGGAAAACCAACAATAATGCTAGTTCTAATAGATATATCATTATTAGCTTCTCTTAAAGCGTCAATACGCCTTTTAATGCCTGATACACCAAGTCCTCTTCTCATATCTTTTAATACAGCATCAGAGCCATGTTGTGTTGGCATATCAATATATGGAATCAATTTATTCAAAGTAGAAAACCTATTTATAACCCGTCTATGCAAATGAGCAGGATGGGCATAATGTAAACGAATCCAATCAATATTATCAATATTATCTAAAATATCTAATAAATCATGAAGAGAGGACTTAGGGTTTAAATCCCAGCCATATGAAGTAGTATCTTGAGCAATAAGCAACAGTTCTTTTACTCCACTATCAGCTAATCGCTGAGCTTCTATTAAATTATTTTCCAATGTACTACTAACTTGTAAGCCTCTCATTGATGGAATAGAACAAAAACTACAAACATTATCACAACCTTCAGCTATTTTTAGATAAGCATAATGTTTAGGAGTAAGAATTGATCTGTAATAATCGGGATCATCTTTTTTATATTTTTTGCCTGTAAGATAACTTAAAACAATACTATGATCATTAGTTCCAAAAAATTTATCAACCTCTGGCATTTCTTTTATAAGGTCATCTCCATAGCGCTCTGAAAAACAACCCATGACTAAAAGTTTTTTTACATTTGTACTACTTTTAATCTGTCCACATTCTAAAATTGTATCAATAGATTCTTCCCTAGCTGTATCTAAAAACCCACATGTATTAACAATAATCACATCAGAATCCTCAGGCTTATTTACAAATTTAAAGTTTTCTTTCTTTAATCCACCTAAAAGAATTTCAGAATCAACTAAATTTTTAGCACAACCAAGACTTACTAACGATATTCTTTTATATGATTTCATTTAATCACTCTCTTGCTATTAAAGATTTTATATAATCATTTATATTAAATGGGACTATATCATCTATCTTTTCTCCAATACCTATAAAAGATATTGGAATATTAAATTTATCAATAATAGACAATGCAATTCCACCTTTTGAAGTTCCATCCATTTTATTTAAAATCACAGTATCTATAGGAACAATATCATTAAATTCTTCAATTTGAGCAATTGAATTTTGACCAATATTTGCATCTAAATTCATTATAATCGAAATATTATCTGATAATTTAGATATTACTTTATATACCTTCTTAAGTTCAAGCATTAAATTCTTTGAATTTTGCAAACGGCCAGCAGTATCTATTATAATATGATCGCAATTTTTAGCCAATCCAGATTGCACACCATCATAAGCTACTGATGCGGGGTCAGCTGTCCTATCATTAGATACGCAATCAATGCCTAATTGTTTTGACCATAATAATAATTGATTAGTTGCTGCGGCTCTATACGTATCAGCTGCTACTAAAGTTACTTTTTTATTTAAACCAATTAAATAATTTGCAAGCTTAGCGCATGAAGTTGTCTTACCTACCCCATTAACACCAACCATCAATATAATCTTATTAAGACCAATATCTTTTTTAATAAGAATTTCAGATAATAACTCTTGCAAGATTCCTTCCCAATCAGTGTTTTTAAATGATTTAGACTTTATTTTATCTATAATATTATTAGTAATACCCCAACTAATATCTGCACTTAAAAGACTTTCTTCTATAATTTCATAATCACTATCGTGAAGATTAGATTTTCCCAAAACTTTTCTAAAAGTTTCTCTTATAATAGAACGTGTTTTAAATAAACTAGAAAATGTCTTATTAAATAAACTCATTTTTTTCTAACCATATTATGCTCTTTAATATAAAACATAGTACTAAGAATCATTGAAAACAATGCAAGGATATAAAATAATTGTGCAATTAAATTATTTATATCATATACATAAAAAATAATCATAATACTAGAAAAGAAAATAAAAATTTTTCCTGAAGTATTTGCCTGTGAAACATATTTTTTTTGAGTAATATTATATAGACTCAATAACAGCAATATAGTATCTCTTATAACTAATATAATATAAAAAATTAAAAAAGGGTTAAAGATATGATTAACTACAGAATATTTATCAATTAAATAAATTAAGACAACCATAAAACATGTTTTATCTGCAATAGGATCAATAATTTTACCAAAATCAGTAACACAGTTAGATAATCTTGCAAAGTAACCATCTAACACATCAGATAGAATAATAAATAAAATAATACCAATAGAATAATAATAGTATTTTATATCTACATCAAAATTTTCAAAGCAAATAATTAAGGGAATAGATACTACTATCCTTGATATACTCAAAAAATTTGCAAAATTATATATACTTTTTTTTGTTTTCAAAATTTAATAGCTTCTGCTAATATTAAAATCTACAGCTAAATTTAAAGCATCCTTATATTTAGATTCAGGAAATTGATTAAGCATACTTTTTGCTTTTTCAGAAATCTCAAAAATTTTATTTTCAGTATACGCTATACCGCCATACTCAACAATCATTTTTTTTATATTATTAATATCTGATTTTGAAGCATACTTTTTAATTTTAGTTAGGAATATCTTTCTTTCTATTTTATTAAGCGATGATAAAGCATGGATATATGGCAAAGTTAACATATTTTTTTTTAAATCAAGATTTGACTGTTTCCCTGTATTATTAATATTGCCTACAATATCAAATAAATCATCCTTTATTTGATAAGCAATACCTAGATATTCACCAAATTTTTTCATTGCTTCGCACAGATGTTCATCTTTATTAGTACTATATAATCCAAGATAGCAAGAAGCTGAAATCAATGAAGCTGTTTTATCAGCAATCATTTTAAAATATTCTTGTTCATTCATATTTTTATTTATAGCTTTTTCAATCTGCAAAATCTCACCTTCACTTAAGCGCTGAGATACACTAGATAATATACTAACACAATTAAGATCATTAAATTTAGATATATTTGAAAGCGATTTTGAAAAAAGATAATCTCCAATAAGAATAGATAGTTTATTTTTCCATATTTTGTTAACTGTAGGCCAACCTCTACGTACATCTGAATCATCTACAACATCATCATGCAACAATGTTGCAACATGTAAAATCTCAACAGTTGCAGCACTCAAAAAGCTAAACTTATTGACTTTTTCTCCTGTTAGACGTGACGATAATAAACACAAAACAGTCCTAAATTGTTTCCCTTTACTCTTAATTAAATACTTTGTAATACTATTAATAACATTCACTTCAGAATGTAAGTTTTCCATTAAAAAACTATCAAATTTTTTCAAATCTTTATTAATAGGAAAAGCTATATTATCAATCTTTTTTTTCATTTATTTTTATATATAATAGATATAAAAAGCAAACTAAACTCATAAAGTAAAATTAAAGGAAAAGCTATCATAATCTGGCTTATTGGATCTGGAGGAGTAAGAAGAGCTGCTAAGATAAAAAATATGACTATCACATAATGTCTATTAGACTTAAACCACATCAAATCAGCTATTCCTATTTTAATAAGCATAAAAATCAAAATTGGCATTTGGTAAACAAATGATGATATCATAAGAATCCATATTAAATAAATTAAATAATTTTCTAACGTGTAATTTAAGCCAACCAATCCTGAAAGGTTTAATGATATACTTTTAAAAAATGTTACTGATGTAGGAATCATAACATAATAACCAAAAAGAAAACCTAAAATCAATAAAAAAATAGATAGAGAAATAAAGAAGACAATCTTTAAAAAAGTTACTTTTTTATTAAATACAGGCAAAATAAAAGCTAATAGCTGATATAAAAAAACAGGGAATGAAAGAATTACACCAAAAAAAAATGCAACTGTTAATTTAGTTATAAATATACTAGTAATTTTTAACACCTGAAGATTAATATGCGGATCAGAGATAGGCCTTATTAAAAATTGAATAATTATATCAGCATAATAGTAACCAATAATAGAAAATACAACAATTGATAAGAAAAATTTAAGGAGTCTTCCTCTTAATTCTAATAAATGTTCTAAAAATGTCATTTCTTTAATCATATCTAAATAGATTTAATTTTATTTATAATAGAATCTATATCCAACCTATCATTAATATCTTTTTCAATTTCGCTATTAAGAAATTCATATCGTTTTTTATTCCAAAATGAATTTTCAAAATCAGAAATTAATCTATGCTTAATTTTTTTAATAAATCTATCATTATATTTATCTAAACCTTTATTTGATTTGATTAAATGTTTCCTATGTATAGCTAATTCATCTTTTAAAGAGTCTATGCCTATATCATTTATTGCTACTGTTTTTACTATTTTTGGTATCCATTTATCTTTATCAGCTAATTGCAACATATTTGTAAGTGTTAAAAATAATTTATCTGAGTCTTTTCTATCATATTTATTAATTACATATATATCAGCAATCTCAATAAGCCCAGCTTTCATCACTTGAATATCATCTCCAGATTCAGGAACCAATACAACGATGGTTGTATCAACAGAATCTACAACATCTAATTCAACCTGACCAACCCCAACAGTTTCATAAATAATAACATCAAAACCTGAAAATTCTACTATATCTGAAATATAATCAATATTTTCAGCTAAACCTCCTTTACTTCCTCTAGAAGCTATACTACGAATAAAAACTTTACTATCATTATAAAAATCTCTCATACGTATTCTATCTCCTAACACAGCCCCTTTTGTAAAAGGGCTGCTAGGGTCTACCAATAAAGCACAGACGCTCTTATCTTCAAATCTATATTTTTTAATTAACTGATTAGTAATAGAACTTTTGCCTGCTCCAGGAGGACCGGTAATACCAATTTTAATGGATTCCATTGAAGAAGTTTTTAAATTCAGTAAAAGGTTTTTATTTAAAGAACTATTATTTTCAACAATGGATATTGCTTGAGCTATATATTTATGTTCTTGGTTCTTTAATCCTTTAAGAATGTCATTTATCACAATATAAAAACAAATTTAGTTAACTAAAATAACGTCTAAAACTATTGTAATTAGGAATGATTAATTTATGGCCACTTTTTGATAACATATTTTTATCTTCAAATAATTTTAATATTCTAGAAACTGTCTCTCTTGATGTTCCAGACATATTAGCAATATCTTGTTGAAAAGGTAAATTTTCTATAGTAACCATCCCTTGCCTAATAATGCCCATCTCTTCTGCTAAATTTAAAATGGACACCCCTATTCTATGTTCTGCATCAGATAATGATAAAGCTTCTATATGCTGATCAGATTTCCTTATTCTACTCGCAAGCTCTCCCATAAGGGCTAAAGATACTTCAAAATTATTTTTTAATATTTTCAAAAAATCTTCACTTGATATAGCATATAATTCACAATTTTCTTGAGCTAATACATTAGCAGATCTAGCTTCTCCATCTATAATTGATAATTCACCAACTATATCGTAAGAACCCATCAATGATAAAATAACTTCCTTACCTTCATCATTCACTCTTGTTATTTTCACAGTTCCCTTTTTAACAATAAAAACAATATCCCCATACTCTTCTTCTAATATTATCATACTTCCTTTGGGATATTCTCTTAATACAAACAAATCTTCAATATCTTTTAATCCATCATCAGATAAATCGGAAAAAATATTAATATTTTTCAAGAAATCACTAATCATAAAGTCTCCTATTTAAGCTATTAATTGACTATACAATAATATAGTTTAAAACCTAAGTGTTTTTTTTCCTAAAAATAAATAATTAATTATTTGCATTGAATAATATATAATTGTTTATATTTCACGGTCTTTATTAAATAAATATTATATATCTAAATGAGTGCTAAAGGTTCAGAATTAAAAAGAGTAAGGCAATCTAGAAAAGCTAATTCTAGGAACAGACACTATAAATCTAAGATGGGAACTGCTATAAAAAAGTTTCTAGCACTAGATAAAAAAGAAGCTAAAGAAGCTTTTCCAAGTGTAATTAAAATGATTGACCAAATATGTTCTAAGGGAATTATCCATAAGAATAAAGCTAATAATAAAAAATCTAGATTAGCTCAGCATCTAAATAATCAATAAAAACTACTTTAAATTTTTTAATTTTCTATAATTAGGAGAATCCTTCGTAATATTCATATCATGAGGATGGCTCTCTACAATTCCAGATGAAGTGATTTGAACAAATTCTGATTTCTTGTAAAATTCTTGTATGTTTTTTGAGCCACAGTATCCGAAACAAGACTTAACACCTCCAACTAACTGATGTACTGTTTCACCTAAAAGTCCTTTATAAGGGACCAATCCTTCAACTCCCTCTGGAACTAGCTTCTTAGATGTAGATGCCTCTTGAAAATATCTATCTGAGCTTCCTGCTTTCATTGCAGCAATAGAGCCCATGCCTCTATATGCTTTATATGATCTACCTTCCCAAAGAATAATTTCACCAGGACTTTCATCTGTACCTGCAAACATACCTCCTAACATAACAGCATCAGCTCCAGCAGCAAAAGACTTTGCAATGTCTCCTGAAAATCTCATTCCTCCATCTGAAATTATTTTTTTATTATGTTTCTTAACAAATTCAGAGCATTCCATAACTGAGGTTAATTGAGGGACACCTACACCTGCTACAATTCTTGTTGTACAGCTAGATCCAGCTCCAATACCTATCTTGATAATATCAGCACCATTGTCAATTAATGCTTCTGCTGCCTCAACAGTAGCAATATTACCTACAATTAAGTCCATTGTAGGATAACTTGACTTAACTTTATTAATAAGATCTAGTACTCCCTGAGAATGTCCATGAGCAGTATCAATCACAAGAGCATCTACATTATTTTCAACTAAAGCTGCAACTCTATCTAAAACATTTGCATCTGTTCCAATAGCAGCTGCTACAATTAACCTTCCATGCTTATCTTTAGAAGCATTAGGATATCTTTCTTTTTTCTGTATATCTTTAACTGTAATAAGACCTCTTAATGATCCCTCATCACTTACAACCAATAATTTTTCTATTCTATGTTCTTGAAGAACTGTTTTTGCATCATTTAATGTTGTTCCTACAGGAACCGTTATTAAATTTGAAGAAGTCATCCTATCTTTTACCTTAAGATCTAAATTTTCTTCAAACCTAATATCTCTATTTGTTAAGATTCCAACTAGTCTATCTTCATCTATAACAGGAACTCCTGAAATTTTGTATTTTTTCATCATTTTCAGAGCATCTCTAATACTCCTATTTGATGATATAGTAATAGGGTCTATAATCATACCACTTTCAGAACGTTTAACTCTATCAACTTCAACAGCCTGTTCTTCTATTGATAAATTTTTATGTATTACTCCCATACCACCTTCTCTAGCAAGAGCAATAGCCATATCACTTTCTGTAACTGTATCCATAGCTGCACTAATAAAAGGTATATTAAGCTTTATGCTATCAGATAAATTCGTTGATAAATCAACATCTTTAGGCAATACATTTGAATATCGAGGTTTTAATAAAACATCGTCAAATGTAAGGGCCAATGGAAATTCTTTAATCATATAATATTTATTTCACTTTCTATTCCAGCTAATAATTCACCATCCATCAGTTCTATCATTTTATCTAAATCATTTTTTAACAACCTATCTTGATTTAAAAATTTGATATTATTTCTAACTAATTTATGCAAGATATTTAATATTTTAGAGGGTTTTAATCCATCTCTAAAATCAACCCCCTGGCAAGCAGCTAGTAATTCTATGCTCAATATAGCTCGTAAATTATTTACAGAATTTAACAATTTCCTTCCTGAATAAGGAGCCATACTAACATAATCCTCCTGGTCTGAACAAGTAGGGATAGAATCTGTAGATGATGGATTAGATAAAACTTTATTTTCAGATGCTAAAGCTGCAGCAGTAACTTGCAGCATCATAAAGCCAGAATTTAGCCCAGGATTATTAATTAAAAATTCAGGTAGCCCATAATCTCCCTTTAATAAAGCAAATATTCTTCTTTCAGAAATATTAGATATTGAACAAACTCCCATAGCACAAATATCTAGACTATGCGCCATAGCTTCTGCATGAAATTGACCTGCAGATACAATCTCTTTCTCATTAATAAATACCAATGGATTATCACTAACAGAATTTATTTCAACATTAATTTGTTTTTTTGCAAAATATAATAAATCTCTAGATGAACCATGAACCTGTGGAATACAACGTAAACTATACATATCTTGAACCCTATCACAATTTTTATGAGATTCCATAATTTCACTATCATTTAAAATTAAACTAATATTTTTACATACATCTAATTGTCCTTCATAAGGTTTAACAGCATTAACATAATTTAAGAATGGCTTTTTAGAGCCTTTTAAAGCTTCAATTGTCATTGCACTAACTAAATCAGACATCTTAAACAAATCATGCGCTTTCTTTAATGAATAAACACCATATGCTGTTGAAAATTGGGTGCCATTAATCAAAGCTAGACCTTCCTTTGATTTAAGTTCAATAGGTTTAATATCAAGTTTTTTTAAAGCTAACTTTGAAGATATAATTTTATTCTTATATTTAACTTGTCCAATACCTATAAAAGATAAAGTCATATGTGATAATGGAGCTAAATCTCCACTAGCTCCAACAGAGCCTTTTGATGGAATTAAAGGTAAACAATCATTATTTAAAAATATCAACATTTGCTTAATGAGAGCTAAACTGACCCCACTATTACCTTTTATAAAAGATATTATCTTAAGAAGAAGAATAATTCTAACAATTCTATCAGGAATATAATTTCCAACGCCAACAGAATGTGATAAAATTAAATTCTTCTGCAATTTTGCAATATCCATATTTTGGATTTTAATAGTACTTAACTTTCCAAAACCTGTATTAATACCATACACAGGGTTATCTTGCATTATTTTACTATCAACTAAAGCTCTAGATTCTAAAACTTTTTGTTCTGCTTCTTTTGATATAGAAAAGTGATATTTATGTTTCTTAGAAAATAAATAAATATCATCTAATGTATATTTTTTATTTCTTAAAATTATTTTTTTCATTATATATAGTTTTACCTATAGCTAATTTATTATAATTTTTGCTATTATTCAGATAATCTTTTAAAATTCAATCAATTCAAAAACCTATCAATTTCATAAGTCAAAACTGGAGACGAAGAATAGTATACAGGCTCTACAGGTAGAGAATCAAGAACATATTTGCCATACCTTCTTTTAGCTAATCTTGGATCAGAGATAATACATACTCCCATATCATTATATCCTCTAATTAATCTACCAAAGCCTTGTTTTAATTTTATGATTGTATCTTGTAATTGATAATAAGAAAAAGCATCTAAATTATTAGAGTTATAATAATCAATATTTGCCTTAACAAAAGGGTCTTTGGGATTGCTAAAGGGCAACTTAAATATAATCAATATTTCTAACTGATCCTGAGGTAAATCAATTCCTTCCCAAAATGTATTTGTTCCAAATAAAACTGAATTTGTATTTTCTAAATAATTAGATAAAAGCAATTCTCTAGATGAACCCTTTTTCTGAAATAAAAAACAATTATCTTCGATATTGCATAAAGAAATTATGGCTTGCTCAAAAGCATAAATTTGCTTAAAAGATGTACATAACACTAATATACGCTTATTAATATTTAAATGTATATCTACAATATGGGATGCAACATTTTTAATGTGACTTTCTGAATCAATTTGAATATCTGAATTGAGAATGAAAAGTCTTGTTTGGTCTGAATAATAATAGGGTGAAATATATTTTTGAAATTTTACTTCATCC